>OLGV01000437.1_pt1 | contig 17564 bp, 7 predicted proteins | sample 1605761 | NCBI WGS metagenome assembly OLGV01 (sample SAMN03283245) | human gut metagenome | biome: human-associated habitat; material: feces | host: Homo sapiens | place: Peru | collected 2012
CCGCCGTTGTAATACTTGAACCTACGGGAGACAGGTATTGGGGTCTTTGACCATGTTATGCCCTTGTCAAGGCTCTCTATCATCATCACGGACGTACTGCCATTACTGCAATAGTCATTGAACCAGCACTGAACTTTGCCGTCTTCCGGAATCACGACAATGCGAGGATTTCGGGCAGAGCCCTCATATATGCTTACAGCCTTGTCCCATGTGATGCCGTCGCGGCTTCTCCGCATTGCTATCCCACACCCCTTTTCTCTTGACTTGTCATTCCAATAGGCAGAGACGGCCAGCATTTCGCAGCTCGGAAGGATGTCTGCATCAATGCCAATATATCGCCTCCAGACAGTAGCACCGTCAAGCGAGACCTTTTCCGGTCCAAGAAGACGGCGGCGCTCGCACCAGTGCTTCCCGTCGAATGAATAGGCATAGTAGATGCGACTGGACTGCTTTCCCGCCTGCCAAAACATTATGACTTTGCCATCGTGCATCCGCCTGACGCATGGCGCGAATGCCTTTGACTGTTCAATCGGCAAGTCGCCGGGAATACACATTGACGTCGGATAGAGCGTATCAAAGGCAAAGACCGGCTCCAAACGGCTCCAACGCTCGTCTCCTGTGTGGGAATAGAGTGATGATGCGCTCCTGTTCATCTGTTCACGGGTATGAACTGTCACATGAGCCTGTTGTGCCGGAACTGATACGCTTACGGCAAAAAGCAGAACTGCTATTGATATTATCCTATCTTTCATTGTAACGGTAATATATTATCAACTTCACCCCATCTCGTCTGGATGACGGGACACGATGTGCTATTCCTTAAGGCAGCGGACGGACATTAGATTGCCTCGGATTCCAGTGCCTCCGGTAGTCATCGCTACGGAGCCGCCGGCCTGCGCATACATTGCCGATGAGTTCTGACCGGAGGCACAACTGCTCCAGTACATCCCCCAATAGCCTTCATTGGTCAACGATCCGGCATCAGCTTTGGCCGAGTTCACATATCCTGTAGCCGGGAAATAGTTTGTCGTGACGCCGGTGTTGAAATGGTAGCCGTAATACTGGTCGCGGGTGCTTCCGGGAAGCTTGCCATTGTTGAGTTCAGACAATGCGTTCAGGTGACTGGCGTCCGGCACACGGTAGCCTGCCGGGCAAGGGTCGTATGCGGTCTTGACGCCAGGGATTCGGAGGCTCTCGGAGACGATGTTATCAATGACAGTTCCGGCATAGCTCGACCCCCAGAGTTCGTTGACATAGCTCTGCAGCCAGTTGCATCCGGAGCCAAGGACATACTGCCGCGCCATAGGATGACTGACGGACCAGCCGATAGAGCCAATCACATTGTCCGCCCGGACAACCGAAAGCGGCATTGCGAAATCCGACGTCTGCACACGCTTGCTGACATTCACCGCACGCGGGAACGGATCCTTGCGTCCCCATTGATAGAAGAGTCCGAAAGAGTTGCGGACGGCCTCCTCCCCGCACTGAGACTTGTCTTCAGAGGAAGTGGCGCCAAGGTTACGGTCCATGATACGGAAATTCCCGATTGACGTGCTGCATTCAACATCGGCTGTCTCCCCCACCCAAACATGGAATGACCAAAGAATCTCGCCGGAGGCATTTCGGAGAGCAACCACGGCATTACCGGCAGTTCCCGTGAGAGGCACTGTCAGCAAAAGCCTGTCGCCGTCGCGCGAAACAGCAAGTTCAGCGCCGGTCGGAACGACTGTCCCCCTGCCTGCCGTTGCGGAAAGGTCCGTAAGTTCACAGCCGTACTCCTGCTGCCAGAGTACATCTGCCGATGTCACTAGGGCTGCCGCGCCTCCAACGACCGAGTTATTACGAGTAAAGCGTCTGTCGAAAGAGCAGTATGGCGTTGCATCGAATGTCACCGAAGTATCTCCCGGCTTCACGATGACGCTATTCGCGTTTCCGTAATATACCGTCAACGGCCTGTAGTCAAGAAAGGCAATTTCTCCACCGGAAACAGACACGGGACCGCAGTCATAACTGTAAACCAGCCCCTTCTCGTCAATGAGCGAGACTGTGAAGCCTCCCGGATAGTCAGTGGCAGGAATGCAGAATACGAAGCCACGGGAGTGAGCGTCAAAAGCGGAGATCGAATGGGAACTCCATGATGTCCAACCGTAACTGTCGATTGCCACGGCCTCGTCAAGTGTCCTCGTGGCCGATGCCGAACCGGAAAAGCTTGCAATCGTTGCCGTCTCAAGATTCACGAGAGCTTCACCGCTTATTGCCTTGGCGTCTTTTGACGTGAGTCTTATTGATTTGACTTTTATCTTATTACGCTGATAATCATAAGGGCGCACGACCACAGCTCCGAAAAGGTTGCGGAAAGTGAAGAGGCTTCCATCCGACCGTGCCACCATAGGCAGGCCTGCCACCTGAATGCCGGACGAAATCACTCCGTAGCGCTCAAGGTCGCTGAAAAGTCCGCCGGAATAAGCCTCGGAAAGTTCTATTGTGGCAGTTGCCACTCCTCCCGAAACAGCGAAAGACTTCACCGCAGATGCGGGATAAACGGCATAACGCGGTGAACCGGCCACAGTGTCCTCGGCTGCAAATATCGCTGTTCCTCCGTCTTCCGAAAGCTCTGAAATCCAATGTTCAATGCCTTCAGGTTCGTCAGCACTAAAAAGTCTGATCCTGTCATTGCGGTTCCATATCACTTTCATGTTGCCGTTCAGCGCAGTCTTTGTCTGAACACCGGTTTCCACAGAGCCGCGGATTTCATTTGAAGACAATTCACGCAAGACGTCACTTCCCACAACAAGAGCCCCCGCGCGTGGTTTCCGATAACTCTCAATTCCGGCAGATTCCATCGTCTCCCACACGACATCCGCCCAGCGTGCCGCCCCTGTGGAATTGGGATGGACGCCGTCACCGACGGTTTCAAGCGTCTCGGTTATTCTTGCACATGGAAGTTCATAATGTTCTGCAATCTCCGTAATTGACTCTCCTATAGCCTTGTGCGCATCGGTCAGCAGCAAGTCGTTGACAACGCAGACAAGTTTCGTGTCGGGATATTCCTCCATCAGAGTACGAATGAGGCAGATGTATGCCGTCCGGAACTTGTAGCGGTCCAGTTCCGCAAGAGGTGCCGTCCAGTCATATTCCCCCATAAGTCCTTGCCCGACGCACGGGCGGTCGTTGGTGCCCCCGGCGATTATGATTATGTCCGGATCATCAAATCCGCAGCAACGCGTGACGAAGTCATATTCATCCAGATCCGGCTTTTCCGGATTCGGAACGGTGTTTTTTGTGACGCGCGTTCCGCTATAGGAAATGTTCCTGTCAAGAACAGCGTCCGGCATCAACTTGTAGATGAGGCGGTGCCACCATGTCTGCTCGACTGTTGTAAGCGAACCTGCCGACCCTGTGAAAGGATAATACCTACGGTAACCGTCCGGAATCCAGCCGTCAAAGGTTGAAATCGAGTCGCCGATGATCCCGACCCTCACGGAATTTGTCGCCCAGGACGGCAGCGATGACGCCGGTGGAGTAACGACGAGAGTGTCGCGGATAGTTTCTGTTTCCTTTACAATCACCTGTTCTGTAACGACTTTCGTGCAGGAAAGCGCGGTCATCGCAAGCAGAAGAAGAAGAAGTCCAGTTTTTCTGAGAATATTCATGTTTTTACTTATTATATCGCACTGAAAGATAATTCAATGCCGATTCACGAGACGAGACAAAAGCCTGGCTGTCGTACGCATCCATGGAACCTGAACTTGACGATGTAGGGCGAAGGCGGATGTAGAGTTTCTCACGTCCGAGCATCGCGCTGTCCTCAGGAAGGTTTACGCTGATATATTTGAATCCAGGGCATTGCCAGCTGCGCTTTTTATAGACCACAGTGAAGTCCGGCACGGTGTAATCGGCTGCCTTTTTCCATGTCTTGTTGTCAAGCGACCACTCCACCGCCCAGTGTCTCGGAGCGCCGACAGTCTCGCCGAGTCCGTTCTCTGCGCCGAAATTCACGGAAAGCGGGAAATTCGCTGGCGTCAGTCCTTCAGTGTTCACGGTCACGAGCCACCACTGCTTCGTGGTCCATTTGGAGCAGTACCATGCGGAGCCGTTGCCCTGGATTATCATTCCGGAAGAACGTGTCACGGAGTTCACGTTCCAATGGAGGCTGCCTCCGTTGAAATCATACACCCCGTTGCCTCCGGACGGATTTGCAATCGCATTGCCGGAAAGCGGTCCAAGATGCGTCCAGTCGCGCCAATCCGCCATCATTTCCTGCTTGCCGTTGTTCCGGCGAAGCATCGTCCCCTTTATCGACGGGTCTGTGAGAGGGTCAGCGACTGCCGGATAGGTCGAATAAATCGTGTATTTGGAATCGACATTCTTGACGAGGGCCGCGTGAACCTTGTTCATGTAGCGGAACTCCGCGAGCATCTCCGAAAATCCGTCCTCGAACTTGTCGGCGATGGCTATTTCGGAGCGCGTTATAGGGCGAATCTGATAGCGCGAAAGCGTACCGGTGCCAGTTATATAGTCGAGACTCACCCCTTCGGCAAGACGTGCTGCCGCAACGGAGTTGTCCCATTCGAAATTGTCGCATTTCTCGTGGACTATCACTCCCGAAACTGTCCCCGAGCCCTCCGGAAGCCCCTTCCCATCGCGAGCCCATGCACAGCCCACATTTGACAGAAGCCAGGTAGCATCGCCATGGATGTCACGCAGAGGCATCGGATATTTGTTCATCACGGATGTGTAGCGCAGGTCAACAGGCACGAAAGGGCCCTTGCGAATCGGAATTTCACAGTCGGAGAGAGTCACGTATGTATAGACGTCGTCATCCGTCAAGAACTTGATGCGGCGTTCCTTGCGCGGAAGGTCGTCTGCCGTGCCGGACACCGTTTCAAGAACATTGGACACTGTGGCTCCGCTCAGTTCATAGCGGACCGGTTCATCGGTCCCTCCGCCTTTGCGAGTGAGTTTCATCCCCTTCAGAAGGAGACGGAGGCGGTCAAAGCGTGCAGTAGTGTTGTCCTTTGCAGTCACGAATTCCACGAGCAGGCCGGAGTTTGCCAGCTCATTCTGAACATATATGACCCTGGAGGAGCGTGTATCGTCCTTTAATGTCGAGGATATGTTCAGGTTCTCGCCACCGTTGTTCTCTGAATTGTCGCTTATGACGCGACCTTCAAGCACGAGATTTTCCTCAAGCGTGACGCTCCCGGCCTTGGTCAGCATGGACTTAAGCTGCGTAAAATCAACTGGCTTGAGTGTCTGCGAGATGCCGGGCTGGGTAATGTGCAGAATCGCCTTCATTGACGGATTCGAACTTGAAGCGACGGTCAGTTCTGCAGTGCGGACAGTCTCGCCGTCATTTCGTGAGATGTCGAATTCAACCGCATCGGAATTCATTCGGATTTCGCTCACCCAAGGCATCGGCGCATTTCCGCAGTCCACCGAAAACACAATTTCGGCCTCCGAGCAGCGCAGCGATGCGGAATGAGTGCCCCCTTCGGCCGCTGCAAGGAAATTGCCGGAAAGGAACTCTATTCCCGTGAACAGCAAACCTTTTTGGATAAGAGTGACGATGCGCGACTTCCCTCCGCATGAAATCGTCACCTTTCCTATCCTGTCAGCGCCATCGTTCTCTTCAAAGGCGACGACAAGCGCAAGGTCGCCAGTTCCTGACACCCCTTCCGGAAAACTCAGCCATTCCGAATCCGTTGAGGCCGTCCAATTTCCGTTTGAGAGGACGTCAATCAGATAGCTTCCACCCTTGGAAGTCAATGTGGCGGAATCTGCCTTCACTCCAAGCTCGACCGGTGCTTCAGACTGTTTTTCGCAAGAGACAAGCGCACTGACAGCCGCAAGTAAAATAATATACAGTTTCTTCATACTCAAATGTCTAATTCTACCTCAGAAGCTTTTTCCTTTGTTCCCGCCTGAACGAGCCAGAGCGAGACTGTACGTCCTTTCGAGCCACCGGTAACATCATAGCGGACATACCGGGCATCATCTCCGGCATTTTCCGAGCACACGAAATGAACAGTACCGTTTCCCGAGCCGGAACGGGTGTCCGACACAATCCAGGCATCGTCTTGGAGGTCGTCAGAGACGATCCAATCCCCGTCGGAAAACACAGAGACCCAGAATTCCTGAGCTTCAGTCGTGATGTTAATCCTTTTTGTGTTCATTCCGAGGTCAATCGAGGTCTCGAAACGCTTTTCGCAGCCGACGAACAGGAGTGCCGCGGCAGCCATCACAATAATATATAATTTCCTCATATCCAACATCTTAATTTCATTTAGAGCAGCATTCACTGTTCATATTCCCTATTATCGAGTGCCCCTCCTGAATAGGTAACCTGCTCCGCAGGAATCGGAAGATAGCGGTGGTACGGACGTATGAAGCCAGGCAGGTACATCCCGTCATTGTAGGCCGACGTGCGCTCATACCATATTCCCCATCGGACGAGGTCGAACTTTCTCTGAAATTCTCCGAACAGCTCACGCGCCCTTTCGAGGCGGATTTCTTCCATAAACGCCTCGATATTTCCGCCGACAGAAGCGAAAGTCAGCGGTTCCACACCTGCGCGTGTCCTTGTGATATTCAGGTACTTGGCTGCCATATCATGGTCCCCGAGCATAAGATAAGCCTCGGCCTTCATCAGCAGCGCGTCCGCAAAGCGAAAGAACTTGTAATTGTTCGAATCTTGAGTGTAATACATTCCGTAGCACCAGAATTTATTTCCGAGCCAAGGGCGGTTGTTGGCCTTAGGGGATGCCTTGAACCAGCGCACCTCAGAGCCCTCCGGAAGCCTCTCATTATCGTCCGAGGCATATCCTTTCCACCTCCACGCGAGATTGCCGGAGCCGTTTCTCGAAGATGACGCGCCGTCCGAATAGTCACCGGAGCGGAGGTCCGGGCCGGAGTATGGAAGAACGGTCATGAAGCAGTAGGTTGTCGGGCGTGCCGGAGTTGATATGCGAGCGTCACTGCCGAGTTCCGGAATGCCGATTCCGTCATAGACATCTGTGTGCGTAAATTCGTCGTCCGAACCTTCCGGAGAGCCGTAGTTATGAGATGGAGACGCAATCATAGCAATATTTCCCGTGATCTGAAGCCCGTATTCTTCAAACGTGTTAGGCAGTTCAAGGATTGATTCCGGAACATATTTCTTCGAGAAGGGAACATCCGACAGAGGATAGTCCACGCCAAAAGAGGACGGAGAATCGGAGTAGTGCCCGTATATGTCCTCAAGCACGCCTATTACCTTCACGGCCTCGTCCCAACGTCTGTTCCAGAGGCAGAATTTCGCTGCAATCATAAGTCCTGCCGCGGCACCGAGCCTACTCACGGAAGTTCCGTCATAGCTGCGCCTAAGTTCAAGGGCTTCAAGTCCGCCGAGGGACTCCGGAAAAAGGTAATGCTCAAGTTCGGCAATCAGGCTGTCCCTTGTGTCATCCGCTGACATTCTCGGAAGGGAGGCGATACGCGGACGATTCTCATGGGTGACTTCTTCAGTGTAGTATGGGACGTCGCCGAACGTGCAGGTCAGCAGGTAGTAGAAGAACGCGCGGAGCACCACGGCCTCGCCACGCAGAGGAAGCGCCTCGTCATCGGAGAAACTGCCTCTGGTCACTGAACGGTCTATCGCCGCGAGCATGCCGTTTGCCCTCATGACGCCGAGGTAGCTGTACTGCCAGACAGAGGAGGCAATCGCGGGCTTGGTCGGCGATATGTCGAGAGTCGCGTCATAGCGCATCGACTGGTTCAAGATCATGAGATCGGTAGCGCATTCGGTGGCTTCCCAAAAACCGTTTCCGGCAAGCTGGGCACGGATGGCATTGTAGCAGGCATTCAGTCCTGTGCGCACTTCAGCCGTTGTCGTGTAGTAGTCCTTAGTTTCGCTGTCGCTGATAAGCCTTTCTTTCAAAGAGCAGCCAGTCATGGAGAAGACGGCCGTCATAGTCACAAGAAGAAAAATCCTTTTCATATCGAGATTAATCCTTTCCATATCGTCGTATCCTCCCTAAAATTTGAGTTCAAGATTGAGGGTGTATGTCCGCGGACGCGGGAACGAACCATTGTCGAGACGTCTGACGGTCCCGCTTGTAGAAACATCCGGATCAAAGCCGTTGTAGCGCTTCAGCAGGAACAGATTCTCACCGCTTACACCGATGTTCAGGCTCTTGAACACCTTTGACCAGCGACTGAGTAGGATGTTGTAGCTGATTGTGAGCGACTTCAGACGCAGGAATGAGGCGTCATGGACATAAAAGTCGGACGCGAGGTTATCCTGGTAGCCGGCCGCCGGGATATCCGAGTCCGGATTGCGTACAGGGTGCCAGCAGTCGAGCACATAACGGTACTTGTTATATGAACTTCCGGTCGAGCCGAGCCAGAGTTCGGAGAGATTGTACATCTTTCCACCTATCGAATAGGCGAAATAGATGTTGACATTCAGGCGTCCCCAAAGTTTGAAGTTGTTCTGGAAGCCTCCGTAGGCCACAGGGTCGGAACTCCCGAGACAGACGAGGTCGTCTTGATTGAGGTTCCCGTCCCCGTTCACATCGACATAGCGGGCGCGTCCTACATTGCTGCCGTTGGCGCCATCGCGGATGTTTGAGACGTATGTCCGAGTGTAGGCATTGCGGTCTATCTCGTCCTGGCTATGCCATACGCCGGCATAGCGGTAGCCCCAAAGGGCGTTCACCGGATAGCCCTTGCGGTAGCCGTAGATGTATTGTGTGGAACTGCGCGGGTTCATAACCGTCGGTACGACCTCATCGCCGGCTCCCGAATCCAGAACCTTCTGTGAATTATGCGAGACCGTGAATACGGATGTCCATTCAAAGTTCCTGACACTCACATTCTTGGTGGTGAGAGAAAGCTCCACACCGATGTTGCGCGTGCTTCCCATATTCGCAAAATATGTATTGTACCCGGTGGTCTGGGCGTTGCGCACGCTAAGCAGCAAGTCCGATGTTCTGGAATAGTAGGCGTCCGCCTCAATCGTAACACGGGATTTCCATGCGGAAAAGTTGAGACCCACATTGTAGGAGTCAGTCGTCTCCCAAGTGAGGTCCGGATTGGCAAGGCGCGCCGGCATCGTGACCATCAACTGATTGTCCCCGAACACCCATGAACTGCGGTCGGTCTGCACCGTGGCCATAGACAAATAGGACGAAATCGCGTCGTTTCCGCTGCGTCCGGCACTCACCCGGAGCGAGAGATCGTTCAGCCAATAGGCGTCACGCAGGAATTCCTCGTTGGAGATTGACCAACGGAACGCTCCCGCCGGGAAGAAGCCCCACTTGCGGTTGGAGGAGAAGTTGGATGCCCCGTCCGCCCGTGCGGTGAAGGTTAGGTAGTAGCGTCGGCGGTAGTTGTAGTTGACCCTTCCGAGCACAGACATGGTGGTTTTCAGATATTTGTAGGAGCTCGCGGTGTAACTGCGCGAATTTGCTATTGCCGCCATGTTGTTGTAGCCGGCCTCATCGTTCAGGAACCCCGTACCTTTATAGACAGAATTGTCCTGCGTTCTGCGGCTTGCCGTGAATCCCGCAAGAAGTTCGAGGCTATGCCGTCTGCGAAGCGTCTTCTTCCAGTTCAGAGTGGTCTCGCTGAGGATTTTCTGCTGATCCCAGTAAGTGCGCTGCGCCGTGCCGCCCGTATGCCTTGCCTCTGCGACCGGCATCCACGATGGCGAGTAGTAGCCGCCGAGGTCATTGTCGCGCGTGAACGAGAACGTGGTGTTTAGCACGAGTCCCTTTCCGAAGTCAATCTTGGCCCAAGGGACTATGTTGAAACTCCATTTGTCCGCGTGGTTGTCGATATTCTTTGCGCTTATGTAGGGATTGTTGAACACGGTGCCGGCGCTTTCCTCGTAACCATACTGATTCCATGTGCTCTCGGTGTTGAGCAGTGGGCTGAGAAATATCGCCGAATTGGTGTTCGTACCGCTGATTGCCGCATTGGTGCGGTTGACGTCGTAGAATGTGAGATTGAAGCGAGCACCTATAGTGAGCCGCTTTCCGAGCTTCGTGTCAACATTCGCGCGCCCCGTGTAACGGTTATATGACGACCCTATGACGACTCCCCTATTGTAGGTGTAACCAAACGCTGCCCAGACATTGATGCCTTCGGAATGTGCGCTGACCGCCGCATATTGATTATTGTAGATTCCAGTCTGCGAAAGCGTTTTTACCCAGTCTGTGCCGCGTCCCATCATTTCGGGATTATAGTAGGGCCATGCGGAGCCTGGAGCCTGCGGCGTAAGGGAGGTAGAGGGATATTGGGCGATGCGGACCATATTCATCCATGTCGCATATTCCGTCGCGTCCATAAGGTCGAGCGTGCCTGCGACATGAGAGAATCCCGTGCTGCTCTTGAGCGTTGCAGTGTATTTCGCGCCTTTGGGCGGCTTCTGCGATGTCGTGACGATGATTACGCCATTCGCTCCGCGCGAACCATAGATTGCCGTGGAACTGACATCCTTGAGGACAGATATTCCGGTGATGTCCGAAGGGTTGATTTCGTTAAGGTCGGAGACCGCATCGACAACGCCGTCCACCACAATCAGTGGTTCGTTACCGGCCGAGATGGAGCGTGCACCACGAATCTGTATGCTGGTGCTCTCCCCAGCCTCTCCGCTTCCAGAAACAATGTCAACCCCGGCAATCCTGCCCTGAAGAGCCTCTGCGACAGAAGTCACCGGCGCATCCTTCACATCCTCAACATCCACGACCGCCACGGCTCCGGTGAGGTCCTGCTTCTTGGAAGTTCCGTAGCCGATGACGACTGATTGCTCAAGAGCTGTGGTCTCGGAACTCATCCGCACATCGATGACAGCCCTCCCGGACACGGCCTCAAGCACAGTCTTGAAGCCGAGCGAGGAAAATTCGAGGAATCCGTCCGAGGGAACCGTAATGGAATACTTCCCATCGATGTCGGTAACCGTTCCATTCTTGAGGTCTCCCCTTTGGACGACGCCCACTCCGGGCAATGTCGTACCGTCAGCGTCCCTCACGGTTCCGCTCACCCGGACATTCTGCCCCAATAGCGGCACCACAAGCATCACGCTCAACGCCAACAATATCAATCTTCTCATATCCTTGTTTTTGTTTCAGCACAAAATTCACTCTTTTTATTTGAGGGAACAAATCCGGCTCCGTCATATCATAAAAATGGCAGAGCCGAGAATATTATTCTGTGTAATGTGTTGTTCCGGAAATTGTGATGTAACCGAGTTTATAAGCCTTGTCGGCTGTATTCAAATCCTCGACTCCGAGCACACAATAATTCTGAATATCAGGAGTATCGCCAATATTAGAATCCTTTAATGCAGAACTTACCGCGCCGTCGCTCTTGGAGTACATCACATTGCCTCCTATTTTGCAATTAAAAACCTTGGAATCCTTATAGGCATCAAAGTTTCCGCGGCTGAACAAAGCCTTTGTATTATGTACATAATTCAAGATAAGACTTCCATATACGGAATAATTAGACGCATTCAGACGAGTCACGTCTGCCTTAACCGTGCAACCGGTTATTTCAAACTTCTGATATGCCGCGCCAAGAATGCCCGCAACGGCAAGATTATAGCCCCCTGTGCCAAGTTCTCCTTTCTGGATACAGTTTTCGATGACAAGGCTTCCGCCATAGCCGACAATACCGCCAACATTGTTTCCCGAACTTGCCTCGGACTTGGCCTTGGCATTTGCGCAACCGACGACAAGACCTGTGTTAGTGCACCCGCTTATTTGAGCCATGGAGCCATTATACTGCCCGAACAGGATCCCCGCTATTCCGCCACAGCCTATCTTATGAAAAAATTTACCGCCATTACTTATTCGGTTGGATGCCGAAATGCTCCCGGAATTATCTGAGTTTTTCACAACGGCATAAAAACCATCCTGACAAGCACTCACTGCCGTGTTGGTCCAATAAATAGCGCCTAAAGAGCCATAGACCGTTCCCATTGTGCTGCCCATTCTACCTGTCGGAGCCGAACGTCCGATTATTCCGCCGACACCGGTAATTCCGGACGTGGCATTGCCGCGTTCCGCCTGCTCCACATTGATTGAAGCCGTGTTATGGCATCCGTCAATTGTGAGATATTTTGTCGCATTTCCGCCCCATACCCAAGCCGTAATGCCGCCGGCAGCACTATACTGCATCCATGTAAGATCCGTTCCTGTCGCAGTGTTTATCAGAGAAATCTCACCATTATTGGTACATCCTGAAATCACCGGAGATGCCATGAACGGAGCATCTGCATCCGCCGGAGCATTAGTTCCGAATGCTCCGTCACCATAATTTGCCCCAACCAATGCGACTATACCGCCGGCATAGACAGCATTGACAAGCTTGGTCTGGTTTGAATTGCCGGAATTTGCTGCCTTGTAAATGATATTTCCGTTGTTTGTGCAGCCGCTTATCTTTCCACCCTGCATAGTCCGGCAGATTCCGGCCATAGCGATATTTCCGCCATCAAGAGAGGCATCATAGGAAGTAATATTTATATTAACATCAGACTGACAACCAATAACTTCCCCATCATGAAGAATTCCGACTAACGGGCAGGTTCCCTGAGTGTAAGGTACTTGCGGAGAGGTCATATTTCCTGCGATCTTGAGATTTCTGACTATGCCGGGACTGTTCTCGTCAATCTTGAAAACATTCGCAAAAATAGGGCGCCGCAGTGTCCCGTCCTCAAATGTTATCGTATGTCCCTGACCATCGAAAGTCTTCGTCCAAAGCGGAACGCTGGCGAGATTGCCGTAAGTTGACATAGCCGAAGTTGAAATTGTGATGTCATTACCAAGCTTAGCAACGCCATTTTCATCAAGCCATTTGTCAATGCCACGGTTCTCTACACTTGCATTCGGAGCCAGTGTCGCATACTGATTGCCTCCGATTGTCTGTTTTCCGTCAAGATATGATCCGTTCTTCACATCCTGAACAAAGCGCAGAAACTGCTCCGGAGTCTTGATGACCCCGCCGCGGTAAGGATTCACGGAAATGTTCCATGCCGAATTGGTAATGTTCACGTCGAAAGCCTTGACCTGACCGGCTGCAACAGAGAAAGTTGTAGTCTTTAGATCCGAAACCTTGACTTCACGAATAATGTAGTGCTTCTCAGTCTGAATCCAAAACCTCAAGACATCATCAGGCGAAGCCATTTCAAACGGATGCACACAAGCCCAGACGTCAAGATTACCGAGAGTTGTGCCATCGGGGCAGTTGATTATGACTTTCGGACCGACATTGTTCTCCGATGACTTTTCCGGAATCAAGCATTCGCCGTTTTCAAGGTTCACCGTGAAGTCTCCGACAAGTTTCTTTGCGGAAGCATCCGCCGGCTTCGCCTCAATTGAAACTGTCAGCACCTTGTCATCCTTTGTCAGTGTTTCAGAGCCGCCATCAGCAAAATCAACCGTTCCAGCTACTGACTTCACGGAGAATCTGATAAATCCGACGGCATAGGCAAGCTTCAACCCGGAAACTGTCCCATCCTCACCAACGACAGTATTTCCCCACATATAATCAACATTGTCGTCGTATGTTCCGAGTCCGGCAGGATTCTGTCCATAAGGAAAATGGCAAGATACAGCATCGAACGTCACCGATTCTCCCTGAGCCTCATTATATGGGTAATAAAGATAAATCCGTTCCCCGGCAGCCGGCTTTTCTGAAAGTTCGCCCTTGAAATATGCCACGCCATCCTCAATGTGGTCAATGGTCATCTTGACATTAGCGTCTTTCCCGATGAACAGGCCGGCGCAGTCATCAACAACATTCCAAACGGATTTGTAGGGTTTCTCTGCAGTTCCATCACCTTCAACTGTTGTCTTCGTCAGCCCGCCGATCTGCCCTGCGGCAACTGTAATCGTATATTTCCCTGTTTCGGGCTGCGGTTCCGCGAGCTGTTCCTTTGAGCATGAAAGGACGGCTACCAGGGGTACAAGCATTGCCCCCAACATGATATTCAAAAGATTTGTCTTCATGACTTCCGTGGTTTTAGATAGTGTAATGGTCTTCACTCTCAATGAAATCGATTTTCCCGGTCGAGACTCCGTCGATGCCAGTCGGCGATGAGGCGAAACCGTCCTCAATGCAGAAAAGGTGCTGCGTCAGCTCAGGAGAGCTGTACTGCGTGCTTAATGTGGTCATTTTCATTGTGTTAGTATTTTTATTAATTTGTATGCATTTAGCTGTGATTCAAATCGACAAAACGGAAAATCACGAATGCAAATTTGAAAAAACATTCACCCAACGCCGAAAACAAACACACCAAAGGATAAAACAAACGCACCAGAGCGAAAAAAGCGGGGAAATGGAGTGATTTTATGGCTATATTTGCGTCATGCAGCGCGTTTGCGCACTGAGACATCGTCACAATATATAAGGATTCAATAATTTTATGAAACATATATCCCTTTTCATACGCCCTGTTTTCGCCGTTCTGCTGACGACGGCACTCTGCATCGCAGCCAGCGCCGCTCCCGTCAAGAGCATGCAGTTCAAGCGTTTGAACACGGACAACAGCCGGCTTTCGCACAATTTCACGACTTCCGTCGTCAAGGACAGCCTCGGATTCGTGTGGATCGGGACAACCAACGGTCTCAACCGCTACGACGGAAAAAACGTGAGACCTTATTATAGAGGTGAACTCGAACTGCCATCATCCGCGATTCTCGACATTGCCATAGACCGTCAGGGAAAAATGTGGGTACACACGGACAACGGGGATGCAGTGTATGACCGCATCTCAGACAGGTTCATCCGCAAAGACACGGAAATCTTCGAGACGAAGGAGAGGGTCTACCGGGAAAGACTCGCCTACATGACAAAGGAACTCGGCTTTGCGCAGCGACTCAAGAGCACCAGGCCTCGGACCATCCACATCGACGAGGATGGAAGGATGTGGCTCGGGACGTCGCACGGCATCTGGATTTACGACTCTTCTGACGGCAGCGTCACTCGGTTGCAGGAGGACGCCGATGACCCGTTCTCGCTCTCGGACAATAGGGTGAACGCCATATTCACAGGAAACGACGGGGAAATATGGATTGCGACGGAGACCGGGCTGAACTTCATCAACACCTTCAGTTCCAAGTTCAGGAAGTACACTACCATTGACGGCATCGGGATGAAGATGAGCTACGTGAACAGTTTCGCAAACGACGGCAAGGGCGCCCTATGGATTTCCACGGAAAAGGTTGGGCTGTTCAAGTACTCCATAAAGGACGGCACGTTCAAGCACTACGAGAACCCGGCCCTGCGCAAGAAGATTATGGGAGTGCGGTATTTCCACGACAGGCTATGGGTTCTAAGCGAGGAGGGCCTCCAGATTCTGAACACGGGAACAGGTGCAGTCCGGGATTTTATGACAGACAAGACCGGCAGCAGGATTGGAGGAGTCAGGGATATCTGTAATGCGGAGCGATGCGGCCTCATATTCGTGGCGACGCAGAACGGGGTCTACACTTTTGACGAAAAGAGCGGGGCACTTTCTGGAATTAGGACAGTGGGCGACATATTCGTGGAAAATGTGACCGAGACTTCGGAAGGAGAGGTGTGGATGTCAACATATTCCAACGGCGCGATGAGATATTTCCCGGAAAACGGGAGTATACAGAAGTTTTCACATTCTGACGAAATTCCAGGGAGCATCCCGGAAAATAGGATTGTCGCATCGTTTGAAAGTCGGGACAAGTCACTATGGTTCTGCACATTCGGCAGCGGAATCGTGCGCTTTGACACTTCAGACTACAGTTTCACTGCCTATAATAGCCGGACTCTCGGCAAGGATTTCATAAACGACCTCTGCGTTTCCGTGATACAGGACAGCCGTGACAATCTCTGGGTGGGAACGAACCGAGGGATTCTCAGGTTCAACCCGTCGGATATGTCTGCCATCAGTTTCACCCGCAATGACGGCCTACTGAACGATGAAAATAACCAATTCAGCAGCTACATATTTCCGAATGATGACATTTTCATCGGAACGGCAGACGGCATCACGATTTTCAACGCAAACGCAGTGTATGCGGAGACGACGGATTCCCGAATTGTGCTCAGCGACTTCCTCATCGGAGGAGAGAGGGTTTCCACAACGCAGCCAGGTTCCCCACTGGCATGCAACATAGACCTCACGGACAAGATCAGCCTCGGCTCTTCTCAGAACAACTTCCGCTTCGATGTGGCGCAGCTAAACTCCCACCAGAGCGGAAGCAATATGGAATACCGTCTGCGCGGATTTTCAGACAAATGGACAAGTGTCGGAGAAAACGGACGGATAGAGTTCACAAACATCCACTCCGGCGACTATGTGCTCGAACTGCGCACGCTCACTCCGTCCTGCGGCAACCCAATCCAGAAAAGAGTCGCGCTGCACATCGCGGTTCCGGCCTACGCCTCATGGTGGGCACTGACGCTCTATTTTCTTGCGGCAGCGGGACTTGTCGTCGGCATCATTATGTTTGCCCGCAAGAGAATTATGGAACGGGAACAGAAGAAACAAGAGACACTGAAGCAGGAGCGCGACAAGGAGATACTGAACGAGAAGATGATGTTCCTCTCGAATGTGGTCCACGAAATCAAGACACCGTTGACTCTCATAAAGTCGCCTCTTAACAACATCCGCCGCTCCCATCCGAACGACGGGGAGATGCTTTCGGACATACGCATCATCGACAACACAACATCCTACCTCACCTCGCTTTCAAACGAACTGCTGGAATACATCAGGGTCGAGAGAAAGGGATACATCCTTGAGACACAGAGAATTGACCTCGCCGAGAAAGTTCGGGGACTACTATTCAACTACAGCGAGACAGCGGCGGACAGAAAGATAGAACTGTCATCAGATATTCCGTTGGGACCGGTGTGGGTCTATGCTGACGACTCAAGCCTTACAAAAATCATCAACAATCTGCTGACAAACGCACTGAAATACTGTTCTTCAAGGATTGAAGTGAGACTGGCTGTCTCTTCTGAGCGGCAGGTCGCAGAGACTTCCTGCAACGAAAAATCAGACGAGCGTACGGTTTGGCTTTCTGTGCGCAACGACGGCGAGGCCATCAGCGACGAGTGGAAGGAGTGCATCTTCAAGCCGTTCTCGCGCATTGACGGGGTGAAGAAGAACAAGGTGGATGGCATCGGGCTCGGACTTTCGTTGGCGCGCTCGCTTGCTCAAATGCAGGGAGGGACATTGGAACTGGATAACAGCGGAGAGCTCACGGAGTTTGTGCTGAAGCTGCCAGGGTGCAGTGACGTTTCTGCGGCCGAAGATGCGGCTGTCAGAAATGTGGAGGCCGATCCGCAGAGGTTTAGCGTTGCTGTCGCGGAGGATAGCTCGGAACTGAGAGAATACATCGTTTCGCAGCTTTCTTCGGAATATCGCGTCTTCAGCATAGAAAACGGTACTGCCGCACTCAAGTGTCTCCACGAACACAACATAGACCTGCTTATTTCGGACATAGCGATGCCGGAGATGAACGGGATTGAGTTGTGCCGGAAAGTTCGCTCGGACGTGGATATTTCGCATGTGATGATCATAATAATCAGCGGAA
>OLGV01000438.1_pt1 | contig 17558 bp, 11 predicted proteins | sample 1605761 | NCBI WGS metagenome assembly OLGV01 (sample SAMN03283245) | human gut metagenome | biome: human-associated habitat; material: feces | host: Homo sapiens | place: Peru | collected 2012
GCAGTTGCCGTCGGCATTTACAGGAATCTTGTGGCTGAACTGTGCGTAAATAGCCTCGTTGCCTGAACAGTACAGACTTAATGGACCTGTTGTTGGAATTGTTGTACCGTAGAGTGAATGTGTGTTGTCGAGTAACATCTGGTAACCCGAGCCATCACCCCAAAGGTCCGGAGCTGTCAATTTAACAACGACATCGCCTGTTGGTGGTGTTGGTGGTGTTGGTGGTGTTGGTGGTGTTGGCGACGAACCGTTCCATGCAAGTGTGACGTTCATGTCTTCATTTGTTGCATAGAGAGTGTCCACCTGTTGTGCAACACCGGTGCAGCCTAAATATGTGAACGTCTTATAGACGTATGCGCTCATGCCTGTTGTGTAAACAACAGCAACACCAACTGTGTATTCTTCGTTTTCTGTAAGGTCTTCAAGTTGATATGCGTTGCTTGTTGTTTCGGCAACAAAGATACCGTTAAGGTTGACAAAGTATTTCTCCGCGACTCTGTCAGCAGGAACAACAGAAGTCCACATTGCATAACCTGTCACAGAAACCATAATGTCGTCAACCGGCTTGCAGATTTCTGTCAATGTAGCATTGATTTCTGTTTCGTTCCAGATGCTTACTTCTGTTTCCGCATAGTTGGACACATAACCTTCGAGGTCAACTGTTACAGTGTAGTTGCCTTTACGGAAGTCCTCGAATACAACAACACCTGTTTCATCTAATGTTGCTGTGTAAACCACGTTCTCGAAGTTGTTTGTCATTATCACTGTCGCACCTTCTGGTGAACCAGCCGCTACGATAGCGTTCACAGTAACTGTTGTCTCAATATCCTTTGGAAGAACATTTGACCATGTAATAGGTGTCACAGGGTTATCGTTGCCGGCTCCGGCACTTGCCTCATAGAAGAATGTTGTCTGTGGTATGAAGTTATGCTGGTATGCCTGAACACTTGCCGGGCTTGTTCCGTTTGAACCTGAAACAGATGCACCGGAAACTGTCTGACCATAGAAGTAGATGAACTTATAACCTGCGTCTATTGTGTTTTCACAACCGATGAGGAGGTTGCCTCCATTATATGTATAAGGTGTATCGAATGTTAATGTCACAACACCGCCTTCGCCTTCTGCCACGAAATCAGCTGTGCCCGAGAAGACAATCTGTGCATCTGATTTAGGAATGAAATCGGAGATGGTTGTGTTATCAACCTCTGTCATATAGAGATCGAATGTGGAAACTGTTGTGTAAGGAATGTTGTTGCTCTTTGTATAGAACTTTATAGCTGTGATATCGTTGTCAATCATGTCAGCGAGATCTGCTGCCGGAATGATGTACTGTGATTTAGTCCAATCATCAAAGAATCCCACCTTCATTGGAACACTACTGTTCGATGCTGTTCCTTCGTAAACTGTGAGCTCGTTGTTACTGTCACGGCCACCGTTTTGTTGTGGTGAAGGATAGATGGCTGAAACACCATACTGATAGAGACCTGGCTCAACGTTGTTCCAGTCGAAGTCGGCATAGAGAGTATCTGTTACATTGCCGAAGTAAACTGAATCGGCTTCAACAAGTTCATTCTCCTTCAAGATGGCTTTTCTATAGATTGCATACTCTTGAACGTCGCGGTTCTTGCTGCCGTTTGAGAGTTCGATATCGTCAACGCACATGATGTATTGGTCGGTGCAGTTGAAGTGACGGATGGCGATATACTTCAATCCCGCGTAAGCGCTGAGGTCAACGCTGTAGTTGTACCATGTACCAATTTTTGCGCCGTTGCCGTCGCGTGACTCACGACCACCTTTAACAGTACCTGTCTTGCCTGTCAAAGTCCATTCGTTAACCATTGTCCAGTCTGTTGCATTATCGGAAACAGCAACTCCGAAGTGGTCTGCCGGGTAACCGGCGTCTGCCGCTGCCGCCCAGAATGAGAATGTCGAGCCGTTGGCAATTGTAACCTGTGGTGTTACGAGATATTCATTCGGTGAAAGAGCGCCAACACCGTTGATAAATGAACCACTGCAGATTGCATTGCTACCTGTACGATACCAATCAAGTGATACCGTTGCGTAATATGTCCATGTTGTAGGAATATTGCTTGTCAGACACCATGTGTAACCGTCGTTATTACCATCGATTATTGTCCAGCCTTCTGGCATGCCGTTCTCGAAACCTTCTGTGAATGTAGTTGCCGAACCGCCGACACCGCCACCACTGATCATCTCATTGACCGACCACTGGACTTTAGCCAATGTTGTGTCAAGTTCTTCTGCGTAAACACTCATGACCGGCTTGTAGAGCTCGTGAATAACGAAGTTGACTGTTTCTGTTCCCTCGTAGGCGAGTGTCACTGTTTCTGAAACACGTGGCTCCATGCCCTCAAGTGTGGCAGTACCTCTGTAGTTACCAGCCTTCACGTTATTAATAGTATAGACACCGTTTGCATTTGTTGTTCCCTCGAACATTACGGTGTTGTTGAATTCATCTTTACCGGTGAAACTAACGTTGACACCCTCTACTGGATTACCACTGATGAGCTCTGTAACTGTACCTGTGAATGTACCATAGCCGGAAACCTTCACAACAACCGGGCTTGAGAAAGCTGATTCGCCTTCATCGTAAACAGCTGTAACGCTTACGTTATGACCTGGTTCAATGTTGTATGGGAGATTGCTGAGTAAATACTGTTTCTCTGTGATAAGTTCCGTGTTGGCTTTCACATCACCGTAATATACATTGTATCCAATGAATGAACGGCTGTTCTCAACAACATTTCTTGAATTTTTGTTGATGATAATCTGGTTCTTGAAAGCTCTTACCGTGGCTGAACCTTCCGGTGCCGCCGGGTTGTAGGCTGATCCGTCTCTGTACATGTTGATGGCCTGGTTGGCGGCATCGAACACGTAATATTGAACTGCTGATACCCATGAGCCTGTGAGGTCGTTCACAACGAGAAGGAGATTATCCCCTTCAAATGTGAATGGATTGTCAAGCGTAATCGTCACCCATGTTTCAGGAGACATTGTAACATTGCCTGAGAATACGAGATCGTCTTCTGAAACCGCAACTAAATCCGTGTTGCCGCTGAAGCTGGTCTTGTCGGTATTCGCCATGTAGATGTTGATGTTACGTGTAATCGAACCCTTTGAGTAGAATGAAATGGTATTGATGATACCTGCTCCGCCGATTTCTTCACTTGTATAAATCTGCTCCGAGAATGAGTATTTATAGAGGTTGTATGTCGGCAAGTAACTGCTTGTCGATGTACCTGAACCAATCTGTACCTCCGGGAGGTCGCTTAAAGCAGCTGTGCTGTGTTTCCATTTAATTAATGTGCTGCCGTCAACGAAGATTTCCTCGTCTGACGCTGTCACTGTGTTAGGGGCGGTCAAAGTCGTTGTGAAACCACGTCTAACTGTCTGAACTGTGCCATTTGAGTTCTTTGCTTTAATCTGCCAGAAATATTGTGTGTTATTCTGAACGAGACTTGTCACATCGAATGAGCCATAGTTGTCGTCAATCATGGTCCAATCCAAAACGGCTGACATGTTCACCGGTGATGTACCGAACAAAACCTGGTATTGTGTCGCGTTTGCACCACCTTCCCATGTGAGGACGATGTTTCCGGAAACTTCTGTTGCGCCGTCCGCAGGAGCCACGGCGGTAAGAGCTTCAGGAGCTGGATACTGCATGACTGTTCCTGCAATTGTAGTGATGTTTTCGCCTGCAACAATCATGTAGTACTGACCGGCGAGAAGAGGCTCTTCTGTCATAGTACCGTTATCTGACCAAACAACTGGTTCAACAACCGCTGTCGGGTGGAAATTGCTGACTTTTTTGTAAATAGCGACGACATTGTCACCTGCTGTTACAGAGAACTTGCTGTCTTTTGCAAGTGTGAATGAATAAACAGCGTCAGTCATTTTTTCTTCCATACCCCAAAGGACGTAGTTGGCATGGAGGTTCTCCGGTGTTTTTGAGAATGTAGCCATACCTGCCTGGTATCCGAGATCGATATTCTCTGCTGTTTCGACAATGTCTGCTGCCTCTGCTGTGTAGAATGTTGCGGTAACAGGAATTGTTGTGATGTCTTTGCTGTTTTCTATTGAGAACATCGTGAATTCCTCTGTGTAAGCGCCAACCGGAGCGTTTCTGTTGATGTCAATTGCGAAACCAACCTCTTCACCTGTTTCAAGGGCTATTTCGTTGATTTCCTGGCTCATTGCAAACGCATTGACACCGGCTGTATTGCTTATAGTTGCCGTGATAGTAGTTGGTGTACCACCGTTGGTGATTCTGACTGAAAATGGTTCCATCCAGCCGTTAACAGGTCTTTCACCAAGTGTGAATGTGTTAGGTGTGATAGCTAACACTCCTGGTGTTGGAGGAGGTGTTGGAGTACCTGGTGTGTAAACAAAGGTAGTTTTAGGCAAGAAATTACGCTGTGTAGGAGTAATCGTTGCCAATGAAGAATAGCTGTTACCCTGTACACATGCGCCTGAAGCATCGACACCGGCGAAATAAGCTCTTTTGTAACTACCCTTTGTAATCAAATCAAAACCCACGAGAAGGTTGCCGCCTTCGTAGTTGTAGGGAGTGTCGAATGTCACTGTCATTTCCGGGTTTGTTCCATTCAAGACGCCAGTGTAAACCGTAGTTGTATTGGCAACATCAACAAAAGCGCTGATTGCAGTATCGTCCACTTCTGTCATGTAAACTTGGAATGTAGCACCCCATGCAGCTTCAGCGACTGTGCTGATATAAAACTTCATGCTGCTGACAACGCCGTTGTTCATCTCCAGCAACTGCTCTGCCGGTATGACATACTGACATCTCAAATATGCATCGGCATAAAAGCCCTGAATCGGAACATACTCGTTAGTCGCTGTTCCGTCACATACTGTGAGTTCATCTGCTCTCAAGAAACTTGTGCTTCCGAATAAGAGCAACATCAAAAAGAGAATAAGTTTTTTACTCATAATTTAATGATTTTGTTAATAAATTTGTTAATTTCTATTTTTAAGTTGTATTTTCAAAAATAACCTCTTGCTATATTCAACTCGCAAATATACGTGTTTTTTTAATACATATACATTTTTTTTTATTTTTTTATCAACAGACCTGAATTTTTTATCCTACATGAATGTTGGCTTTCACGAGTTTCATGATTTTTTCCTCATCGTTTCCGAGTTCTGCACGAAGATTGGCATCGTTGAAATTCCTCAGGTATTTGATGAGATAATCGATGATATTGTCAGAAAACACGCCTTTTGCCGTGTATATCTCACGGTCTTTTTCAAGTTCTTCCGCCGCTCTCACACACGAGTCTGGAAGTTGCTCAAGTGCTTCGGCCACCTTCTTGTTCTTGTCGTCATGAATGTTGACACCAAGACCGACGTATGTTTTTTCCGCAACCTCAAGAGCATCTGGGGTTTCCATTCCGTAACGCGCCGCGGCGCACAGTGCTGCCATGAGCAGATAAAGGTCGGCACAACCATCGGAAGCACGCCACTCGAAAGTCTGCTTGTCGCTGAAATCACGATTTGATTGTTTCTCCATCGGGTTGGCATCGGCAAGCATGTCTTTTCCGTTGTTAATCCAGCCGAGTGGAACACGCACTAAGGCACTGCGGTTTGAGAACGACCAGCACAGCGAGGTAGGGGCTTCCTGGTGTGGTACTAATCTCAAGAATGACAATGGATTAGGATTACCAAATGCTGGCAATGAGGTGCCTGCCATCATGTAGCCCGCGATAGCTTTCTTGGCATAGTCGGTGAGCTCTCCGTTTTTCACCATGACAGACTTGCCGTTCTTGGTGAATTTGCAGTGTACGTGCAAGCCGCTGCCCGCCTTGCCAACGGTGATTTTTGGAGCGAAAGTGATGGTGACGCCATACTGGTATGCCAACTGACGCATAATCCATTTTGCCACAACGAGTTGGTCGGCAGCGTCTTCGATATTCGTAGGTAAAAATTCTATTTCGTTTTGCTCATAAATCTTACCGTCTTTGGTGAAGTTTCCAACCTCTGAATGACCGTATTTGATGAGTCCGCCTGCTTGTGCTATGAGACGCATGGCTTCCACACGGTAGTCGGTGAACTTGTTGAACGGAGCGCTTTCGTGATAACCGCGCTGGTCTGGCACCTCGTACATTTCCTCGTCGTCGGCGATGACATAATATTCGAGCTCGCCCATCGTCTCCATCTTCAAACCTGTGGTCTTCTGAAACACTGTATGCGCTTTGTGGAGGATATACTCCGGTGAGCTTTCAAAAGGTTCTCCGTCTCGATTATAGAACGAGCAGAGGATGTCAACAGTCGGAACCTCCGTGAACGGGTTGCGGAAAGCCGTTCTGAACTTCGGAATGACGTAAAGGTCGGATTTTCCCGCCTCGATGAAAGGGAAAAGGCTGGAGCCGTCAACGCGCTCTCCCGCCGAAAGAATGCCGTCTAAATGTTCGAGACTGTTGATAACAATGTTAAGAGTCTTGAGCTTGCCGTCCCATCCGCAATAGTGGAAATTGATAAATTCCACGTTGTTTTCCTCACAATAGCGGATAATGTCTTGCTTTGTAAACTCTGTTGCTGGTTTGTTAAGATAATTAACCAGCGAATTTGGATTCATTTGAATTTTAGCGTCCATGATTTGAAAAATATTATATTTATATTAAATTAATTTACAATGTGATTTGAATTGGCAAAGATAGGATAAAAAAGCATACGAAAAACTTTTTTTCAACATTTTATTAACAATTTCGTCGTTTTGTTTCGCTCTAAACGACGTGCAGCTCCAGCAGACGGCGAGCACCCTCGTAGGCGCTCATTCTCTTGTTTTCCACATCGTTTTCAACGATTTTGAGCATGTCTTTCACGAGAGGGTTCTCATAGAAATTAGATTTCAGGGTGCTCTCCACGGTGTCGAGCATCATCTGCACGTCTTGTCGGGCGCGTTTTTCATCGAGATAACCTGATTTTCTTATGTTTTCGACATGTGTCAGCACCATATTCCATACCTCTGGCACGTTGTAATTTGTCAAGGCGGAGCATGTTGTAACTTTCACTTCCTGTCCTGATTCCGACGGTGGGAAAAGATGAATGGCGTTGCGTATCTCGGCTGCTGCGCGATCGGCTCTGTTCACGTTGTCGCCGTCGGCTTTGTTGACGACGATTCCATCGGCCATTTCCATTATGCCGCGTTTGATACCTTGCAGTTCGTCTCCGGCACCGCCTATAAGCACTAAAAGGAAGTAGTCAACCATGGAATAGACGGCAGTCTCGCTCTGCCCCACGCCAACTGTCTCGACCAAAACAGTGTCGAATCCCGCAGCTTCGCAAAGTATGATAGCCTCGCGGGTCTTACGCGCCACGCCGCCAAGAGTGCCGGCAGACGCCGACGGTCTGATATAGGCGTTGCGTTGCTGTGAAAGCATCTCCATGCGGGTCTTGTCACCCAAAATAGAACCTTTGGAACGTTGCGAACTTGGGTCAATGGCAAGCACGGCTATACGTTTGTCTTGACGACAAAGTTCCATGCCGAGAGCCTCTATGAAAGTGCTCTTCCCCGCTCCCGGAACGCCGGTAATACCAAGCCGTAACGCCTTGCCGCTATATGGAATGCATTCGGCGATGATGTCCTGCGCAAGTTTTTGATGAGAAGGCAACGAACTCTCCACCAAGGTGATGGCCTTGCTCAATATGGTGATATCGCGGGAAAGTATGCCGTCAACATATTCCTTCAACGATAGAAGTTTCTGACGACCAGCCTTCAGACGCTCCAAAGCCTTGGGGTTCACCTGCAAAGCCGGTTGATCACTGCCAGTAACTTGCAGCGCGGATTCCCATTCGTGCTCCTGATTTTCAAAATGTTCATTCTGTACCATGTGGCAAAAATAAACATTTTTTTGCCACAAGATCATATTTTAGTCAAAATTAAATCCGAAACCGATTGACATCTGGTAAAGATCTCCGCAGTTTTTCACATTGAGCATGTCTGTCAAGCCTGACCTGAAGAAGATTACGGTATCGTCAAAGACAAAAGAGAACAATACATTGAATCCGATTGGACTGTATTCGAGATTGTCGGTGATTGTGTGTTTTGCACCTCCATATCTTGCGAATGATCGCATGCCAAAACGCCACTCAAATTCAGCGCCGGCGGCAAATGCCAACGGCGTCCCATTAATCATCCACTGATACTCTAACATCACAGGAAGACGCAAACTCCAATAACGCAAAAAACTTCTGTGTGCAAAATTGTTGACCGGACCATGACCTTCTAATGACGAGTATGTATTCAACGATTCAATGAAAGCATCGCGGTTTTCATCTACGTTCAACACCATGTCGTGTGTAAAATAGTTGTAGGAGTTGCCGATGCCAATGCCCGTCGCCATTCCAAAATGCCCGTCTCTTGTGCAGAAAACCGGGGCCGTGCCATATAAACCCCACTCGAATGATGACGAGCGAAGCGGTATATTGGCCTCCGTACCAAACGTACCCGTCGTCAAGTCAAGACAAGAATAATAAATACTTGGCAAGGGAGCGACAAGCCAGCTGTTGTGTAAAACTTTGCTAACAACGGTGATTTTTCCAACGTCATTATTGTTTTCTTTGATAACGACCGTCTTTGTCTCGCCTTGAGCGAAAACACCTGCTGAAACAAACAGCAAGACCACTAAAAGAAAATGCTTTTTCATTTTGTTATTTTTTTTCCTGAACGCAAAAATACACTTTTTGCTGCATACTTTTTCAAAAAATCACAATATTTTCCATCCACACGGATATTCATGTTTTTTACACCTCACTATTCGAGTTGCAAAGACTATTCTTGTTTTCGTATTGTGTTTCACCATGTACTAATCAGGTAATCCAATAGTTCTTTCATTCTTTCTGTTGGCACGTTTTTCTTAATGATAATGCCGTTTTCATCAATAAAGATATTCTGCGGAATGTATGCGACGGTGTACAAGTCCGCGGCGGCATTGCCCCAGCCTTTGAGATCCGACACATGATGTTTCCAATAAAGATTATCATCTTCAATGGCTTTTTTCCAAGCAGCCTCGTTTACGTCAAATGACACGCTTACAATGTCCAGACCCCTATCTTTGTATTCGTCGTAAATCGCGACAAGATTAGGATTCTCTTTACGGCAGTCGGGACACCATGACGCCCAAAAGTCTAACATTATTATTTTAGACTTGCCAATGACACTTGATAAAGTGAATTCTTCACCATTCACATCTTTTTGATTGAAATCAATAAACGGCATTCCAACTTCAGTTAGTTGAAGCCCTTTAATATATTTTACCAAGAGGTCTTTGTATGAACTTTGCATATCTGCCGGCATGACATGGAGAAGATTTTTCAAATCATCAAGTGTAAAAGACCATTTATAACGATAAGCGATATACGCTCCTATTGGACTGTCAATGTTTTGCTTCACGAAATCAAGAACATAATAGTGAAGTTCCTGCTCGTCCTCGATACTATTAACTTCATTCAGGAAGTTGTTCAGTTTTTCCTGGGTTTCTGAAGCCAAAATATTGATTCCATTATAATTCTGACAGTCGCCTTTGACCATAACATCTTGATTATCAGCGAAGAATGTTAGAGGACGTCGCCAACCTTTAATCATGATACAAAAAGCGTCATTATAATCGCTTTGTTTGATTTTAAAAACGGCGTGATTATTTTTTGCGACAACGGAGTCAATATTAGTCATTTGTTCGCCGTCATATTTTTGAAGATAAACTGTTTTTTCGTTTGAATTTTCAAGATTAACATTGATTTTGAACGAGTTGCATGATGTCACTGTCATTATGACAATAAGTGCGATCAATAATTTTTTCATCATATTTACTTTTTAATGGGTTTTAAAAGATATATTATCAAAAGTATCACTAATAATGAGACCACTGCGCTTAGCAATGTCTCTAACAAGACAATTCCCAGCAATCTGACACTGAAAGCCTCAAGCCAGAAAAGCACTAAATTATGTAATATTAACAACAGTAATCCATAAACGACAAACCATTTCAGTCCCATTTCTGTCACTGTTGGGCGGTTTTTATCTTCAACATCGCTTTTTTTTGTTGTCAATACGATGATATAAGGTCTAACAAAGGCCATGAATACTGTTGCTGCGGCGTTAAGTCCTGGTGTTCCGCTGAAAATATCGATTGTCATTCCTATGATAAAGCCGTTAATAAGCAGACGCAATTGGGAGGTATCAAAAGGCATTATCATAATTAAGAACACGTACACACACGGGTGTATATAGTTTCCGAAGCGGATGTTGTCGAAAACTATCACCTGCATAATCACCACGGTGACAAAGCATATTATTTTGTGTATCAGCGTGTTATACATAACGAATCAATTTCTGCCTTATAGTTGTTTTTCACTATATAAACATGGCGCAGTGTACTGAAATTGGTTGAAAACTCCAGTTTTGCCTTGCCGAACATCTCGTTATCGCTGCTCAAATTCCTCTCAATGGTGCCAACCATGATATCGGCGGGGAATGAGTTTGAGAAGCCGCTGGTCACCAAGGTATCGCCTTTATTAATAATAAGGTGTGAGGGTATGTCTTTCACCAGGCCGAAGCGATAATTTTCATTATCCCACACGACATTTGCCACATACTGATTATTGACAAATCTACAGCTTATCACCGAATACGAGTTAAGCAAGCTCATGACGGAGGCGTAGTGATTGCTCACATTGAGAACCTTACCCACAATGCCGTTATCACAAATCACACCCATTTCCGGTTCGATGCCATCGACCCTTCCTTTGTCTATAAGGATAAAATTATTCATTTCATAGATGCTGTTGTTTATGACGTGTGCCGGGATATAGGTAAATATATCATCGTAATATGCCGTGTCAGCTTCCACTTCATCGCACGACAACCTGCTCAGCAGCAATGCGTTATATTGGGCAAGCGATTCATTTTCACTTTTAAGATGCAGATAGTCATACCAATTGGAGGTTGTTTTACTGATTCCTCCGGCGATATTATTTGACAAGTTGACCATTTTTCTATTCTGAAAAGGGAGGCTTTGCACAATCATAGCCACGCACAGTGTCTCAAGCAGAATAAAAAGTATTACCGCACTATATTTCTTTATGAAAATGAATATGTTATACATCTCCCGATTACTTTATCAGGAATGGGAATCCGTCGAAATTCTTGAGAGCGATGCCGGTACCGCGGGCCACTGCGCGCAAGGGGTCGTCGGCCACATGTATTGGCAGTTGTGTTCTGTTGTGCAGACGTTTATCGAGACCTCTCAACAAGGCTCCGCCGCCGGTGAGGTATATACCTGTACGGTAAATATCCGCTGAAAGTTCGGGAGGTGTAGTCTCAAGAGTATTAAGCACCGCTGTTTCGATTTTCGAGACGCTCTTGTCGAGACAGTGGGCGATTTCCTTATAGTTCACACTTATTTCCTTCGGAATGCCCGTGAGCATGTCGCGACCATGCACAGCATAGTCCTCTGGAGGGTTGTCAAGTTCCTGAATAGCCGAGCCCACTTCTATTTTTATAAGTTCGGCGGTGCGCTCTCCAATATTCAAGTTATGTTCTTTGCGCATATACTCGACTATTTCATCGGTAAAGTCGTCGCCGGCAATACGTATTGATTTGTTTGTGACGATACCGCCAAGTGCTATGACGGCGATTTCAGAGGTGCCGCCGCCAATATCGACAATCATGTTGCCCATAGGTTCAAGCACGTCGATACCGATACCGATAGCGGCTGCCATGGGCTCATGAATCAGTCTGACCTCTTTGGCACCGGCCTGTTCGGCACTGTCTTTAACAGCTCTCTCCTCAACTTCTGTGATGCCGGAAGGTATGCAGATGACCATTTTCAACACCGGAGGAAATATTGAATGATGGAAATTAATCATCTTTATCATTTCTCTCAACATAAACTCCGCTGCTTGGAAATCGGCGATGACACCGTCACGTAAAGGTCTGATAGTCTTGATATTATCATGAGTTTTCCCGTGCATCATCATTGCGCGTTTTCCCACTGCCATGATTTGCTGGGTATCACGTTTAATTGCAACAATTGAAGGTTCGTCAACCACCACCTTGTCGTTATACATGATGATGGTGTTGGCGGTGCCGAGATCAATTGCTAATTCTTTATCAAATAATGAAAATAGTCCCATATCTTTAATGTTTAAAATGTCTGTATCCTGTGAAAACCATGGCTATTCCGAGTTTGTTACAAGCGTCGATGGACTCTTGGTCACGCACCGAGCCACCAGGTTGAATTATTGATTTTATTCCTGCTTCGTTGGCAATTTCCACGCAGTCGGAGAACGGGAAGAACGCATCTGATGCCAAGACGGCGCCATCAAGGTCGAAATTGAAACTCTTTGCCTTGGCTATCGCCTGACGCAGCGAGTCAACACGTGAAGTCTGACCGATACCTGATGCGCAGAGTTGTTTGTTTTTTGCCAAAACTATAGCATTTGAGCGGCTGTGTTTCACTATTTTATTAGCAAAAATCAAGTCTTCAACATCTTGATTATCAACGTTTTTATCTGTAACAGATTTAAAATCGGCCATAGTTTCACTATGTATGTCGCGGTCTTGTTCCAAAATGCCGTTGAGTGCTGATTTATATACCTTTGTCGGAAACTCATTTGATTTCAACTTAAGTACTATGCGGTTCTTCTTGGAGAAAAGAATGTCGAGTACGCCGTCAGCGTAATCGGGAGCCACGCACACCTCGAAGAACATCGTGTTCATTTCTTCCGCTGTTTTAACATCGATAGGTCTGTTGCTTACGAACACGCCTCCGTATGCCGAGACCGGGTCGCCTTCCAAGGCGGCGTTGTAAGCCTCTGATATTGAGGGTCTTGAAGCCAGGCCGCATGGATTGTTGTGTTTTAAAATAGCAAACGTAGGTTCATCGAACTCGCGGATAAGGTTCAATCCAGCGTCAAGGTCGAGCAAGTTATTGTATGAAAGGTCTTTACCATGCAGTTTTTCGAAAACTTCATCAAGATTTCCATTGAAAACGGCTTGTTGGTGAGGGTTTTCGCCGTATCTCAACGGTGTGACCTTCTCTTTTTCAAACCATTTAAAAATGGCGGTATCGTAATGCGAGCTTGTAGCAAAAGCATATTTTGCGAAACGTTTTCTGTCTTCCAAAGAAACGCTGCCATTTTGTTTTTCATAAATTTCCATAAACTCCTTATAATAATTTGAAGAAGGCACTATAAGGCAGTCGTTGAAGTTTTTCGCGCCTGCGCGTATGAGCGAGATGCCGCCTATGTCAATTTTTTCAATTATTTGCGCTTCGTCGTCAGTGTTTTTCACTGTTTCTTCAAAAGGATAGAGGTCAACAATAACAAGATCGATAGCCGGGATTTCATACTGTTTCATTTCGGCTATGTCGGTGTCATTGTCCAAACGTCCGAGTATGCCGCCGAACACTTTTGGGTGCAGTGTTTTCACGCGTCCGCCAAGGATAGAGGGATAGCCGGTCAGAGATTCCACGGAGCGCACGGAGTCGTCAATTTTTTTAATAAAATCGAGAGTTCCGCCTGTGGCATAAATCTGAACGCCATTCTGTTTCAACAAAGCGACTATTTTATCAAGATCAGTTTTATAAAACACTGATATTAAAGCACTTTTGATTTTTTTATTTGTCATAGTGAGATAATGTTTCAAACTGCAAATGTAATAAAAAAAAATTAAAAAAAATATTTGGAAAACTGATTTTTTTTATATAATTTTGCAAGTTAGAATTTTTTAATTTTGGAAACGCGCTGGATTATAGCAGAAGATGTAGATAAACAATTAGTTAAAGACTTGTCGAAATCGTTAGGTATCGACGAGATTTTATCTGTGTTGTTAGTTCAGCGCGGGATAAAAAGTTTTGAGGAGGCGAAGAATTTTTTCAGACCGTCGTTGTCACAGCTTCACGATCCATTTTTGATGAGAGACATGGACAAGGCGGTCGATAGGCTTGAGAGGGCGATAAACGAGGGCGAGAAGATTCTGATTTACGGCGACTACGATGTTGATGGAACCACTGCTGTCGCTTTGATTTACACATACTTAAAGAATATCGTCAACAAAAAGAAGATAGAGTTTTACATTCCCGACCGTTATGAAGAGGGGTATGGGATTTCATATAAGGGCATTGATTATGCCGCGGACAACGGTTTCGGCCTTGTCATCGTGCTTGACTGTGGCATCAAAGCTGTCAAGAAGATAGAATATGCCAACGAGCGCGGTGTTGATTTCATAATATGCGACCATCATCGTCCTGACGAGGTGATACCAAATGCCGCCGCGGTGCTTGATTCCAAGCGTCCTGACTGTGAATATCCTTACAAGGAGCTTTCGGGCTGCGGTGTAGGTTTCAAACTCATCACAGCATTGTCGATGCGTCTTAACAGGTCGATAGAAGAGGTTTATGAACTTCTTGATTATGTTGCTGTCAGCATTGCCGCCGACATTGTTCCTATCACGGGAGAAAACAGGGTGTTGGCTTATTTCGGGTTGAAGCAGCTGAACAAGAATCCGCGCCCTGGTATTGAAGCGGTTTTGCGTCAAGCCAACATCGGACGCCACCCGGAGTCTCCGTCCACCGACAAGGAGCAGGAGCTGGCTCTTGAGAGGGAGATGACGATAAGCGATTTAGTGTTTTTGATAGGTCCACGTATCAATGCCGCAGGCCGTTTGGAGAAAGCAAGCGACTCGGTGCGACTGCTTCTCGCCACTAAATACGACCATGCGGAGAAGTTAGCCTCGAGCATCAACGACCTCAACTCGAAACGTCGTGAGTTTGACAACGCCATCACAGAAGAAGCCCTTAAGATGATTGACGCTGACGAGAAACTACGTAACGCCAAAAGCACCGTGATTTTCAATGAAAACTGGCATAAAGGCGTCATCGGCATAGTGGCGTCGCGGCTCACCGACTCTTATTACCGTCCAACCATAGTGTTGACACGCTCCGACAACCTCATCACAGGCTCGGCACGCTCGATAAAAAACTTCGACATCTACGATGCCATCGACTCATGTTCAGATATCCTCGAACATTTCGGCGGACATAAATACGCGGCAGGGTTGTCTCTGAAACCAGAGCATTTGCAAGAGTTCTCGGAACGTTTTGAAAAATATGTCTCGGAACACCTTGAAGATGACGACTTAACACCCGAACTTAACGTTGACATCGAGATGGATTTCACAAATATCACTCCAAAGTTTGTGCGTATCTTAAAACAGTTTGCGCCGTTCGGACCGGGAAACCTCTCTCCTGTTTTTCTCACTAAAAATGTTGTCGATGCCGGCTTCTCACGTGCTGTAGGCAATCGCAAACACTTGAAACTCAGTGTAATGCAGCAAGGCAACACTGATTTTGTGTTTTCGGGCATAGCATTCCAAAAAGGCGGTTTATACAAATATGTACACGAAAAAGAACCGTTTACAATGTGCTATTACATAGAAGAAAACTTCTGGCAAGGAAAGACAACGCTGCAACTTAATGTGAAAGATATTAAGTTCCAAACACCTCTGTTATCTAAAGAAAATCACTCTGATTATCAGTAGCAAACCGCAGATGGCGAGGACAATTCCTGTTGCCTGGTTGAGTATTTTCATTCGTTTTTCTGTGAAGAAACGTTTCAAGGAGTAGGCTCCAACTATTTTGAGTATGTCCGTCGCGAAAACCGTGGCGAAAGTTCCCAAGAAAAACAATGCCACTAAATTTTCGTTGCCATTATATGTATCCGAGCCGGATACTGTTGCGACCGATGTCATCCAGAAGACCCAAATAAAAGGATTGAACACATTCATTATAAATCCTTTAGACAGATACACATACCATCTCGGACCCTCACGTTTAATGTTACGTTTCTCGTCGATTTTATCAAGATGCTGGTCGATTTTTTCAAATCTTTTCTCCATTTCCTCAAGTTCGGCGCTTTTTTTCTCGGAACGAGCCACTATCTTTTCTGGTTTGCTGTAATAAGTAAAGATGCCGAATCCTATTATTATCACTCCCGCGGTGATGCCTGCGACCATCATGTTGGCAGAGTCGTCAAGGGTCAATTGTATCGAAGTAAGCATCATCAAGATAACGACAATGATGTCGCTCATCAACACTCCAAAATCGAACAGCAAGGCTGTCTTAAACCCTTTGCTGATACTGGTCTGTATCAACAAAAAGAAAGCAGGTCCAAATCCAAAGATTGTCGCAAGGGTCAAGCCCATCAATGCGCCGTGAAAAAACACCATGGGTATATACTTTTCCAAAAGAGCAAAAGTACAAATATTTTCAATTCTTAATGTTTTTTCTTTTGTTTTATTTTTCCGCGACAACGACAGCTTTTTTAAATCTTTTTATATTTCCTTGTGTATCAAATACTTCCACATAAACAACATAAATACCTGAAGGGACTTTTTTTCCAGTTTCATCTAAACCGTTCCATACAAAACGGCTTTGATAAGCTATGTTTTGACAGTTTACGAGGTCTCGGACAAACATTCCCTGTGAGTCAAAAATGATGATTTTCGCCGTGAAACCGTTTTGAAAACATGTAAGATTTATCGTTGTGACATCATTAAAACCATCGCCATCTGGAGAAAAGACGGGAGGATATATCTCAATATCCAAATTTTCCGATATGTTTTCGATGAAAACGGAGTTTCGGTAGCCCGGAGTTCCATATAAAGGAGCAGCTGCGGAATGCCAGTTCTCTGAATCACGGGAGCTGATGTCGGGGCTTATCCTTTCAAGGGCGACACCTTTTGTCTCTGTAAGCAAAGGATAATGTAAATCTTTGGAATAACTCATGAAATCAACGATTTTGTCATCAAAACACAAAAGCACCGTCGCGCCACTTTTGGGATATGACGGAAAGCTTTTCATCGCGATGAAGTTATCGCTCGGACACTCGTATTGAACGCCAATGACATCAGGCGTTGTAGTGAGCAAAAAGTAAGAACCAGGCATTAGTTGACGACCTTCTGAACATATTTTCTTCAAAGTAGTGTCTGGCGGATTTGGATAAGACGATTTCACAACCCCAAGTTTCAATCTGTTGATATTGAATATTTTATCCGACTTATTGTAAATCTCCACATAATCAGCGGCGGGGCTGATGGGGTCAAAAAGTATTTCATTTATGACCACATCGCCACCTTCCGCCTCATCTGGAACGCCAAAAGCATAACTACAACCGTCCAAGACCGGCACTCCAGAACAATTTGAACCAAAAACCAAAATTTTATGAAATTTATGAAACAAAAATTCCTGTTGAAAGAACAATGTCACACTTTTCTTATCTTTGGACGGTTTAGCCTTATATGGATGAGCATCAAATTCAACAATAGTGTAGTTATCTGTATTCGCTAATGAAAGCGTATCCATCTTTTGGTTAAAAACAACCTCAATGCTATTTGACGACAACACGTTGACATAATCTATATCAGGTGTTAGCGAGACATCTCCATTAACAGAGTTTATCCTTCCCGGTGTGCCTCCTTCTTTGTCGCAGCTCGCGCGCCAGTTCACAGCTCCTAAACA
>OLGV01000439.1_pt1 | contig 17502 bp, 16 predicted proteins | sample 1605761 | NCBI WGS metagenome assembly OLGV01 (sample SAMN03283245) | human gut metagenome | biome: human-associated habitat; material: feces | host: Homo sapiens | place: Peru | collected 2012
GTTTTGCTATTGAAATTTCGTGAGATATGCTGTATAATGTAAACATATATATTGTGCGTTTGTACGATTAATAATTTAATGGGAGGCGCTGTAAATGAACATGATAAATAGGGAAAAATTTCTGAAAAACTGCCCCGAGACAGTCGGAAATATACTTACGGGAATGGAAAAGTGCGGAGAGCTTGCATTTTCCGAGCTGCCCGAGGGAAATACTGTTCTTGTTATCGTTGATGTGATAAACGGCTTCGTCAGAGAGGGCGCTATGGCATGTGCCGATCGTAAACCCGATCGCCGAGCTTATGAAGACATTTACAGCAAAGGGCATGCCTGCTGTTGCTTTCGGCGACTGCCATACCGATGCTTCCGCTGAATTTGCAAGCTTTCCGCCGCACTGCCTTAAAGGAACATCGGAGGCTGAGCTTGTTCCCGAGCTGAAAAAGGCGGGGGATTACATTATGATCCCGAAAAACTCAACTAACGGATTTCTCGAAAGGGAATGGCAGGAGGCACTCTGCAAAAATCCGCAGACAAACACGTTTGTTGTATGCGGCGACTGCACGGACATATGCGTTCTGCAGTTCTGTCTGTCGATGAAGGCGTGGTTCAACATGAACAACCGCACATCGAGGATAATTATTCCGCTTGACTGCGTTGACACCTACGGCGCAGATAATCACAATGCTGATTTCATGAATCTTTCGGCATACAAGATCATGTCGGACAGCGGCATTGAATTCGTATCACATATTAACACAAAGGATTGATATAAAATGAAGCATACAGATGAAAATGTAAGAAATCTTACGCTGCTTGCGGATTTCTACGAGCTGACTATGGCGAACGGATATTATCAGAACGGAATTGCTGACAAGATATCCTATTTTGATATGTTCTTCCGCACAGTTCCCGATAACGGCGGATTTGCGGTAATGGCAGGGGTTGAGCAGCTTATAAGCTATCTTGACGGACTGAAATTCACAGAGCGTGACATTAAGTTCCTGAGATCTAAAAACTGTTTTTCCGAGGGATTTCTTGATTACCTCCGAAACTTCAAATTTGAATGCGATGTGTGGGCGATACCCGAGGGAACGCCTATCTTCCCGCATGAGCCGCTTGTGACGGTAAGGGGACCGGCGGCGCAGGCACAGTTTATTGAAACCATGGTGCTGCTGTCGATAAATCATCAGAGCCTTATTGCGACCAAGGCGAACCGTATTGTCCGTGCCGCTGAGGGCAGACCTGTAATGGAGTTCGGTTCAAGGCGTGCTCAGGGATATGACGGAGCTATCCTCGGCGCAAGGGCGGCATTCATAGGCGGCTGTGCGGGAACAGCCTGCACTGTCTGCGAGCGTGATGACGGCATACCCGCACTCGGAACAATGGCTCACAGCTGGATTCAGATGTTCCCGACCGAGCTTGATGCTTTCAGGGCATATGCAAAGGCATATCCCGAGGATACCACGCTGCTTGTCGATACTTACAGCGTTCTGCGTTCGGGCGTGCCTAATGCTATTACTGTATTCAAGGAGATGCGTGCAGCAGGATATGAGCCTAAGGGAATACGCATAGACAGCGGCGACATCACATATCTGTCAAAGCATGCAAGAAAGATGCTGGACGCTGAGGGCTTCAAAAATGTAAAGATAGTTGCGTCCAACTCGCTTGATGAATACATTATAAAGGATATACTCCGTCAGGGTGCTAAGATCGACAGCTTCGGTGTCGGCGAGCGGCTTATAACATCACGTTCAGAGCCTGTATTCGGCGGTGTTTACAAGCTTTCGGCAGTTGAGGAGGACGGAAAGATAATCCCGAAGATAAAGCTTTCCGAAAATACCTCAAAGATCACAAACCCTGATTTCAAGACCCTTTGGAGATTGTATGACAATTTCTCGGGAATGGCTGTTGCGGACGTTATAACCTGCGCAGATGAGGAGATAGTATCGGGCGAGCCGTATGAGCTGTTCGATCCCGAATTCACATACAAGAGAAAAACTGTCGTTAATTTCACTGCGAAAAAGCTTCAGGTACAGCTTTACCAAAAAGGCAAGCGTGTTTATGAATCCCCGTCAGTCGCTGAGATAAAGGATTACTGCAAGGCTCAGCTTGACACTATCTGGGACGAGGTAAAGAGATTTGAAAATCCTCACGGATATTATGTCGATCTTTCGAAAAAGCTCTGGGACAAGAAGCAGGAGCTTCTGATGAAGTCGAGCGTGTGATTTTGAATATCCGCCGCAAATGTCATTCCCGGCATTTACGGCGGTATCATAATAAGGTGATGCATCATGAATAAAGTGGTAATTGCGGCTGTTTCGGCAGTCATAATGACATTTTCATCGGCAGTAAATACGGCTGAAAATGCTGACACGATAAAGGTCGGCGGCAATACATATGAGCTGACTTTTTCTGACGATTTTGACGGAACAGAGCTTGATCTCACAAAATGGTCCTATGCTCCCGAACAGCAAAGACAGGACGCAGGCGACTGGTGGGACGACAGCATGACATCGCTTGACGGAAACGGCTGTGCGCATTTTGCCGTTTCCAAGGACGAGGACGGAAGAACGATCTCAGGTGCGATACGCTCAAAGGACAAGTTCGAGCAGGCTTACGGATATTACGAGATACGCTGCACGCTCCCGCAGATAAAGGGCGCATGGTGCGCATTCTGGCTGATGGGCGACAGCGTTATGGGAATAGGCAGCGGCGGCAGGGACGGCACGGAGATCGACATAATGGAGTCGCCTTACTATCCGCAGGATGCCATTAATCAGACGCTCAACTGGGACGGCTACGGCGTTCATCATAAATCCGCCGGAAAAAAGGTCAGTTTCCCTGGAGTTTATGACGGCTTTCATACATTCGGGCTGGAATGGACCGAGGATATGTACATATACTATATAGACGGCAAGGAAACATGGCGCTCAAAGGGCGGTGGGATATGCGAAAATCCGCTGTATCTGAAAGTCAGTGTTGAAACGGGAACATGGGCAGGCGAACTTGACGAAAGCGCGCTCCCGAAGGATATGGTCGTTGACTATGTGCGTGTCTATAAAAAGGTATGATATGCATAAATTAAAGTAAATAATAAAATCTTATTGCTTTTTTCAGAAAAGCATGTTATAATGAATTATTATCTGTAATACGGAACAAAAGATCAAACAGGAGGATAAAAAATGAAAACATACGGAATCGTCTGCGAATATAATCCGTTCCATAACGGACATGTTTATCAGATAGAAGAAACAAAGAAACAGACAGGCGCAGATCATATAGTTGCGGTAATGAGCGGCAACTACGTTCAGAGAGGCGACGTTGCGATCATTGATAAATTCAGGAGAGCTGAGATCGCTGTCAGGAACGGCGTTGATCTTGTTGTCGAGCTGCCTGTTCCTTACAGCCTTACAAATGCTGAGGTGTTTGCAAGAGCATCTGTTATCCTGATGGGTGCGCTGGGCGTTGTTGACGGCATCTCGTTCGGAAGCGAATGCGGCGATATCGAGCTGCTGAAAAACGCTGCCGAGGCTGTTACAAAGGTAAACACTCCCGAGAAGGTTAAGCCTCTGCTTGAAAGCGGAGAGTCATATCCTTCGGCTATCCAGAAGCTTGTTATGCAGGAGTACGGTCCGATGGTAGGCGAGCTGTTCGATTCTCCGAACAATATCCTTGCTATCGAATATCTCAAGGCTATAAAGGCATCTAACTTTGATATGGAAGCATTCACGATCAAGAGAACCGTTGAGCATGACAGTCCCGAAAAGAGCGGCGAAAAGTTCGCAAGTGCATCTGAGATACGCAGAATGATCGAGGACGAGGAGGATATCTCCGCATACGTTCCTAAGGAAACGGCTGAGGCTATCGAGGAATACAGAGATAAGGAACTGCTCTGCTATTTCGATAACTTTGAGCGTGAGATGCTGTACAGAATGAGAACTATTTCTCCTCAGGATCTTGCTCAGCTTGCAGATGTTGACGAGGGACTTGCAAACAGAATATTCCAGGTCGGCAGAGTTGCACTTTCTATGGAAGATCTTATAAACGGCATCAAGACAAAGCGTTATCCCGAGTCCAGAGTAAGAAGAATTCTTCTCTGCGCAATGCTCGGTCTGAAGAGAAAAGAGCTTGAATCGGCACCTCCTTTCGGAAGGATCCTTGCACTCAATGACAAGGGTGCAGAGATACTTGCTGCTGCAAAGGATAAGGCTAAGCTTCCTTACGGAACTTCTCTCAAGAGCCTTGCAGACCTCAAGGCAGAAACTCCTATCTTCAAGCATTTCGCAGCTATCTCCTCTATCACAAGCGATGTTTACGGACTTGCTTCCAGAGAGATTCGTCCCTGCGGAATTGATTTCACGACAAAGATAACCGCACTCAAATCCAAGTAATAATCATGCGGCTGCTCGGATATATTGTCTTATTCGGGCAGCCGCTTTATATTCTGAGGAGATCGCTATGTACATACCTGAATTCAAAGGCGCAATATTTGATCTTGACGGAACGCTTCTCGATTCGATACCCGTATGGAGCGAGGCGGATAAGATATTCCTCGGCGAACACGGCATTGAATATGACTGTGCGCTTGCGGAAAAAATGAAGTCGATGCACTTTGTTTCTGCGGCGCAGCTTTTTATCGACGACTATGGGATAGATATGTCCCTTGAAGCCGTAATGCAGAGGATATCCGATATTGTCGGGGAAAAATATATGAATGATGTTCCGATGAAAAGGGGCGTTCCGAGGCTGATAGCCGAGCTGAAAAAGCGGAATGTGAAAATGTGTGCGGCAACGTCCAACAAGCTTGAACTTGCAAAGGGCGCGCTGAAACGTCTTGGGATATTTGATGACATGATGTTCGTGCTGACCTGCGATGAGGTGGGAAAAGGCAAGGAGTTTCCTGACATATATAATGAATGCGCCCATCGGATGGAGCTTTCTCCCGATGAAATAATGGTTTTTGAAGATGCACTGCATGGTGCGGAATGTGCAAAAAAAGCAGGATTTATGGTGACAGGCGTGTTTGACGAATCGGCGGGAGATGACTTTCGGAAAATTGCGGGATTTGCCGACTATACAGCAGATCTCGGCAGAGAGGAGAACGTTTTTGATGAAAAAGATCCTTTTGGGAATGAGCGGAGGGGTTGACAGCTCGGCGGCTGCGGTCATTCTGAAAAATGCGGGATACGAAGTTGCGGGCGTGACGCTAAGGCTTTACGACAATGCCGATCTTTCCGACGATCACAAGGGAAAGACCTGCTGTTCGCTCAAAGATGTCGAGGACGCAAGGAGTGCCGCATATCGTGTGGGTATCGAGCATTATGTGTTCAATTTCGGCGATGATTTCCGCCGTGACGTGATGCAGAGCTTCTGCGACAGCTACATGAACGGCGAAACTCCCAATCCATGCATCGAGTGCAACAAGCATATAAAGTTTGGAAAAATGCTCAGAAGAGCCGAAGAACTGGGCTTTGACGGCGTTGCAACAGGACATTACGCAAGGATTGAATACAGCGGGGAAAAGGGACGCTGGCTTCTGAAGCGTGCGGCCGATGAGAGCAAGGATCAGACCTATGTGCTGTACGGTCTGACGCAGGATCAGCTGTCGAAAACTGTTTTTCCTCTTGGCGATATGACAAAAGCGCAGGCAAGAGAGATCGCCGAAAATGCGGGGCTTATCAATGCGAAAAAGCCTGACAGTCAGGATATATGCTTCGTTCCCGACGGCGATTACGGAAAATTCATCGAGCATTTCACGGGGAAAACATTTGAAAGCGGAAATTTTACGGACGTGAACGGAAATGTCGTGGGAACGCATAAAAATCAGATATTTTACACAGTCGGTCAGCGCAGGGGACTTGGCGTGACCTTTGGAAAGCCGGTGTTTGTCTGCGGAAAAAATGCGGCGGAAAATACCGTTATCCTCGGAGAAAACAAGGATCTGATGAAAACAGAGATCCTCGTGCGTGACGTAAATCTGATCTCCGTCCCCGAGCTGAACGAACCGTTCAGGGGTACGGCGAAGCTCAGATATTCGCAGAAAGCAGCACCTGTCACGGTATATCCCGATGAGTGCGGTCTGCGCCTCGTGTTCGATGAGCCGCAGCGTGCGCCCGCAGCGGGACAGGCGGCGGTAATCTATGACGGCGACTATGTTTTCGGCGGCGGAGTTATCGTTTCGGCGAAATGATTTTATATCGAAAGCGGATCGGTTTATGGTCCGCTTTTTTTATTTTGGATATTTTACTTTTCATATGTGCGCAGCATTGCTTTTTGAAAGCAGGTTTTGCCGTGATATGCGGCAAAGTCCGCTCTCGGGGACGGAATGCTGCGCACATTTGTGTCCCGACCGGCGCATTTTGTTTTTACGGCGATTTTACATAACAAAGCATTCGGACTTTACTAAGCAGGTTTATCATATATGACAGTCGAAAGGAATTCGGCAATTATGTTAATCGGATATCGGGAATATGAAGCGGTATCCACGAAAGGAAGAAATATATGAATAAGTCAATCAAGTCAAGGATACTTGCGGTTTCTGCCGCAATTATCGCAAGCCTCTCGCTCGCAGGCTGCGGAAGCACATCAGGCAGCAGTGAAACAACAGCATCATCGGCTGATGCAAATACCGCAGCAGCTGACACAAACTCTGCTGACACAACCGCAGCAGATGCAGCAGGCACAGACACTTCAATGTCGGGTGCTATCGCAGTTGTATCAAGAGAAGGCGGTTCGGGAACAAGAGGCGCATTCATCGAACTGATGGGTATCGAAGAAAAGGACGCTGAAGGCAACAAGAACGACCGCACAACAGATGAAGCTCTTATCGCAAACAGCACAAATGTTGTTATGACTCAGGTAGCAGGCAACGAGGGCGGCATCGGCTACATCTCCCTCGGATCTCTCGACAATACAGTAAAGGCTGTAAAGGTCGATGGAACAGAGGCAACAGTTGATAATGTTATCGCAGGCACATACAAGGTTTCAAGACCTTTCAATATCGCAACAAAGGGTGATGTTTCCGAAGTCGCACAGGATTTCATCAACTACATCATGAGCGCTGAGGGTCAGCAGATCATCAACGACAACAAGTATATCCCCGTAGACACTGCTGCCGCAGCATTCACATCAAACAACGCTGAGGGTACAGTAGTTGTAGGCGGTTCATCCTCCGTATCTCCTGTAATGGAAAAGCTTGCAGAAGCTTACAAGGCAGTAAACACAAACGCTAAGGTAGAGATCCAGACAACAGATTCCTCTTCCGGCATGAAGGCTGCTATCGACGGCACAGTTGATATCGGCATGGCATCCAGAGAGCTGAAGGACGAGGAAAAGGCTGAGCTTACACCGACTGTTATCGCAATGGACGGCATCGCAGTTATCGTAAACAATGCTAACCCCATTGAGGACATCTCCTCCGAGCAGATCAAGCAGATCTATGTAGGCGAGATCACAGACTGGTCCGAAGTTAAATAATATAAGAAATTCTCAAAAATCTCATAGTTAATTCTCCTTAAATCCTAAATAAATCAATGCCGCCGTACCGTCAGATTTACGATACGGCGGCAAACTGCAAACGAAAGGAATGAGCTGTTTGGTGGGTACGGAAAGCTTAGTCAGAACAAAAGATAATTCAGAAAACAGTGTTCCCATGATGTCGGGAAAAAGCCGCAGGATAATTGAAAAGGGTGCAGAGATACTGTTTCTTCTCTGCGCATGCATTTCAATACTTGCTGTTGTTATCATATGCATTTATATTTTTGCGGGAGGAATCCCTGCGATAGCCGAGATCGGGCCTCTGAATTTTATCTTCGGCAAGCAGTGGAAGCCGTATAACGTACCCGCACAGTACGGTATTTTCCCGATGATACTCGGCAGTATCTACGTAACGGGCGGAGCGATAGCTATAGGCGTACCGATAGGTCTGCTTACTGCTGTATTCATGGCAAGATTCTGCCCCGCAAAGCTTTATAAGATAATGAAGCCGATGATAAATCTGCTCGCGGGAATACCTTCGATCGTTTACGGACTTTTCGGAATGGTCGTTATTATCCCTATCGTAAGAAAGATCGCAGGCGGTGACGGAAACTCGATATTCACAGCGTCCGTCCTCCTCGGAATGATGATACTTCCTACAATAATCGGACTTGCGGAAACAGCGATAGAATCCGTTCCCGAGCAGTATTACGAGGGAGCAGCGGCACTCGGCGCAACGCATGAGCGTGCTGTATCGACAGTTGTATTTCCCGCCGCACGTTCAGGCATACTCGCAGGCGTTATCCTCGGAATAGGCAGAGCGATCGGCGAGACAATGGCTGTTATCATGGTCGCAGGAAATCAGGCGAGAATGCCTAAGGGACTTTTCGCAGGCGTGCGTACCCTGACAGCAAATGTCGTTACTGAAATGGGCGATGCCGCAGGTCTTCACTATGATGCGCTTGTCGGCACAGCAGTGGTTCTTTTCGGATTTATCCTTATCCTGAACCTCTGCTTCAGCGTCCTGACAAACAAGAAGCCTAAAGTCAGGGAGGAAAAAACAAAATGACAATGACAGGATTTAAATTTGATATAAAAACCTACAAGGCGCATCCGCTGTCCTTTCTGTTCATGCTGCTTGTGTGGGTCGCTGCAGCTCTGACGGCGGCAGTGTTCATCGCAGTTGTCGGATATGTCCTGATAACGGGAATACCGAACCTCAAGCCTTCTCTTTTCGCATGGAATTATACGACGGACAACGTTTCTATGATGCCTGCGATAATCACTACGATCGAAATGGTCGGAATATCGCTGCTTATCGCCGCACCTCTCGGAGTTTTCTGTTCGATCTATCTTATCGAATATGCGAAAAAGGGCAATAAGATAGTAAAGCTCGTAAGGCTTACCGCAGAAACTCTTCAGGGTATCCCGTCCATCGTTTACGGACTTTTCGGAATGCTCTGCTTTGTTACATCTCTTAAATGGGGATATTCGCTGCTTGCAGGCTGCTTTACGGTTTCGATAATGATCCTCCCGCTGATAATGCGTTCGACGGAGGAAGCGCTGAAATCCGTCCCCGACAGCTATCGTGAGGGCAGCTACGGACTTGGTGCAGGAAAGCTCAGAACAGTTTTCAGAATAGTTCTCCCGTCCGCAGGAAACGGGATCCTCGCAGGAATAATCCTTGCGATAGGAAGAATAATCGGCGAAACAGCCGCACTTATGTACACAGCGGGAACAGTAGCACAGCTCCCCAAAAGCGTATTTTCATCGGGAAGAACGCTGTCGATACACATGTATCAGCTGTCCAGAGAGGGCATTCACACAAACGATGCTGCGGCAACGGCTGTTATACTTCTGATAACCGTTTTTGCGCTCAATGCGCTGGCATCATTTATTGCCAAGAAGCTTGATAAAAACAAGATATGATCTGAAAGGATTTTTGATATGACCGAAGAAAAATTATCTTCTGAAATGAAACCGAAAATATCCGTCAGCGGACTTGACCTTTATTATACAGAATTTCATGCGCTGAAAAATGTGAACATCGACATAGCACCGAATGAGATAACCGCATTCATTGGCCCTTCAGGCTGCGGAAAATCAACTCTCCTGAAATCCCTGAACCGTATGAACGACCTTGTTGAGGGCTGCCGCATAACAGGCTCCGTGCTGCTTGACGGCGTTGATATTTACAATGACATGGAGATCACATATCTCAGAAAAAATGTCGGAATGGTTTTTCAGAAGCCAAATCCTTTTCCGATGTCTATCTATGACAACATCGCATACGGCCCGAGAACTCATGGTATACGCAAAAAAAGCGACCTCGATGATATCGTTGAGGAGAGCCTGAAGCAGGCTTCTATCTGGAATGAAGTAAGCGACCGTTTGAAGCGTTCCGCACTCGGATTATCGGGCGGTCAGCAGCAGAGACTCTGCATCGCAAGAGCGCTTGCGGTAAAGCCCGAGGTAATTCTCATGGACGAACCGACCTCCGCTCTCGATCCTATCTCGACGATGAAGATAGAAGAACTTTGCTGCGAGATCAAGGATAAATACACGATCGTTATCGTAACGCACAATATGCAGCAGGCAACAAGAATTTCCGATAAGACTGCATTTTTCCTCCACGGCGAGATAGTTGAATTCGACGAAACGGAGAAGCTTTTCTCAATGCCGTCCGACAAGCGCACCGAAGATTATATCACAGGACGTTTCGGATAAAAAGGAGGATCACCATGAGAAAAATGTTCGACGAACAGCTTAAAGAGCTGAACATGGAAATGATAAAAATGGCGGGACTTGTCGAAACCGCTATCGCTCGTTCCGCTGAAGCACTGATAAAGCATGACATGGAGCTTGCCCGACAGATGATGGCATATGATGAAGCAATCGACGATATGGAAAAGAAGATCGAGCATCTCTGCTTAAAACTCCTTCTCCGGCAGCAGCCTGTCGCAAAAGATCTGAGAAGAGTTTCAACGGCACTCAAAATGATAACCGATCTTGAGCGCATCGGCGATCAGTCGGCGGATATTTCCGATCTGACTATCAAAATGGGAGATGCCGAAAATGAGCTTATCCCGCAGATGGCAAAGGCTACTATCAAGATGGTAACGGACAGCATCAACGCTTATGTCAATAATGATGAGGAGCTTGCGAATGCTGTTATTGCCGAGGACGATCATGTTGATGAGCTGTTTGTGAAGATACGCGATGAGCTTATAGATATGGCTGCCGACAGCCGTGAAAGCGGCAAGCGTGTCGGCGAGCAGGCGATAGATATGCTGATGATCGCAAAATATTTCGAGCGAATAGGCGACCATGCCGTGAATATTGCGGAATGGGTGATATTCTCGATAACGGGCGTACACAAGAACGCAAAAATCATCTGATATTTTTTCCGCTGTGCATTAAAAATGTGCGGCGGATTTTTTCTTTAAATAAACAGCAATTTATCATTGAAATTTCATTTGAGATGTGGTATAATATATATTACACTTATTTTATGAGATCGAGAGGATATTAAAAATATGGACGTTTACGTTGAACAGCTGATAGTAAAGTCACCCGACGGAAAGGATATGGCTAAAAAGGTGCTGATAATTGCAGGTGCTGCGGTTATCGTTATTCTGTGCTTCCTGTTTTTCCTGCCTATTTTTGCGGCATTTGTCGGATTTGGTGTTGTTTACGGCGCATATTATCTGCTGACGGGTATTTACTGCGAATATGAGTACATAGTCACAAACGGCGATATCGACATAGACAAGATCGTCGGAAAGCGCAAGAGAACACGTCTTGTTTCGGCAAGCGTGAAGAATTTCACATCGTTCGGACGGCTTGAAAATGCGCCTCAGACATCAGGCAGCATCACAACAGTAAAGGCCTCCGATGGCTCGGGACACGACTTCTATGCGGATTTCACACATTCAAAGCTCGGCGAGACAAGGATCATTTTTTCTCCCAGCGAGAAAACGCTTGAAGCTATCAAGCCGTTCCTGCCGAGAACGATAAAAAGAGATTTCTAATGCAATTTTTCAGGCTGCCGTGCGTCTTTTCGGCGGCCTGTTTTTATATTGAAAGGAGACAGTATGAAAATTCTTCACACGTCAGACCTGCATCTTGGAATAACTCTGAACGGAATAAATTTTATCGGATATCAGCAGGCACTGCCCGATATCATGGCGGAAACGGTAAAGCGTGAGAACATCGGCTGTGTTATTATTGCGGGCGATGTTTTCAACCGCGCACAGGGAAGTGCTGAGGCTTACACGCTTTATGACAGGCTGCTGACAAAGCTTTGCACGGAATGTAAAGTCCCGACGATAGTAATATCGGGAAATCATGACAGCGGGGCGAGAATATCGGCGTGTTCGGAGCTTGTAAAAAGCAGCGGACTTTATCTTTTCGGCGGATATTCCGAGGATATCACACCCGTTTCAATAGAGAATGCGGACATTTATCCGCTGCCGTTTTTTGAAAGCGGAAGTGTCGGCGAACATCTCAGTGACGGCGATGCGATGAAGAAGACGCTTGACAGGGTGCGTGAAAAAATGGACAGGTCAAGGAAAAACATACTTGTTTCGCATTGCTTTGCGGCAGGCGGCGAGACGTGCGAGAGTGACATTTCCGCAAGGGCGGCGGCTGTCGGCGGAGAAAATGCCGTACCTGTTTCCGCTTTTTTGGATTTCGATTATGTTGCTCTGGGGCATATTCACCGTCCGCAGACTGTAAAGGCGGACAATCTCATAAGATACAGCGGAACGCCGTTCAAGTATTCATTTTCCGAGGCTGAGCAGGAAAAAAGCTTCACGGTCTATGACACAGAAAGCGGAGAAATATCGCTTGTTCCCGTGCCGGACATAATTCCCCTCAGGGTAATAAAGGGGACATTTGACGAGATAATTAAGGCTGCCGAAAATGATGAGAAAAAGGACGATCTCATTAAGATAATCGTGACGGACAGGTTTGCGGGAGCGTCAGTTTACCGTCCGCTGAAGGAGATATATCCCAATCTTCTGCAGTTTGAGGGGGCAGCTGTAAGGGCGGCTGCGCAGGCGAAGATATCGTCCCGTGAGCTTTCGGAGATGTCGCCCGAGAAGCTTGCTGATATGTATGTCTCAGACAGGACAGGCAGTGAAATGAACGACGAACAGCGCAGGTGGTTTGCGGACGCAGTGCGTGAAGTCATAAAGGAGGGCGAGTGATGCTTCCGATAGAACTCAGCTTTGAGGGCTTTGAATCCTACCGCAAGGCTCAGAAAATAGATTTTTCACGATTTGCGGACAAGGGGATATTTCTTATATGCGGCGAGACGGGTTCGGGAAAGACCGCCGTTCTCGATGCGATGACATATGCGCTTTTCGGTGTGACGAGCGGCGGCGACCGTCAGCAGGTCAGGAATGTATCTGCCGAGGGTGAAACAGTCACGGAATTTATCTTTGATGCTAATGGAAAACGCTATAAATTCAGGCGCGGAATGTCGCCGAAAAAGCGGTCAAAGGATAAGCTGGATATATTTGCGGAATGTTATGTGTATTCCGATGAAAAGAGCGGATATATCCCGCTTATAGAGCGCTTCACAGCAACGAATGTCACAAAGGCGGCGGAGAATGTTATAGGGCTGAATGCCGAGGAATTTCGCAGAATGACAGTGCTTCCGCAGGGAAAATTCGAGGCTTTTCTCACCTGTGATTCATCGCAGAAGGAGGAGATACTCACTAAAATATTCGGCGACAGGATATATCGTGATGTTGCGGACAAGCTGGTCGAACGTTCAAATGAAGCACTTGCCGAGGTCAGGGACGCAAGGACGGAAATGAAAGCGATACTTGACAGTGAAAACTGCGGATCGGCTGACGAGCTTGACGGTCTTCTTGCTGAGGCATCAGCGGCTGCCGATCGGCTGGAAAGGGAACTTTCAGAGGCAGAGAAAGCGGCGGCGGAAGCACAGAAGAAGTTTGACGCTCAAAGCAGATTATCCGAAAAATATTCGGAATATGATAAGGCAAAGGCTGAATTTTCCGGGCTTGATGCGCAGAAAGAAACTATAGAAAATGATCGGAGGCGTGCGGAGCTGCACGCAAAAGCGGCGGCTGTTATGCCGTTTGCGGCTGCTTATGAAAATGCGGTCAGAGCTGCCGAGGAACGCAGAAACGATCGTCTGAAGGCCAAGTCGGAATGTGATGATGCCGAGAAAAGCGAAGCCGATGCAAATGCTGACGCTGAACATCTTCCTGAGATAGAAAGACGGCTTGCGGAGTGCATTGCGATGTCCGAGCGAACGGAAAAACTCAGGGCATCTGCCGAAAAATACAAGGATAACCGTAAGCGGCTTTCGGCTGCGGAAAATGAGCGAAAAAAGCTGGAGGACGAGCTGGAAAAGTATTCGGCTGTGCTTGCAGGATTTACGGAGAAGTGTGATGATATTTCGCATTGCATCAGTGAAATGCAGACTGAGATAAATGAAAAGCTTCCTGTAATATCTGCCGAACTTAAAAAGGCGGAGGAGGCTGAACGTCTTGCCGATGAGATATCGCGCAGGCAGGATATCAGCATATCCGACGGAAAAAAAGCTGCGGAGATGACGGAAACGTCCGCTTTGTATGCAGACGAAGAGCGGAAGTCGCTTGATATCCTCGAAAGGGCGAGGGCGGATTTTTATTCTGAGATGGCATACAGGCTGGCGGTCCCGTCTGCGGAAGCGTGCATCACCCGTCATCTGCGGAAAAGCCCGAACACAGCATAAGCAGGGAAGAGCTGGAGCGGTTACAGAAAAAATATGATGAAAAGTCGGCCCGTTATGCGAAGATAACGGCAGAGCTTTCATCGCTCAACAGGCGGATAACCGAGGAAAATTCAGAGATCTCCGAGCTTATGAAAAAATATTCCGGGTATGGATATTCAGCTGAAAAGGCGGATGCTCTCAGAAAAGAAAATGTGCGTCTTTCGGAAAATGTCCAAAGGATCGCTGAGCTTAATGATGAGAAAAATGTGCTTGCAAAGCGTATCGAAAACGGCAGAAATATTTGTGCGGAGCATGAAGAAAAGCTTGCAAAGGCGAAAAGCGATGTGCTTTCGCTGACAGCAGTTTCCGAAATGCTGGAATCGGAGCTTTGCGGAATGAGCGATGATGATATCATAAGATCAGCCGAAAAGCTGCGGCGTGAACGTTCGGAGCTTGATTCCGAAAAGTCAAGGATAACGGCTGAAAAGCAGGCAGCAAGGACACGATCGGCTGCGGCGAAGGCAAATTATGAACACTGCGAAAAGGAATGTCTGGCATCTGAAAATGCGCTTGCAGCTGTGGATACAGATCTGAAAAATGCTGTTGCAGAGAATGGATTTGCTGATATGTCAGAGGCAAAGGCTGCGCTTATCCCTGCGGCTGAGCTGTCGGAGATAACGGCTGCTGCTGCGGAATTTGCACGGAGATCGGCTGTTATCACGGAAAAAATATCATCGCTGGATATTGCCCTGAATGGAACTGTCCGCCCCGATGAAGGTGAGATATTCCGAATGAAGGAGGAATTATCCGAGAAAAAAGCGGCATATTCCGAAACTGTGAAAAACAAAACGGCTGCCGATATCACGCTGAAAAGGCTTTGCGGTGTGCGGAGAAAATACTCCGAAAAGGCGGGAGAATTCGGAGAAAAGGCAGAGTCCGCAGAGCGTCTGCACGAGTTTGCGGAGCTTATGAGAGGCTCGAGGGGAATGTCGTTCAACCGCTATGCGATGGGCGTAATGCTGGTGCTTATCGCAGATGAAGCCAACAGGATAATGGCGGACTGCATGGGCGGAAAGTTCCGTCTTTCCGTGATATCCGATGGAGTTTCGGAGAAAAGCAAGAGCGGTCTTGACCTGAATGTTGAAACGGCTGAGGGCATCTATCCCGTGCAAAATCTTTCGGGCGGAGAAAAATTTCTTATTTCGCTGGCACTTTCGCAGGCACTTTCATCGGTCGCTCGCATGAGAAGCGGCGGTGCAGGAACAGAGGCGATGTTTGTTGATGAGGGATTCGGTTCGCTTGACGGAAATTCGCTTGTTAATTCGGTCAAGATACTGCGTGACATAAGCGGAGGTAAGCGGCTTATCGGCATAATATCCCACGTTGAGGCGATGCGTGAGATCATTTCGGGAAAGATAACGGTAACAAAGACCCCGGAGGGTTCACATATTACATTTACGGCATAATACAAAAAACGGCACCGCACAAACTGATGTGCGGTGCCGAAATTTATATATCAATCACACTTTGGAGCAGTGAATTTTCTCTTGGCAAATGCCACAGCGATCACTGGATCTCAAGTCTCTTGGCTGTGGGTGCTTCGGGTGACTTTTTAGGCATATCGAGAGTAAGTACACCGTTCTCGTATTTAGCGGAAACTGCATCTGCATTTACAGCGGATATATCAAAGCTCCTGCTGAATGAGCCGTAGGAACGCTCCCTGCGGATATACTTGTTATCCTCGCCCTTTTCCTCGGACGAATCGGAATGCTCAGCGGAGATCGTCAGCATATCGCCGTCGATGTCGATCTTGATATCCTCTTTATTGAATCCGGGAAGCTCAGCGGAAAGCTCATAAGCATCTCCGTTATCCTTGATATCTGTTTTAATGCCTGCAAAAGGCTTGCCTGCGAAGAATGAATCAAAGTTCTTGAAGGGATCGAATACGTTGAAGTTTCTTTCAAAAGGTGTTAAAGCTGTCATAATTATTCCTCCTTGGAATTCGGTGAACTTATCACCGCATCAAATTATTTTCTCTTTCTTTTTGTGATAGCTTATCATACCGTTCCATCGGTATCACTCCTTTTCTCTTTCTGTGATTATTAATATACACCCCTATTGTGAAAATACAATAGTTTTTCTGTGAAAATTAGATGAATTTTAGTGCTCTCAAAGTGTGAGTGCCAGCAGATACAAGCACAGAGTGCAAATGAAATTTATTTCATAAGCTTGTCGGAATATATATCGCAAAGCTCCTCGGCGGCTTCCATTGACATGCTCTCAACATACATCATAAGACCCTTTCCTGTTTTCACGGGACGTATGAATATGCGTGAATTTTTGTCATCGAGCATTATTCCCTCGGCAGGTTCGCTGCGTGTGTCGGTAAATCCCGAAAGCTTTGCCGATGAGCGGTCAAGCGGGATAAAGCGTGTGACAGCGGAAAATTCGGGCAGCTGCGATACGGCTTGTTTAAGCGTCAGACCGTTCCTTCCTATATAGTCGAGGACGGAAAGCATGAGCGCAATGCTGTCACGGGCTTCGGTAAATTCTGCGGCGGCAAGCCTTGCTTCACTGTCGGAAAGATCCTCGGAACAGCAGTTGTAACGATAGATCTTTCTTCCGTACCGTTCTGCGAGCGTGTCGGCGGCACGTGGAAATTCGCATGGCAGAGCGACTTTTCTTCCCTCGGAAAATGCTTTCATGCAGGCGATGAGTATAAGCCGTTCATGGAATACATATCCGCTTTCTTCTGTGTATGCCGATGCCTTGTGACCGTCAGCGGATAGCGTGAACATGATATTCTTTTCCGATTTTCCGCATATCGGCGAGAGCATTTCATTTGCAAGACGCAGAAGTGATCCGTCGGACGATGCTGCGGCTGCGGAGATGCTGTTCAGCGTGAAAGGACAAAGTGCGGATATCTCACTGCGATACAGCTGCGAGATATCCGAGAAGCTTTTAAAACCGCCGAAATGCGGGAAGCCTGCCTTCGGATATTCGCCGAGGTTTATGCCTGCTTCAGTCATGCGTTCTTCGGCACGTCTGAGCGGCAGACCGTCGGAGGACATGAGAACGAGCCTTGCAGTGACTCCCGCATCAGCGAATATGCCTGCGGACAGACCTGCTTTTCTTACCGCAAATGCCGTGATCTCCGCAGTACATTCGCCAATGTCCCATACCTCCGCACCCGCCGATGAAACGCCGGACATCACAGCCAGCGCAAGTGCCTTGGACGCACTGCCGCTTCTGTAACCGACAGCTATCCGCTTTTTTCCTCTGATGATCTGCGCAGCCGC
>OLGV01000444.1_pt1 | contig 17440 bp, 13 predicted proteins | sample 1605761 | NCBI WGS metagenome assembly OLGV01 (sample SAMN03283245) | human gut metagenome | biome: human-associated habitat; material: feces | host: Homo sapiens | place: Peru | collected 2012
CTCCCTTATAAGGAGCGGCGTCATGGTATTGTAGTCTCCCCCGGTCAGGTGAATAAGCTCGGCTCTCTCTTCCGCGGTAAGGCTTTCTATCAGAACACTTGCCTCTTTTTTTTCCTCCTCGGAGAGCATGCTCATCTCGGGCTTCTCCGCCCTCGCCCTTGTCCGCATTGCCTTGATTTCCTCAAGCCCTTTTTCCGCTCCTGTCTTTCCTGCCATGGGTCTTGTGCCTGGCGGAAGCCTGACTTTTTCAGCTGCGGCATCCTCCAGGTCTATCTGCCTGTAGACTCCGGGGATTGTCCTCATGAGCGGGCTGGCTGTGCCGCCTTTTGAGGCTTCCTTTTCATGCATCCGCTGGAGCTCCCCGGCGTATTCCGCAAGCATATCCACTGTTCCTGCCGGATATGCAGTCTCAAGGAATCTTCTTGCGGCCTCGTCCTGGATGTCATAGCGGATGCTGAACCTTTCTGAAACGGCCTTGATAAAGTCTTCCCTGCTCCCGTTTTTTTCCGCAATCTCCAGAAGCTCTTTTTTTAGCTCTGGCAGCTTCCTTGTGGAATCCTTGCCGCCGCTTTTGGGAACATAAAGATTTCTCAGGATAAGCAGGACTGCGTCGCTTATATCGGCTTCCGCCCTGGTATCATAGACCGGCTCGAAGTCTTTTCTTTCATTCATATTTCCGATTGCGACAACTGGCTTATTCTCCTCTGCTCCAGATAAATCCCTGCGTGGCTTTATGAACTGCTCAAAAGGAACCTCTTTTTCAGGAACTGCGCTGCCAAGCAACTCGGCTACCAGTGTACTGACCTTTTCTTCTATGTATATGCGCTTGTCTCCGGCATCCTGGCTTGTCCTCATGCCGGGCGTTACATACCCTATTGCAGGAGGGGCATAGCTTGCCCTGGGCAGAGTTCCACCGCATGCTTTTATGGCATAGTCCAGAAGCTCCCTTACGCTCATTCCTGTGCTGCCTCTTATTGCGACATAGCTTCTGACTGCGGCTTTCAATGATGAAAAGACCTTGTGTTTCACTTTAGGCTTCTGCCCAGGGACAGAAAGAAGATATTCCCTTACTGTCTCACTGTTTTCTTCCGGAATATAGCTTTCAACATCAGCAAGCACATCCTCCATTGCGGATGCCTCCTGCCTGCGGGAAAGCACATCCCTTAGGCTCTCCTCATGGCAGATTTCTGCGTCCGTACCTCTGTATATATACTCATATATTTTTCTGATGTATTCAACCATGGACTTTCTGTCTGAGTCCTTGTCTTTCCATTCCGTGCCGAGGACTGCGCAGGCATGCTTGAATTTTTCCTGGTCTGCTTTTTCCAAAGGCTCAAGGCTTTTTCTGATGGTCGCATATTCTTCTTCCGTGAATCCGCAGGCGGCCGCGTCCTCAAACAGGCTTATGTCCAGAGCTATGCTTGCTTTTCCTGTCTCAAGGGATTCTTTCAGCTCCCCAGCTGTTATTCCGGGCTTCGCCCTTTCAATTGCATCTATCTTTTCCTGTATTGCAGAAAGTTCCTGCTCAACATGCAGGCGTTTTTCCTCATCCTGCTTTTGGGCAATAACCGACATGGCCTTGTCCGCGCTGACTGTGCCCGCGTTTTCAGAGATTAAGTCTCCAAGCACTCTCTTGTATTCTGCAACCAGTTTTTTCTTTTCCAGCTTTCTGGCTTTCGGACTTACCGCAAAGTCTGTTATCTTTTCTTCTCCGAGAGAATCAAGCTGTGCCTTTATCTCCTTCACCATGCTAGCTGTGTCGCTTATTTCTCCGCCATAGAGCCTGTTTCCTAATGCCAAATACCACAGTATGACTGGATTTATCAGGATTTTTCCTATGTCGTACAGCATGCAGCCGTTGTCTGTCTTCACCAGCCGTATGCCGTGCACGCTTTCCCTGCCGCTTGCTGCGCCTGCCTGCGCACCGTTCTCCGCATGATATGTCCATACATGGTTCTCGTCATAGCCGGCTCTCCAGCCTTTCTTACTCACAGTGTAGTTCGGGTCATACCCTTTGCTCCAGTCAAACCCGGAGTCATCCGCAAGCCGCATGAAATTCCGGGTGATGCTGTTTTTCTCTCTCTCGCTTTCAGCTTCCTTCATTGAAACCGGAAGATAATCTATGTACCTGAACCCGTCCTCCCTCATCTTGTCCCTTGAGATTTCTGTCATCAGCCCGGTTGTGCCCATATATTCCCAGAGGATTCTCTGGAACCCATGCGCCTTTACCACATCTTTTATGAATCTACCGAGCCTTGCCTCCGAGAGCTCGCCGTCTATGAAGAACTCCGCATCTATGTTTATGAATGATTCTCCTTGGCTCCGCATTCCGCTTGACACGGCCTGCTCCTCGCACAGCTTCCGCGCGGATTCCCTCAAGGCGGCATTCCCTTTCGCGTCGTTCATCATGCTTTCCGCATATTTTCTCACGGCGGCATCTATATCTTCCGCTATCTGCGAGAACCGGTTTGTTGTTATGTAGTAGCTGTATTCCTTTATCATCTTTCTATAAAATTTCCAGTCAAGTTCTTTTTACATCTCTAGTTTTCGCACAGAAGCGGTCTCATTTTCCCACTCTATGCTGCTTGCTTTTTTAGCGCGGATCTTTGCCCATTCTCTTGTTCCCTTAATCTGGTCTTCCATTGTCTGGCTGAGAGGAACCATATTTTCAATTGTTTTTTCAATGTATGACTGATCCAGTTCTTTTCCGTCATCAAAAGCGTCATAAAGTGAAGAGATAATGATTTCTTCTATCTCTGAACCGCTGAATCCAATGGACTTTTCAGCAAGTTTTTCGATATTAAACCCCTTGGAATCTCTGTTTCTTTTCTCAAGATGAATCTTAAATATCTCTTTTCGCTCTTCTTTTGAAGGCAGGTCCACAAAGAAAATCTCATCAAAGCGTCCTTTACGCAAAAGCTCCGGAGGCAGCTGGCTTACATTATTGCAAGTTGCAACCACAAAGACAGGAGTCTTTTTTTCCTGAAGCCAAGTCAAAAAAGTTCCAAACACCCTGGCAGTCGTTCCGCCGTCTGTCTGTCCGCTTGAGCCAAGGCCGCTAAATCCCTTTTCCATTTCATCAAGCCATAAAATGGAAGGCGCAATACTTTCTGCTGTCTGGATGGCACGCCTCACATTCTCTTCCGAGCTGCCAACAAGACTTGAAAAAACTTTTCCAACATCAAGCTTCAATAACGGCAACTGCCACATTGAGCTGATAGCTTTTGCTGTAAGGGATTTTCCGCAGCCAGGAATGCCTAGCAGAAGAACTCCCCTTGGTTCCGGGAGCCCAAAATCCCTGGCTTCCGGAGTGAATGCCTTGCCTCTTTTATTGAGCCATTTTTTTAGCTCATCAAGGCCGCCGACTCCTTTCATGTTCTCATTTACATGGCAGTACTCAAGAACGCCGGACTTCCTGATAATTTGCTCTTTTTCAGAAAGAATAATTTTTAGATTAAAATCCCCGGTCTGAACAAGGGATTTTGCAAAGACATTTTCAGCCTCTTCCGCAGTAAGCCCTAATGCGGCCTCCACAACTTTCTGGAGCAGCATTGGATTCCTGGATATTTCAAGTTTATCTGCCTCGCCGATGCTTTCGGATATGCTCTTTACAATCTGGCCAATCTCCTCTTTTCCAGGAAGATTATAGTCAACCACAGATATTTCCTTTTCTAGCTCAACAGGAACCTTAAGTATAGGCGAAAGAAAAACAACATTTTTCATTGATGTCTTTAAGCTATGCGCAACATCCCTAAGCTTTCTGATAACAACAGGCTCATTTAAATACGGATGATAATCTTTCATTACAAAGATACCGTTTATATCTGAGTGAAGAATGTATTCCAGGACTTTTATAGGATCCTTGAACTCTCCAAGAAATGAGCCGTCGGGATTTTCAAGCCCGTTTGTTATGCTCCATTTATAAATTTGTTTTTTTCTGTTCTGGGTGATGCGCAACAATTCAGATTCTACTCTGTTTTCCTCAAAGGAAACCACGTAGATTAAAGGATACCTGGCACGGATTAACGTTTCTATGGCTATGCCGGAATTATTTTCCATTTTTCTTCTCCAGTTTATAAAATCAGTCTTCTATAAATCCTGTAACTATTACATTACCTGATTCATCTATTATAATCTCTGCTGTTTGGCAATATTCTTCATTGGCAGTCAAGTCTTTTTTAATTTTTCCATTTTCAAGCTCAAGGAATCTTTGGTTGCCAGAGCCCGCCCATCTGCATTTAGAAGGACTGTCCTTGATATACGGGCCGTCTATTATATAGTCGCATAATTTCAGAACCTGGGCCATGCTGTCTACCAGCTCCTCATAGGAATATCCTGTATAAACCAATGTGTTCAAGCCTTTCTGCCTGGCTTTTTTTAACAGTTTTTCCAAGTCAGCAGGCTGGTCAAAAGGCTCTCCTCCGCTGACAGTTACGCCTTCTAAAATGTCAGCATTAAAGCGGCTGAAGATTTCTTCTATAGAGACATCTTTTCCTTTGTCCGGATTCTGTGTCTCCTTGTTGAAGCATCCTGCGCAATGGCGGGCGCATCCTTGCACCCAGACAACGCCCCGTTTTCCAGGCCCGTTTGCCTCTGATACTTCAAGTATCGAATTTATCCTCATGGGCACATGTTCCGTTTTAAATAGAAAGTAGTTGTATATCCATTCAATGTGTCAAACTGATGAATTACGCGCTCTGCTATATATTCGCCTTCAAATAAAGAGCCTACATACTTAATATTCACGCGCATGCCGGGCAATAATTTATATGTGCCTTCGGCTTTGCCTTCCGCCGTGATAAAATTGTAGGAATTTTTCTGCAATGCTCCAAGGGCGACATTTTTTGCATCTTCCTCGTCCATAAAAGACTGGTCTATTATGTTATGGTTCCACATGCCGTCTCCGTTCTTTGAGACAGATGTCCAGTCTGAGCTGCCTCCGACTTTTACAGCCACGTCGCTGGTTTTTGCGTCGGCAGAAATTTCCTCGCATTTCAAGGAATTCCAGCCGACGCATTTACAAGTTGAATAAAGCTTCTCTATTGACTGCCTTGCCCTGAAGCTTATCAGGCTTTTTCCCCATTCAAAGATTATATCATCGTTTCTGACCTGAATGTTGTCCTTTATATAAACTTTTGAGCCATAGGCGTAGAAATCTTTGCCGTATTTTTCAGAGCATAGCTTTATGTATTCCAAGTCCGTCAGGTTCTGTATGTTCTCAAATGCCTGTGTCGGTCCGAATGGGTCAATCTCCGCGGAAAGAGAATACGATTCTATAATATCTTTTATTGCCTCGCTGCAAGTTTTATTCTCAAAAGATGAGAAATGCTTGCCATGCGCAAGCTTATGCAATGAATTGCAGCAATGCACCTCTGCCATTTCATGGCCGTTTTCCATGAATATGCCGGAAAAACCAGTTATCTCGCCTTCAAACACCTCTTCAACATCATCTTTATAGCCAAGATGAACAGAAATCTGGCTTTCCAAGTTAAATGTTTCTAATTCAAGAAGTTTTTCAGCTGAGATGTCAAAAAGCAATGTGCACTGGCCAACACTGTTGAGCAGATCATCTACATGAATTTTTTTTAGCGCGCCTTCATGGCTTGTATCCAGACGTTTCCCATCCACATAACAAATCCAGACAGGAGTTAAATTCTTATTTTCACTAGACATGGGCTCTCCTATTTTTATACTTTTTTTCTATGATAATATTTATTTTTTGTATTTGCTATACCTGAGGATGTCCAATAAGTTCTGAATGTCATTGCTGAACAATTTCTAAATGATTGTAATATATGCATTTAGAATTTCGGGTCAAGTCTATAAAAGCCTATAAATGACAAAAAAGATACTTATTGGACATCCTCTTCATTTTTTCTCAAATTCCTGTATCAGCTTTATGTTCGCCCTGTCTATGTCGGTCAGTTTGTCGTCGGTATACTCATTGTCCGGCTTGTACCAGGCGTACTCGTTGAACAGGGCCTGCAGGTCCTCGCTCTTGAACGTGCGTCCGTGCCGTGCGTACACCGCGTTGCGCCAGATTCTTAGCGCCGCCTTGGAAAAGCCTTCCAGATCTGCCGGCAGAAGCGGCCGCTCTAGTTTTGCGTAGTCTATTCCTGCCTCCGCGAAGAAGTCCGGGCTTCCATGGATTTGCTCCAGCTCCTCGCTTGATGCGTTTTCGTCCTGAACGTATTTTTGCTGGATGCGGTCGTAGTAGTAGAATAGCCAGTTATTGCAATCATCTAAGCATTTTATTCCTTGTCTAGTATTATAATTAATAAATTCCATTACGCATTTATCTGAACATGGTAAAGCTCTCCAAAAATCAAATAAAATTTTATCATAAGAATAAATTCTGTGAATTTGACCTTGGCCTCCTTGTTCAAAAATTAGAACTTCATCTGAACCATCATGATTAAAATCATATACAAATCCACTTGTTTCTAATAGTTGAAAGTTAGAAATTTGTTTTTGTAAAACAGTATCACTAAATAAGAAAGTTTTATGCTGATTATCCAAAAAATTTATATATACATATCCTCTGTCTTTATATTTAACATATGATTTATTATCAAATGAAACAATTACTATATCAAATTCTTTTTTAGAAGTATTTTCGTACTGTATCAATAAACACCAGTTCTCATATTCCTCTAAAATAGTAAAAAAGCGTTTAGCAAAAACTACTTTTTCTTCATTTAGATTAAAATCTGATGTTATCAATGAACTGATTTCATCTTTATCATTTAATAAAGTTTTTTTGTACATCATATTTTTATGATTCCTTATAATATAAAAGTAAGCATCAGCTTTCATTACACCTATCTCAGGAAACGTATTAATAACTCCATCTATCTTAGTCTGAGGGAATTTTGTTAATGCAGTTATTTTAATTTTATCTTTATCATCGATCTCGAAAATTGAAAAATCAGCCCACCCGTCTACTGTTGCTATTTTTCCCTCTCTCCATGGTTTAAGAGTATGTATATATTCCTTACATTTTATATCCGTTGATTCTTCCATTTCCGTTTCTTCGCTAATTTTATTTTTTAAATATCTATACGCTTCCTTTTGTGAAAAACACGGTAGCAGCAATGCACAGAATAAAGTCATAGCTAAAATTAATTTCTTCATTTTTTTTCAAATTCCTGTATCAGCTTTATGTTCGCCCTGTCTATGTCGGTCAGTTTGTCGTCGGTATACTCGTTGTCCGGCTTGTACCAGGCGTACACATTGAACAAGGACTGCAGATCCTCGCTCCTGAACGTGCGTCCGTGCCGCGCGTACACCGCGTTGCGCATCAGGCGGAGCTGAGCTTTATCAAAATTCTTCAAATCATCGTCAATAAGGCGGAAATTAAGCTTAGAAAAATCAAGACCATCATATGCAAAATAATCGTCTGGAATAATTGCATTTGCAATCTGTTTTTCCGTCACATTCTCGTTCAGCTCGTATTTGTTTGTGGAAGGATTATATTCATAGAATTCTTTTTCTATTTTTGATGAATCGTAATCGCTTGTATCTGGCCAGACTGTAAGAAAATTTCCAAAAGTATTTGTAAAAATAAATCCTCTTTTTCCTTCAAGAATGCAGAATTCAATATTTACATCTTGAATATGAGCATAGCTATCGCTGCAAAAATAAGAATCTTTATAAGATTCTGTAAAAGGACCTAATTTAATACCATTCCCCATTCCGCTTTCATAAAACCAGACATAATCTGATTCACCATCAAAATTCAAATCAACAACATAAAAAGCAAGTTCACCACATTTCTTCTTTTCAAGCTGTCTTATTATATTTGGCGGCTCTCTATAATAAAACCTGCTATACCCCTTTTCTTTTCTCCAAGAATCATCATAATAGTGAAAATAAATTGATAATGGCGAAAGAAAAGTAACTCCGTCAGAATAAAATACTTTAAGACTGCTGCCTTCAAAGTATTTTTCTTTTGCAAGCACGAGAAATCTGTCTTTGCCTGCAGAAAAAACATATTTCAGTTCAAATTTAGGTATTTCAGGAAGATCATCATAATCAGTTAATGAAAAATAAGAATCGTATGGCTTTTTTTTTGTTTGCTCTTTCTTGATTTCCTCTTTTATAAAATCCGTAGCTTCAACTTCCTCATAGGAAAAAGCCACAGAAGCAAAAGATAAAAGTAAAACAATCAATAGAATTAGTTTTTTCATTTTTTTTCAAACTCCTGTATCAGCTTTATGTTCGCCTTGTCTATGTCAGTCAGTTTGTCGTCAGTATACTCATTGTCCGGCTTGTACCAGGCGTACTCATTGAACAGGGCCTGCAGGTCCTCGCTCTTGAACGTGCGTCCGTGCCGTGCGTACACCGCGTTGCGCCAGATGCGCAGCGCGGGCTTGGAAAAGCCCTCCAAGTCTGCCGGCAGAAGCGGCCGCTCTAGTTTTGCGTAGTCTATTCCTGCCTCCGCGAAGAAGTCCGGGCTGCCGTGGATCTGCTCAAGCTCCTCGCTTGATGCGTTTTCGTCCTGAACGTATTTTTGCTGGATGCGGTCGTAGTAGTAGAACTGCCATTCGTTGCTATCCGTGGAATAGACTTTCAAACCTTGACGGAAATTATAGTTGATAAATTCTGGATATATAGAAAAACTTGGAAAACTAGACACATCAAAAGCTATTTTTATATTATCAGAATATATGTCTATAACATATATTTTACAATGAATATAGCCTGTAATACTACTTTGAGTAAAAGATAGAATTTCATCGTTTCCATCATGATTAAAATCATATTGAAAAGAATATAAATCTAGTATTTTAAACAATGAAATTTGCTTAAAAAAAAATGATTTTTCAAAATTCATTAATAATGATAACTCTGTTATTGGATCTGCAAGTCCAAATTTTTTTTCAACCCTATCACCTTTTATAACAATATAATACATAAAAATTTCATCAAGTTCTTTATGTATCCAGATGCCAAGAATTAAGGAATAACCAAAATATAAAAATCTACATTTTTTCAATAATTTTAATTCAAATATTTCTCTATTAGATAAAAACTGAATTTCTTTTGAGGAGTTATAAATGATTTTTTCTATTTCTTCAATGCTAGTTTCCATAAATTGCCCTAATTATATAAAGCATTGTTGTATATTACAATAAAAATATATTTTACATTGTTTTTCTATATTATCCTTTGCATCAAATGCTTTTATTAATGTTTTTACTTTATTTTTTCCTCCCCCTACATGAGCCACACGCAATAAATCTAATCCTGGATATTTTCCCTTGCAAGGTCTCACCGTAACAAAATGCGGGCTTTGATTCTTTTTTGGATTAGTTTCTAAATTCTTCCATGCCGCAATCACAACATAGCCTAGCTGTGCCATGTAGAACGCCTGCTCTGCAGAGATTTTGCATATTCCTGTTTCTTCAGAATTTTCACTTTGTTCCTCTAAAACATCGCACCAATAATTACTCGGCTTGTACTTATATTTTTCAGTATCCGGGCATTCCGGGAAGTCTTCTTTTAACGGATCTCTGGAGATATTTTTTTTATTCGCTGTTTTTTTTGTAAAATTATTGAAATTTCCGTCAACCTTTATTATTGTTTCAAAAACAGCATGGTTGCAGAAAGTTGTGGCATAATCATGAAAGTTGTAATAGATTCCGCAATTTCCTTGCACCAACCGGAAGTCTTTCATAACAAGGTTTTGAACTGAAATTAATTTTTTTGCAAAGCATCTATGCAAATTAAACAGCCAGTTTTCAAAATAAGCCGGATGGAAATATATGAATTTGCCGCTGTCTGATACTTCCCTTGGAAATGAGGACGACTTTCCATCTTTGCTCCAAATACGCATTTTCTCCCATAAATCAGAAGTCTCCTCGGGATGATCGATTTTAAATGGATTAATTTCCACTTGGCTCCATTCTGAAACATGCTGAAACGCGCATTTTAAGGTAATGCTTTTATTCTTTTCCAGAAACTGCCCTAATTCCATATTTGACACAACAGAGTTTACAACGTTTTTTTCCTTCATTATTTTCTGCAAATCAGAGCAATTCTTAAAGTCATCGTCATTAGGATTATATGGCGTTAAATCTTTCTTTAAGAATACTGTTGTGCTGTCCTTAAAATCCTTCCAGTAGTTAGAGTTATATTTTATATCATCTTTTAAAAAATAAAAATTTCTCCCGGCTTCTTCTATTTTAATAAATTTTCTATTCTCTGTTGATTCTAAAACTTCAATGCCATTTTCTTGTACCTTAAAGAATTGGAGTCTGAACTCTTGCTTATTTTCATTCAGTTTTGAGAATATCTTTTTATCAGGCTGCATGGAATATTTTTTTAATATAACATCCCCTTTTGTAAAGATATAGTCATCCCAATACTGTAATTTCTCAGAGTCTGCTTCTGTCCAAAAGGCCTGTAAATTAAACGGATCTAACGTATAAAACAGATCTTTTATATCATTGCTTTTTGTTTTTAGGTATTTTGTATAAACTGTTTCTGTATCTATATTATTCGTCAAAGGATTCTTTATATCTATTTTTATCTGATTAACTATATTGTTTTCTTTGTCATGTACATTTATAACATTATCATTGACTTCTATTCTTAGCGAGTTTTCTTTCTTATAATTTTCATTTATGTTTACATGATAGCTTTTTACTTGTATATGCAATGACCCTGGATATTTTTTATAATCATATTTTGAATCAGGCAATACGGAGAACTCAGTTTTTTTATTAAAATATAATTCTTCAAACGGCTGCTCTTCTTTTTTATACAAATCAAATTCATTGTTAATATTATCACAATAGTCAAAAATATCAGGCGCAGTAATATTGAAATAGCTTGAATCAGCAGTAATAAAGTATTCAAGATGAACCATATTGTTCTCACCCTCGCTTTTTCCATACTCGCCAACTTTATCATGAGGAAAAATATATTCATCATTCTTTATCTTTTTGAAATCACATAATTTTGAAAAATGCCTTATAAAGCTATAATAACTGAACATCTCATTTTTAAAGGATATAGTATGTTTTTGTAAAATATATGATGGATTTGAAGACAATCCAATTGCCTCAAGAACTTTTTCTTGTTCATCCTTTTTCAACTTTGTAAAATCAATAGAGGATAGATTCTCATACTTTTCCGCAACTTCGGGGGGAGCCGTCAATATAATTTCGCGAACATATATAATTTTAGGCAGTTTTGCAGGATATATGCTAGCAATACTTTGGTTCTTTTTCAATATTTTCCCTATAAATGGAGAAATAACAAAGTCCTCGCTGTCCTTTTTATATATATGTATTCCATTATGCCAATAGCCAGTTTTCGTAACTGGAAAAAAAATATACTTATTTTCTATAGCCATCATAAGCCTCCGGAGATTCCCTTTTTTCTTTCTACAAGAATTGTGGTAGGCTGTGAACATTTTATATTGAAACCTTTATATATCATTTCAGAATATAACAGCCGTTTGTATAGATATTCTTTATCCTCGAAAGATATATAGTCACCAAAACTAACATTTTTAAAATCATTTAGTAAAATATAATTTTGAATTGATGGTATCTCTGAATCCTTTTTATATGTTCCATCAGAAAGTTTTATTTCTTCATCACTATCAATATTTTTTATTATGATGTTATTGAATAGCTGCCCGTCTTCTGTTGCAATTCTAATATTGATTTTTGCCCCAATCTCCACCTCTGACGCCTCCGCTTTCCTGCATCTGTTTCCTGTAACCTCAAAAGTAAACCTAGGTTTTGCGTCCAGCCTCTCGCCGTTGTAGTGGTACGTCCACTCCGCCTCTGCCTTGCCATCCTGAATGTCCGCACCTATGCTTGTGACAAGACTTCCTCTGTCGTCATAAATCCAGAAAGTAACTCCACCTTCCATGTCCTTGGTCTCGGCATGAAGTTTTAGTGCTTCTCCTACAAGCCCCTTGTCTGCCGGCTTTCCGTCCTTGTCCCGCCATTCCGCCTTCGTTATCTCTGGACGAATGAGCTTCACTTCCAGCGCGTTGCTTGACTTCCCGAAACTGCACCATGCGCAGTGCGCTGTGAATACGAACCTGGGATTTTTCTCAGGCGGCATCCCGCTCCTGTTTGCCCTGTAGCTCCACTTCACGCTCAAGCTTCCGCCCTTTACCGTACGCTGGAAGCTCGCTATCGGCACAGAGTCCTCAGGTCCCTTACCTTCCGGGAACACAAGCAGGCTCACCATGTTTCCGTCCGCTATGTCCTGCACGTCCGCGGCAAGTTCCGCATCCTCTCCCTCTTCCACAGCGGCTGTGCTCCACTTTACGCTGCTGAACTTCGGCTCCCTGTTTTCCTGCTCCCTGCGCTCACGCTCGAACTCTTCTGTGTTGCTTGGGTTTATGATTGCAGGCATCGGCATTCCAGCTCCAGCGGCTATCACCGTGCTGTTGTTCCGCGCGCCTATGTCGTTGCACGTCGTGACTAGGCTTCCGATTACAGCGGCCTCCTTTCCGTCTATCTTTACTGTGGGCGACGTTCCGCCTGTAACCTCGCCTTCCTTCTTTGGGTTGTTCTGGAATTTAATAGTCCCCGGCAGCTGCATGTGCGTTGAGTCATCGTGCTTTGCCTTGCTTCCCTTTACTGCGGCCTTCTTGTCTCCTATGATCACGTCGTCAGAAAGTCCGTCATCAAGCTTTCCTATGAACGGATGCGGCAGCGGTGATGTCGTGGTGCTGGGACCGGACGGTATCACCATTATGTGCACGTCCATGCCCATAACCCTGTCGTCCTGCGCCGCCATCTGCTTTCCTTCCGCACATACTCCGCTGCTTCCGTTCAGCTTTATGTTCTTTCCTTCCATGCCGACATTCTTATCGCATGTTATTTTTGTTCCCTTGCCGCTCTTTGTCCCTGTTGCGCCGTCGCAGGAGACAGACACCTTCTTTCCGTTCAGTTCTACATTATTGCCGGATGCGGTCTTGAGCTTTCTGCAGTTTATTTTTATGTCCCCAAGCTCGTTCTCTATATGGATTCCATTCTTCTTGTCCAGGACACAGCGCATTTTTCCAGCCGCGCTTTCTATGCTTATTCCTTCCTTGCCCGCATCGTCTGTTATCTCTATGCGGTGGTTTCTTGTCTGGAGCAGCATGCTGTCTGATTTCTTTTCCGGGCTTGTCTCAGGGGGAAGGTGCTTTTCGTCATACAGGCATCCAAGCACTATGCCGTGGCTTTTGTCCCCGTCTGGAAACGCCACAAGAACCTGCGTCCCTATGTCTGGAAGCGACCAGAGCCCCTGCCCGCCGCCTGTCCACCTGCCGCCCATAGGATACCATGAACTTACACACCCTGGGGACAGCAGGTCCAGCTGCACCCTCACCCTTCCGAGGCATTCAGAGTCTCTGTTATCCGTCACTATCCCGGGCTCGAACGGATTATCCTCATGGAACGCCTTCTGGCTGTGGCTGTACATGCCGTTTCCATGGGTGTCTTCCTGCGTCTCTTTGTATGTCTCTAGTTTCTTTCTTATATTCTGGTTCACTTTTTTCTTGATATTCCAATCTAATATAGCGGCGGCAGTTCTACTATAGTTCCTGCGGCCAGATTCTCAGGATCATCTATGTTGTTGGCATCTGCAATGACTCTCCATTTCCTGCAGTCATTGTATTCTCTTGCTGACAATGAGGACAAGGTTTCACCCTCCCTTAAAGCCATCCGCTTTGTATGGTCTGCTGATTCTCTTCTTGTATTTGAAAGCTGTGTTGCGGCTGTCGCATATTCCTTGAAGACAACTTTGCATATAGCCCTGAGGGGAGTTCCGTCATCACCAAAGACTGTGAACCTCTGGACAAGATCTTCTAGGACACAGTCAAAGCTAAGGCTGCTCCAGCTGAATCTTAATACAGGAGGCCTGTGCTCCTGTGCATTTACCAGCATCAGTTCCTCAACTTTTGATGTATATTTACGGACATCTGTCATTTCTTCAAAGGTATCGAAAAATAATTCCATGGAAAGCCGTTTTCTCTCGCCCATTGTAAACTGCACAGGAGGCGAGTCAAGCCCGAACACATTGATTTCAGACCATGGAGTCTTTTTCTCAACAACATATTCTTTAGGGTTGAACATAACCTCAATTTCTTCGTTGGTATCCATATTTGTGATAACTGCTTTTTCAAGTGCCATAACATCTCCTCCTAGTTTCCGTCTACAGCCAGGCCTTCGTGCGCTATCTCTATTCTTTCAACCGCAAAGTCGCTTCCAAGATTTGTAACCAGTTTTGGTCCTATCCACCGGCATGGAAAGGCACGGAAGAAATTCCATCTTTTCACTTCGTTTCCTTCTGTGTCTTTTAGCACCACTGACCCGTTCTTTCTTTCCAGCTTCTTGTTCTCAAGGCACGTCTCCTTGAACCAGTTGAAAAGCGAGTCGTTCTCAGTTATCCCTTTCTCAAGGATTAAATTTGGAAACCGCGTCCTTCCCCTGAACTTTCTTGTGGTGTGGTTCAGGCCTCCCTCTTCAACTTCATAGACATAGGTCTCAGCCTCAAGCCCCTCGCATTTCTGGAACCTCGCTGTCTCTATTCCGTCAATCTCCACAGTAAACAAGTAAGCCCTTAGTTTTGAATCATCTGACATTTCTCTGTTTCTCCTGACAATTGTTAGATTATCTTATTTTTTTATAGAAGATATTATACTCTCTTTAATAATTTCCGTTTTATTAAAAATATTTTGTAAATTAATACAATTAAAGTTTTTCGCTCTTAATTCTTTTACAATCTGTGATTTATTTATATTTTCATTCCAAAAATAATACTCTGTCTCTTTTTCAGTTACAGAATCAAGATAATTTAACTTTTTCATTTCATTTTTTATAGAATCCAAAGTATCCGGATATTCTAATTTGAAAATTATTGATTTTTTATTATCAAAGAGAATTATAAATCTTTCAAATCTAACATCTTCAATATCAAACATACTTAAAACAACATAATCCAAAACATAATAGGTATTGATTTTTGTTATTTTAAAGTCACTTCCAAAACCATAACTGATTTTTTCTTTACGCATAATTTTATTATATACATTATACATATCATTTGAATTATACCATCCATCACAATCTGTCTCTTTGTCGGAAAACTTTCTTTCACATGTAGTAATTTTAATGTCATTATAAATTTGACTTTCAGAATCACCTAATACATTTTCATTCACATTTTTTGAAAATGAAAAATTAGTTTGTTTTGATAAATTATCTTTTATTTTTTGAAATGATAATTCAGCTGCGAACGAACATGATATAATGTTTAATATGAAAATAGAAAATAAGAATAATTTTTTCATTCTTTTGCTCCTAATGAAATTGTTACTTCATTAAATCCATCAGCTTTACCTGTATATGCATTATCAGGATTATTATACTTATACGGTTCCCATAATAAATTTCCATCTTTATCACCTAATTGAAAATGACCTTTTGACTTTATGAATCTAATTGTATAATCAGAATTTCCAGAAACTGTACTTTTTCTTGGTGAAGACCATGTTACAGTTGCATTTTTATATCCCTTAAATGTTAAAGCAGCATTTATAACTTTGGCATGATTGTTAACAAAAAATTCCTCTTCTTCATTTCCAATATATTTTGAATCTTCCTTTGAACAATTTTTCTTTATTTTATTCATATCATTTAAAGTAAATGCTTGTCCGATTTTCTCTTCCACAGCCGCAAGTAAAGCTCTAAATAAACAAGGTCCATTTGGATTTGAAGGACGTAAATCATTTTGTGGAATCCTATTAAATATTTTAGAAGAAACAATTGATGAACATCCAGCCTTTTGTTTAGGAGCTTCTATTACTTCTTTTTTAACTTCAATTGCATTTCCATCAATCGTTGGTTCAATTTCTTTGCCTTTTAAATCAAAAGCCTTATATCCACCAACCATTTTTCCAGGAGTCCAAGTATAATTAGCTTTTATAAATAGAGTATTTGCTTCTGATTTTGAAAGTCCTATATTTTTCCCAAAAAACTCTGTATAACTTCCAGATTCATATTTTACTGTATTTGAAATAGCACCTTGATTGTTTACAAAGATAATATCCATTCCTAAATTATTGATAATTTTTATCGGTTTATCATTTTTTAAAACAATTATCCAACCTTTTTCATATGTTTTCTTTTCATTATTTTCAACAATTACAATGTCTCCGTTGGGATAGAATGTCTTTGCAAGCAGGTCATTGTTTTCAACCATTTCCTTGCACATGTAAAGGAAGTCCTTTAAGTCTTTCAGAGGCATAATCTTGAGGTCGTTTGCGTAATCAGCATCGTTTCTGAGAATACCTGTTACTTCATTATCATATTTACTCAGCATTTCTTACCATCCGCATACCGATAAAACCACGTTCCAAAGGGCTTTTCGGAGATAAAGATTTTTTATTAGAAATATAACGTATAAGATTAAAATTTGGTAAACTTTCTTCTCTAAGCGCATAGCCAACAGCATATTTTGCATAATTTATACTGTCATCTCTAGAATAAGTATTTGTATCAGCCCAGATCCATTCTGGTGCATTTGAAAAAATATCATATACACCCAAAGGATTAGCTTTTAAGCTTCCTACTTTATTAGTAAAATGGGAATTAGCAAAAAACTCATATTTTGTAATATCAATTTCTTCCCACCATTTATTATCTATACCTTCCTGCCCACCTAAAAGAAGATAAAAATATTCATTTATTGTCGGTAAGCGATAACCGTTTGCTTTTTCATTTAATCTTATTTCAGGCATCTTTGGAACATAGTAAACCCATTCTCCATTTTCCTGTTTCCATTGGAAGTATTTAACAGCAAAAGGTAATTCATCTTCTATTATATACGCTGGTTCAAAGCCTTCCTGCTCACTTCGCCAATTGCAATATTTACAGGCGTCATAAAATGTTATTAATACTGCTGCTGAATCAGGATAAGGCATCATATTATTATAAGTAAAAAGACCTCCATCTTTTGAATAATCTTTTAATTTGTTATATCCAAAATTATTTAGATATTCTTCATATTCAGACCGGGTAACCTCGTATCTTTGAACATATAAATCTTTTATCTCAGTCGTAGAATCACAAAATTTTATATATTCCTGCATGTTTATATTTAAACCGTTGACAAAAATTTCATTTTTATTTTCAGATTTTGCAAATAAGAATACAGAAAAGACTAATTGAATAATTGCCATATATAACTTCTTTTTCATGTTTTATCCTCTGTTGTATTTTTTTACTGGATATATTTCATATAGTTTATAATCACTTATGCCAGGATTATATTCTATAAATGGATTTTTCTTTATTAATTCATAATGAGCAATGTTAATATCTGGATCTTCAGGATCATCATACAAATGAATATACGCACCTATACCGTAGTCATAATCTGACTTTATGAAATCATCTTTTGTCATTGCTTTTTTATTAAC
>OLGV01000446.1_pt1 | contig 17434 bp, 17 predicted proteins | sample 1605761 | NCBI WGS metagenome assembly OLGV01 (sample SAMN03283245) | human gut metagenome | biome: human-associated habitat; material: feces | host: Homo sapiens | place: Peru | collected 2012
TGAAATTATTTGAAACTATACTTATGATTATTCCTGAAATATTTTGAAGTATAGTTTTGAATAATTATTTTTTCCGTATGAAATCGATATTGTTATGTTTGTGTAATTCGTAAAATAATCCGACCTTTGTATCACAAGTTTGATGGCCGTGGATTCTCTGAGAACCACAACGCGATATGGGTATAGTCGTACCGATGTCGCGTTTTTTTATAGCATGAGTTTGAGAAACGGATAATTTAGCTTGTATGTTAAGTTTTGTTTGTTTATATTTGCGATGTCATGAAAAAAAGAACGACAATTGAATTAATGGCGGAGTCTGAAAAAACATCCTTGTACTCTATAAGTTTTGAGATGGATGGTACTACGGAATTTGAAAAATTTGTGACGGAGTTTGAGATGAATGCCACTTATAATCGTGATTATCAGCGTATAATTGCAGCATTGCAGGCAATCCTACGCGTCGGTGCATTGGAGCGTTTTTTCAGACCGGAAGGAAAATTCAATGATAGCGTCAGTGCTTTGCCCATTGAAAGTGGAAAACTACGTCTCTATTGTTTGAGAATATCTGAGCAGATTGTTATTCTTGGGAATGGAGGAGTTAAGACAACCAAAACGTATGAGGAAGATCAGGAATTGTATGGATATGTTTTGGACTTGCAAAAATTTGAGAGAATCTTGAATGAGAACATCTCAAAGGGATTTGTTAGTATTGAAGAAAGGGAATTATCTGGGATTGATGAAGTTACTTTCGATATATAGTACAAAATGAAAAACAAACAGGAATGGTTTAAGGAGAAGCTGTCTGCGGTGTCTCCGGAGATAATGTCTGAGGTGCAGTTGTCTTCGAATATCATTGCGCGGATTGATGAAGTTCTCAAGCGTAAGAATATGACTCAGCGTGACCTTGCTCACAAGATGGGAAGGTCAGAAGCGGTGATATCACGCTGGACGACAGGTTTTCCGAATCTTACATTAAAATCAATTTCAGAAATCTCTGCCGCCCTTGGCGAACCGCTCGTTGTTGTTACTAAAGACTAGAACCTTCCCGGCTCCGTCGGAGAGGCAGGAGCGTTTGAATTGCTGGGAGAAGAAGCGGCGGAGGAAGGTGCGGAGCCATTTACTGGTGGTGCCTATAATTCTAATGAATTATCCTTCAGCAGGAAATCATAAATGCTTATGGTTGTGATACCGGATTCATCCCTTGTCACCGGACTTTCTTCTCCGATAACGATGATCTTCTTGAATGAATCATCTACTTTCAGCAAAGAAGCCCGTTCCTGCTTTATTTTCTCATCAGACTCCATACGGTATGCCGACTGTATGTAGTAACGTTTGCTACCCAAATTGCAGATGAAATCGACTTCAAGAGTGGAGCGTTTCTGTTTTCCGTCTTTATCTTTTGTCACGACAGGGACGACCCCCACGTCCACATTGAACCCGCGTGTCCTCAATTCGTTGTACACGATATTCTCCATCAGATGGCTTTTTTCCGACTGGCGGAAATTGATGCGTGCGTTGCGTAATCCCAATTTTCATCACTAATCGAATTTTGTGTCACTTGGTGACGGAGTTTTCGATTACGAAAGTAACTATTTTTCTTTAGGCATCCAAAAACTAATCGAAAAAAGTGTCATTTGGTGACAATGTTTTCGACTATAATGTAATGTTACTAAAGACTAGAACCTTTCCGGCTCCGTCAGGCGTCGAGAAACAGACGTGCTACGGCGTCGGAAGGCATTCGCCAGTCGCCGCGGGGGGAGAGGCTGACGCTTCCTACCTTTGGGCCGTCGGGGAGGCAGGAGCGTTTGAATTGCTGCTGAAAGAAGCGGTGGAGGAAGGTGCGGAGCCATTTGCTGATGGTGGCGCTGTCGTAGCTGCCGGCGAAGGCTTTCTCCGATAGGAACTGAATTTTTTCCGGGGCGAAACCGAAACGGAAGAAATTGTAGAGGAAGAAATCGTGGAGTTCGTATGGTCCGACGAGGTCTTCCGTCACCTGGAGGATTTTCCCGTCCTTGCCGGCCGGGAGAAGTTCCGGGCTTACAGGGGTTTCCGTTATGTCAATCAAAATTTCCCTGACAGTTCTGGACTTTGCGTCCTCTGAAGTTGTCGCAGACTCGGCGACCGAAGCGGCAGCCTTGGCCACTGAAGTCGTCGCAGACTCGGCCGCCGAAGCGGCAGCCTCACCTGAAGCCGCCCCCTCAATGTTGTCCGCCGTCCAGCGCACGAGATGCCGCACGAGAGTCTTTGGGATGCTGGCGTTCACGGCATACATAGACATGTGGTCGCCGTTGTAGGTCGCCCAGCCGAGTGCGAGCTCCGAGAGGTCGCCCGTGCCGACGACTATGCCTCCGGTCTGGTTGGCTATGTCCATAAGAATCTGTGTCCTTTCTCTTGCCTGGGAGTTCTCGTAAGTCACATCGTGCACCGCCTTGTCGTGGCCGATGTCCAGGAAATGGCGGTCACAGGCTGCGGTAATTGAAATCTCGCGCGTTGTCACGCCGAGCGCTTCCATAAGGTCCAGTGCGTTGCGGTATGTCCGGTCTGTTGTGCCGTAGCCCGGCATCGTCACTCCCACTATGCGTTTGCGGCTCCAGCCGAGGCGGTCGAAAGCCTGAACCGTCACCAAAAGTGCCAGTGTGCTGTCGAGTCCTCCCGAGATGCCGATGACTGCACTCTTGCAGCCGATGTGCGCGAGCCTTGTCAGAAGCCCTTCTACTTGAATGTCTGTCACTTCCTTGCAGCGACCGTTCAGAGCCTCGGCGTTTCCCGAAGGCACGAACGGATGGGGATCAATGCCATGTAGCAGTTCCTCTTCAAAGTCCGTTTCGGCAGTAGCGCCGAGCTGTACGTTCCTATAGCCTTCTTTCCAGCCGTCGCTGACGCCGTTTGGCAGGACTGCACGGAATGTACTGCTCTTCTGGCGGAGAGTCTCGAGTTTTTCAACGTCCAAGTCTGCCGCAATCAGCGAGTCTGAGAGGCTGAACCGCGTGTTTTCAGCGAGTATCTGCCCATTTTCAGCAATCAGCGCGGCGCCGGAATAGACAAGATCCTGAGTGGACTCACCGTAGCCTGCGGAGCAATAGACATATCCTCCGCGCGTCCTTGCCGACTGCATCGAGACGAGTTCCTTACGGTAGCCGTTCTTGCCGATGACCTCATTGCTTGCCGAGAGGTTCACCGTCAGAAGCGCGCCGGCGACGCTGTGGAACGAAGAAGGCGGTATCGGCGTCCACAAATCTTCGCATATCTCCACGGCAAACGATACCTTGCCGATGGAGAAAATCTGATTGGGACCCAGCACCGCATTCTGTCCCGCATAGACAATTTCTGCAGGAGATTGCATAAATTCTGCTCCGGACGTGAACCAGCGGCATTCGTAGAACTCACCGTAGTTCGGAAGGTGAATCTTCGGCACGATTCCGCATACTTTTCCACCATACAAAACGGCCGCACAGTTGTACAGATGGCCTCTGAAGCGCACCGGGACGCCGACAACGACAGCAAGCGAGAGCCCTTCGGTGTGTCCGGCAATCGACTTCACGGCCTTCTCCGCCGCCTCGATCAGCATATTCTGGCCGAAAAGGTCTGCACAACTATATCCCGTCACACACAGTTCCGGAAACACGACAAGCGAGACCTTTTTTTCTTCAGCCCTGTCAATCAATTCACAAATCTTTGCCGCATTCTCGGCAGGGTCGGCCAGGCTCACTACAGGAACCGCCGCCGCCACTCTTACAAAACCATAGTCCTTCATCTTACAATCTTTCATTTGGCAGGCTCACGCCGATTGAATTTTTTGAATCCCAGAGAAACATGATGCCGGTGTTCTCCCCAATTGAGACGACTTCCATCTCGGAGCTTCTGCTCGTTGGTTTGTCCGCACCAGCGTTCTTCCATTCCAAGTTGGCTGATATTCTCTGACCTGCCGCAGTCGGCATCTCTCCACAGGTCATCTTCAGCCATTCCTGTCCGTCGTCAGAGCTTAGAAAAAAAGTCCTGTTGTCCGCGTTGACGCCCTCCTGCCATGTCTGGGCGTCATATATGAACACTTTCTCACCAGAAACAGTGAACGCGATTTTGTCCACATGTATTGGCGTCACGACCCCTCTGTCTATCTTTTCCTTGCAGCCTCCTAGTGTAAGGAGTGCGGCTGCCGCAACAGCCATCCAATAAAAAACTTTCTTCATCTCTGACCTTGTTCTACCGTAAGACAATACTCTTGCGAATGACAGTCTCGCTGCCGTCCCTGCTGTGGATGACGGCTTTAAGCAGGCCATCTTTCCTCACATGGAAATAGTTTGAACTGTCGACCTCTATCTCTTTGCCGTCGAAATACCATGTGACGGGTGCATCCTCGATGACATTGTTCAGCAGAAGAGGAATACGCGCACCTTCATTGAAACTGCCGTTGATGTTTCTTCCTCGTTTGCTGAAAGCTATTCGTGGAATCGTTCCGTTTCTCTTTTCGGTGGTGAATGATATGCCGCGCACTTCGCCGGGCGCTTCCGGTTCACTTACTGTTATGGTTGCCGTGTAGCCGGTTTCCGATTTAAGCCCGTCGATAAAAACGGAATATTTTCCTTTTTCATAGTTCGCAGCGGAGAACTCCCTGCCGTCGCATTCCACTTTCACTTCTCGCGCTTCCTTGTCGCTGTATATGTCCAGAATCGCTGCAGTCTGGAATATGTCCGTAACTATCACCGTTCCTACTCCGGAAGCGGTCAGGCTGACATTGCCATTTCCGAGAATCTTTATCTCCCTAAGTTCGGCGGAACAGTTTTCTTTCGTGTTCCAGCAGGCGAGCCCGTTTGCCGAGTTCAATGTGCTGTGGTTTCCTGAAGGGAAGAATATCGCGGCTATCTGCGAATCGTCGGGCGAAAAGCTTTCCCCCTTGCCACGTGCCTGTCCGACGACATTCGGGTCTGCCTCAATCAAATCCGCGCACTGCCTGTCGGGGCGGCAGTTGACTTCGTTGTAGTAGTTCCATCTTTCGGCGGCCGTCAGCATTTTACCATAATTGTCCGACTTTCCGGCTTGATTACCAGACTTGTCGATATGGTAGACGAGCAATCCCTTTCCGCCGATGTGCCTGTCCCAGGTTTTGTTGTCGCGGCACTCAAGCAGGAAATACTCGTCCGGGATTCCGGTGTCAATCCTGTAGTAGGTCCCGTCCCTGTCTATCGGCTCTATTTCGTGCGACCCGTCGGTGAGCATCACAGGTTTGCCGAGTCCGAGGCATTCCCGGTCAATGGCATTGTAGTTGGGCGGCGTGTTTCCGTTGTTGTTCATGTTTCCGCCGTCCATCAGTCCTGTCGATCTCCACAGCGCCTCCGCCTGCCCTCCACTGAGCTCATAATCAGTGTCGTAGAGATCCGGAAGCCCGAAGGTGTGGCTGTATTCGTGACAAAATGTGCCGATTCCGGCGAGGACATATGTTACGGCATATCCACCACCGTATTCAACGACTTCAGGCGTCAGTTCTGAGGTGCATGCGTAGCTGTCGATTCTCTTTCCGTTGAGGGTCAGGGACTTTCCTGCGCCGGACTCTATGTAGTGGGCGTGCGACCAAATGCAGTCTTCGTCTGAGCCGTCTGCCTCATCTTCCCCTGAAAAGAACACAAAGACATTGTCCACGTAGCCGTCATTGTCGTCGTCATATTTCGAAAAGTCCGTTCCGTTCTCTGACGCCAGTTTACAAGCATCAATGATCATCTGTGCCGGATTCTTGTCCTCACCATTTCTGTTGTTGCCTCCGTAATATTTGCGGTCCCTGGGCAGCGTCACGACCTCAGACACGTCAAATCTGAAATCTACGAGTCCGCCGAACTGGTCGTTGAAGTAGTCGAGCGCGCAGCCGGCCGCCCCGTTGTAGGAATAGCCGTTCTTCGTGAGCATATTGACGAAATATTCCCTGCTGTATTTGAACGGCACGTCCTTGAACGCCGCGAGGATTATGATTCCGTGTTTAGGCTTTGCTGCAGCACCGCTTTTCGTGGCAGAGCCTTCCTGGGTGAGGAAATTCCTCATCCAGGGTTTTCTCGCGACAGTCTCGTTGAATACCCGCCTGCGTTCTGATGCCTTTGGATAGAATTGCCGGCCACTTCCGATGGAGAATGTCGACGCGGCGGCGTTTGCAGCACTCACGTGTGTGCCGGAAACGTTTAGATTTCCGGTTTCGTCGTATGAGGCATAGCACCACCATCCGTCCGCATCCCTGGCAATGATGCGCCCCGATTCTGTGGTCCTGAAGTGACAGAATTCGTCTCCGCGGACATAGCCCCGGAATGTCGAGCCGTCCGGCTGTGTGTATGTAATCAGGCATTTCCTTGCCGGCGCTGCCAGAATTGTGTCCGGCAGGCAGGCGAGTGCAGTCATGACTGCCAAAGCATATAGAAGAATATTCCGTTTCATTCGAATGTCAAGTTCAGCGTTTCGTAAAAACTTGCATAATTACGCAAAAATTGTGAAATTCGCAAGCCCGTGTCAGATAATCGGGCGAAAGTAAAGAGATATGAGTCAGATTGTAATTCCAAACGATATATTTTTTGCAAATCTCATCGACGAACTTGAGACTTCCGGACATGTTCTGCTTAACGTCAAGGGCTACAGCATGTTCCCCTTCTTCCGCAACGAGAATGATGCGGCTCTGCTCCGCCCTTTCGACCGGGCTGCGGGTCTTAAAAGGGGAGAGGTGGCGCTGTTCCGGTTTCATGGGAGATATATCCTGCACCGCTGCACTGGCAAGGCTGCTTCGGCCTACCTCTTTCAGGGAGACGGCAACTGCAAGGGAACGGAATGGGCCGGACCCGAGGATGTTGTTGCTGTCGTGGAAAAAAGAATAGCCCCATCCGGGAAGGAATGGAGCTGTTCTTCTTTTTCGTGGAAATTGTGTTCTGCCCTATGGCCACGAACCTACATCCTGCGGCGTCTGCTGCTGGGCGTACTGAGGCGCGTCTACAAATAGGCCAGTCTGCTGCGGACTACTTCTCTGTCGGAGTCGTCCCCGCGGTCTGTGCTGAAGTTGGTGTCGGCTGTTCCGGCAAGGTCACCTTGCAGTTTGTTGAATTCATTGCCCGGTCGACGCCGATTGTCGCGAAGGCCTTCACTCCTGCAATCACCTTCTCGCTTATGAGTTCCATCATCTTCAGCTCCTCCTCGCTCAGTTTCCCAAGCACGAAGTCCACTTGATGCCCACGGCTGAAATCGTTTCCGATTCCGAGACGTATTCTTGCATATTCTTGGCTTTCAAGGAGTTCGGTGATGTTCTTTAGGCCATTATGACCGCCATCGCTGCCGTTCTTGCGCATCCTTATCGTCCCGAAAGGGAGGTTGAGGTCGTCACAGATGATTATGACATTCTCAATGGGTATCTTCTTCTCCTGCATCCAATACCTTACGGCCTTGCCGCTCAGATTCATGTAGGTTGACGGCTTCAGGAGAATGAACTTGTGTCCCTTGAACGGTATCTCTGCGACGTCCCCGTAGCGTTCTGTGTGAAAAACGACGTTGGATGCCTTCGCAAAGGCATCCAACACTATAAATCCCATATTGTGCCGGGTGTTTTCATATTCGGAACCTATGTTCCCGAGCCCGACTACGAGACAGTTCATCTTTCAGTCGTACAACAGATTACTACTGAGCCTGAGCAGCCTGAGCGGATGCACGGGTAGGACGAACGGAGCAGATGATGGTTGCTTTCGGAGATACGATTGAAACGCCCTCGTAGTGGAGGTCGCCGGCAACAATCTGCTTGCCAATCTGAAGCGGAGTACAGTCAACCTCAAGCGTGTCAGGAAGCTCGTGGAGCATAGCGCTGATCTTGAGCTTGCGGGCAGAAACGAGGAGCTTACCACCGGCTTTCACACCTTCCGCATGACCGGTTACGACAACAGGAACGTCGATGACCACCGGTTTGGTGTCGTTCACTGCGAGGAAATCCACGTGGAGGCACTGGTCCTCTACCGGATGCCACTGAAGCTCGTGGAGAACGGCGTTGATTTTCTGACCGTTGCTGAGCTCAAGGTCGATGATGTATGAGTTAGGAGTGTGGGTGATTGGCCTGAGAGCCTTTGCGTCAACTGCAAAGTGGATGTTCTCCATTCCGAGTCCGTAGATGTTGCAAGGTACGAGTCCTTCCTTGCGGAGCGCCTTGATGGCCTTCTTTCCGGTAGCTTCACGAAGCTGACCTTTCAATTCAATGTGTTTCATTGTGTTAATTTTTAAAATGTGTTACTCAGTTCTGTGCAGAACGTCCTAAAAAGCGCATCGCTGCGTTGCACTCCCCAGATGAATCCTCACAACCATCAAGGTTGCTGCGGTTCATCCGCATCGTGCGCCTTGCGCTGCATCTTTTTATGGCGTTCTGCCTCCTCTGCTAGGATGACAGAACCCCATTGCACCAAAAAGTCCTGTGACTTTTTATGGGGCTGCAAAGATAGTCAATATTTTATAAAGTGAAAAACTTATTTTATCAATCCTGTCGCCTCGTTCCATGCGATGGTCTTGTAGTAGTTGTTGAGGTAGGTCCTGTCCGGATAAGGCAAATACATACTGAAACCGCAGTGAGATTTCACTCGAAATCCACCGTACCCCTCCATAAAATACTCCGTAGCCTCATTATAAACCACGGATTGAGCCAACGCCGCATCCAACAATTTCAATTCTTCCCCGTCAGCCCCGGCAGCGACAAAAATGCTCCGCAAATCGTAAAACCACCCGTGATTCTTTGCATACTGACTTCTGAAATAAGGCTGAAGTTCACCCGAGGCGCAATTCTTCGAATCGATGTCGTGCCGCGAGAAGAAATCCTTGCAGACTTCGACGAGCGGATCCATTTTGGAACAATCAATCACCGAAATTGTCGCTGAGCGGTTGTAGCCGCTCTGTTTGTTGTAGTAGTCGTAAAACTCTTTTCCCAAAGATATGACATCAGCCTCCTTTTTCTCAAGCAGATGCGACATCATAGTCTTGTAATTCATTCCATCCGCCAAAATCTCCGTCTGTGAAAAACACAGAAAACGGCACTTGTCCCGCAGCTCATAAGCCACTTCGACTCCTCCCATAAAGCAGGCATCGAGAACAAGGTAATCCAACTTGTTGGGAATACTTTCAGCAAGTTCCTTTATGTCAGTCTCATAGGATGTCCCCGGATTGGACGCTATCTTCGTTTCCCCGAAACTTTTTGTAAGAGGAAAAACCTCAAAATCCCTCTCCGGTACAAAAGACTCACCCCATCGTGGGACCGATAACAGAGTTGAGGAAAGCCCCTCACTCTCTTTCTCAAACGAGGCGGGCTTAGAACAATAGCCCGGTGGCGTCCATCCCGTTCCGTGCGAAGACATCAGAACCCCCAGTTCGTCAGGGTGGTAATGGTCTTGTATGTATTTGAAAATAAGAGCAAGGTTTTCTTTTGAATTTGGAATCTCACCGCTGGGAAGTTCAAGAAGTTTCTGTTTGAAAATCTGCCCGTTCGCCCCTTTGTAGAGTCTTGTCAGCACCGGCGAAGTCGGTTGGGAATAGCTCCCTTGAGCGCTGTGACTGAAGACAAAAAGCAGATTGTCCTGCGCCCCGTTGCCCGGAATGAACCCGTCTTCAAGGTCTTTAATGTCCTCCACAAGATAGCTGCTGAGGCTGTTGAAACCGAAACTCACCATCAGATGCGCCCTGACACTTCCATTACTTTTTCCTGGCATCCTCGTTCCGGCATTTTGCGAAGGATTGTTGACTTTGATTTTGAAGTCTTCGTCAAGCTTGTCGCAGGAAACAACGGCCAAGGCGGCAAGGACCACGGCACAAAATATATTTTTAACTTTTTTATGCATCATAATCTCAATAACCGGACAAAAAACTATTGTCTTTTCACCCGATGTTGTAACTTTGCAAAGATATGATTTTTTTTTATCATTTTTGACATATGAAAACAAATTATCCGATAATATGAAAACGATAGTGAAAATGATTGCTGCTGCAACAGTTATGGGCTGTGCCGTATCGTGCGGCGGGCCGAAGGAGGAGGAAGTTCCGGCCGATTTCAAGTATCTGATTGACGAATTCGCCGACCTGAAGATTATGCGTTATCGTGTACCGGGGTGGAATGCGCTGACTCTCAAACAGAAGGAATATGTCTACCATCTGAGCGAGGCAGCGAAATACGGACGCGACATCCTATGGGACCAGAACTGCGCCGTGAACCTGCCGGTGCGTCATGTGCTTGAGGATATAATCGAGAAATACGACGGAGACAGGGAGTGTCAGGAATATGCCGATTTCCTTGTTTATGCGAAGAGGGTATTCTTCAGCAACGGAATTCACCACCACTATGCAGAGGAAAAATTCTTCCCTGACTGCTCCCGCGAGTACTTTGCCGGCCTTATGGCTGCAGTGGGCGATGAGAATGCCGAACTTTTGGAGGCAATCTATTCCCCGACTCTCTACCGCTGGAGAAAGACTGATGTTGGAGATATCGTGAAGGGCTCTTCAGTGAACTTCTACGAGGGTGTGGACAGAAAGGAGGTTGAGGCATTCTATGCGGCGATGGCCGACCCTGATGACCGGGAGCCTGTTTCCTACGGACTCAACAGCAAACTTGTCAAAGGGGATGACGGCGTCATTCGTGAGGAAGTCTATCGCATTGACGGGCTGTACGGAGCGGCCATCTCAAAGATTGTCGGTGAGCTCGAACTCGCGTCCGAGGCTGCGGAGAGCGAACTTCAGAAGCAGTATATTTCAACTCTTGTCGACTACTACCGCACCGGTGACCTGCGCCTTTGGGATAAGTACAACATCGAATGGGTGAAGGACACGCTCGGTACGGTGGATTTTATCAACGGATTCATAGAGGACTATAACGACCCTCTCGGCCGCAAGGCCACTTGGGAGGGACTCGTGAACGTCCGTGATGAGGAGGCTTCGCAGCGCACCGTGAAACTTTCGGAGAACGCGCAGTGGTTTGAGGACCATTCTCCTGTCGATCCTCGTTTCCGCAAGCCTGTGGTGAAAGGCATTTCCGCCAAAGTCATTGACGCCGTGACACTTGCCGGAGACTGCTACCCTGCGACTCCGATTGGAATCAATCTTCCGAACGCTGACTGGATTCGCCGCGAACATGGTTCGAAATCTGTGACCATCGCCAACATCACCCACGCCTACGACTTTGCTGCCCAAGAATCTCCAAAGAGCACGATGACTGAATTTGCCTATGACGAGGAGGAAATCGCGTTGGCGAAGAAATACCTCTCCCTCACCGACGAAATTCACACCGACCTTCACGAGTGCCTCGGCCACGGCAGCGGTCAGCTTCTCCCAGGTACGTCACCAAACGCTTTAGGCGAGTTTAATTCCACGCTTGAGGAGACCCGTGCCGACCTCTTCGGTCTCTACTATATGGCTGACCCGAAGCTCGTTGAACTCGGCATTCTTCCGGACGGCGAGGCCTACAAGGCAATGTATGCCAACTATATACGTAACGGCTTGCTCGTGCAGTTCTCCCGTGTGGAACTTGGGAAGAAAAACACTGAGGCGCACATGCAGAACCGCAAGCTCATTGCCCAGTGGTGCTATGACAAAGGACTGGCGGACAATGTGATAGAGAAAAAGGTCCGTGACGGTAAGACCTACTTCGTCGTTAATGACTATCCGGCTCTTCGGGAACTCTTCGGCAAACTGCTCGCGGAAATCCAGCGCGTCAAGTCCGAGGGCGATTATGCCACCGGCAAGGCTTTGGTAGAGAAATATGCGGTGAATATTGACTACAACCTCCACAAGGAAGTGCTGGAACGTTACGCTTCGCTGAACCTCAAGCCTTACGGAGGGTTTGTGAATCCGCGCATCGAACCTGTGGAGAAGGACGGCAAGGTCGTTGACTACGCGATTTCCTACACGGACGGCTACTTAGAGCAGATGCTCGAATACGGGCACAAATACCGCACATTGTAGGCTCGTCAGACATCTCTGAAAACTGAAAACGGGAATTGGAAATGTCGAAAAGTTGAAAATGTCGTTTAGAAATCGAAAATGTCGTTGAAAGATTACGAATACTATCTGAAAATTGAATGTGCGATGTCGCCCAATACGGTGGCATCGTACATTTCTGATTTGACGGCATTTTTCTCTGCGGTAGGAAAGGAACCGAAGGATGTGGTCCCGGAGGATATAATAAGCTATTTTGCTGAGACCACTGCTCTATCCAAACGCTCGCAGGCCCGTGTGCTCAGTTCCCTTCATTCATTCTATAAATGGATGATTATGGAGGGCGAGATGACGGATAACCCCTCTGATGCGATCGAAGCCCCTAAGCTCGGAAAATATCTTCCGGCTGTACTCTCCGTTGAGGAGGTGGATCGGCTCATCGCCGCCGTTGACCTCGACTCTGCTTTCGGAAAGCGTGACCGCGCCATGCTGGAGACTCTTTACGGTCTTGGACTGCGTGTGTCCGAACTCATATCCCTAAGGATTTCCAGCATTTGGACGGAACAGGGATTTGTCAGCGTGATAGGGAAGGGAGACAAACAGAGGCTTGTGCCCCTCGGTGGCATGGCACGCGACGCCATACGTGACTACCTTGAAGTCCGCGGACCAGCCGCGGACCGCGAAAGCTCCGACATCCTCTTCCTGAACCGTTTCGGCCGTGCGCTCACTCGCGTCGCGGTGTTCAAGATGATAAAGGCATACGCGATGAAGGCCGGAATCAGCAAGGAAATATCCCCGCACACCCTCCGCCATTCTTTCGCCACCCACCTCATAGAAAACGGCGCCGACCTGCGTGCTGTCCAGGAAATGCTTGGTCACGAGAGCATACTCACCACGGAAATCTACACCCACATTGACAGCTCCACTTGGCAAAGAAACATACTGGAGCATTTCCCGAAGCGCGGATGAACTATCTGCACTTCTATTCCTTTTTGCTTTATTGTCAAAAATGTCGTAATTTCGTGACCCCAAAATCACAAACACTATGCATATTGGTATCGCTGGAAATATAGGATGTGGCAAGACTACACTGACTCGGATGTTGGCCGAACATTACGGATGGACTCCGAAGTTTGAGGCCGTGACCTATAATCCCTATCTCGAAGACTACTACACCGACATTCCACGATGGTCTTATAATCTTGAAACATATTTTCTTGCGCAGCGTCTCAAGGACGTGATGGCGATAGCCCATAGTGAGGAGACCATTGTGCAGGACCGCACCATTTTCGAGGGAGTGGAGATTTTTGTCCGCAATAACTACTTGATGGGCAATCTTTCCGAGCGCGATTTCAATACCTATATGGAATTGTTCCACGTCGTGATGTCTTCGGTGAAATATCCGGACCTCCTTATATATATCCGGTCATCAATTTCTCATCTTGTTTCGCAGATTGCCAAGAGAGGACGGGAGTATGAGAAGGGGATGAGTATCGAGTATCTCACGGGGCTGAATGAACTTTATGAGCAGTGGATTGCTTCTTATCCCGGTACGGTGATTACTATTGAGGGGGATGATTTGGATTTTGAGAATCGGCCGGAGGATTTTGCTTCCATAACGGACAAGGTAGACGCCCAACTATTTGGTCTCTTTTGACGGGGCGCCTAAAAGGCGGTCTGCTGCGTTGAGCGCCTTACATCCCATCCTTTTATGCATCCCCTTTGCCTTAGCGTTTTTTGTTGACTGAAGGCGATCTGCTTCGTTGCCTTAGCGTTTTTTGTTGACTGAAGGCGGGCTGCTGCGTTGGACGGATTGTTAGAATCCTTGGGCGAAGAGGTTTTGTCGGGGGAGTTGGGCGGAATAGCTTTGACGGAGGCGGTCGAAGAGCGTTGAGGTGTATTTCGCGTGGCTCGGGCCTTTCCACGTGCTGGTGTTGGTTAACCAAATCCAACATTCGCCGTCGGGATAATATTTGATTACGGCGTTCGTGCCGGCGAGAGTGCCGGTTCTGACCCAGCCTTTGCGCGGGTTCGTGTCGTTCCATCCGAGAGAAAACCTGCTGGAGTCGGTATACTCCGTCATAAGGTCGATACTTTCCTTCGAGAGTATGTTTTTCACTACGGAATTATAGTCAATCGAGGCTACGAATTTCGCTAATTCCGCTGCCGAGCACACCCAGGCACCCGCACCCTGAAGCAGACTTATGTCGTTCCCGCCGTAGCAGCGTTCCACCATCCGGCCGCTTCCGTTGTATTCCCGGACCTCTTTGCCGTCACCCTCGTGGACATAATAGCGCACTTCGTTGGGACGTTTCCCTTCATAGTAGTTGTCCGCAATGTGCATATCCCAGCATCCGGCAGGGTGGAGGACCTTTTGTTGGATGTAGTCCTCGTAGCTCATTCCAGAAACTTTCTCTATGATTCTCGACAGAAGCATATATCCGTAGTTCGAATAGGTCTGCGAACCGCCGGGTTCATACCGCAGGCGTCGTGAGAGCACCAGACGGGAATAGTCGTCGAGTGATGGCGGGCAGTCGAGTCTCATCTGTTCACGCACGTCGTTCGCTGAAAAAACAGGATCGCGGCGAAATCCGGCCTGATGGCGCAGCAAATGTTCGACGGTGATTTTGGAGTAGTCGTTCATATATCGGATAGCATCCGTATAGAGCGCGTCGCAGAGTATGCCTCCGGGACCGAAGACCGTGTCAGACAGATGGATAAGCCCGTCCTCCTGCATCTTCATTATGCCTGCTGCGGTGATGAGTTTCGACACGGACGCAACCCTCAGGATGTTCCCGGGAGTCATTTCCACTGCTTCGAACCTCTCGTCAGATGCAGCCGTTCCCGCAGCCGGGCCGGAGAAGGGCTCAGTTTCGCAGTGGCAGAGGCTGTCGTCGGCGATGCCGTAGCCTTTGCAGAATAGCAGCGAATCGTTGCGCATCACTGCAAGCTGCGCCCCGTGAAGATGCCAGTATTGCATATAACGTTCAATCTTCGCTTCCATTTTCTTCAATGAGGGAAACTGAGACATTTCGTTGTCAATCACTCTGTTGAGAAACACCGTGTCCCTTTCTTTCCCCGTCTCCACCGCCTGCCGGTGCCCACTCATCTTTATGGACGGCACCACGACCGCGACACCGACAAGTGCCGCCGCAACAATAATAAATACTATATTTTTCTTATTAACTTTCAATATTCCAGATGTATAATTTATGTTTCTTAGCGATTTCTCGGGCCGTTAAGCTTAGAGATTTGAATCAGATTTTTGAGGATAGATTTGTTTTTGAAGAGGGAGCATACCGGGCGTATGTGACCGATGAAAAAACAAATATAGACCAAAAAGATATTCAAATCATCCCGATTCTACGGGCAAAATCGATTATAAACTCGGCTGTACCATCCACTCCCAACAGAGATGTATCCACGCACAGGTCGTATGTCGACGCCACACCCCAGTTCCCGAAAGTGAAGCAATTGTAGAAACTTTCCCGTTCTTTCTCTTTCTTTTCGATGAAGTCCGCTGCTTCTTCGACAGGCATCCCGGTCCGTTCCGAGACTCTCTGTGCGCGTACGGAAAGGGGAGAGGTGAGAAAGACGTCCAGACAACAATCCATGTCGCGTAGAATATAGTCCGCAGCCCTTCCGACAATCACTGCCGAGCCCTTCTCCGCAATGTTCCGTATTGTATGTGCCTGCATGCTGAATAGGGCGCTGTCATCCGTGAGGTAGGAGCCGCCGCCAAAAAGGCTTGAGGAGAATATCGAAGAGAGAGTGAGACACCTCTTTTTCTCGTCCCTGCTCCTGAATAGTTCTTCCGTGAATCCGAAGTCCTGAGCAGCCTTGGAGAGCAGTTCGTTGTCATAGACAGGGATTCCGAGCTTTTCGCCGATCTTGTCCGCCACGTCTTTACCGCCGCTTCCGAATTGTCTTCCGATGTTTATTATTATCTTATTCATAACCGCAGTTTATTTTACCGCGCCTCCCAGACCCACCGGGTCGTCGCCGTCGTTCAACTTGGAGAATTTTCTGAAAAGGCTACCGAGCAGAATGGCTGTCAGTATGCTGGCAACCGTGTCTGAGATCGGAAAGCTCCACCACACTCCGTCGGCCCCGAGCCAAAGTGGCAGTGTGTAGATTGCCGGGACGAGACAGAGCAACTGCCTCGTGAGCGACAGGAATATGGACTTCTTCACCATCCCGAGACATTGGAAAAGGTTTGTTCCGACCATCTGGAATCCGACTACGGGAAACATTATGTCCATGATTCTGAGGCCATGTGACGAAAGGTCAAGCAGTTGCGCGTCGTGTGTGAAGATTGAGCAGGCGAGTCTCGGCATCCCTACACATACAATGAAGCACAATAAGGAGACGATTGTGGCGAGCCCTGCCGTCTTGAGATAGACTTCCTTGACACGGCTGTACTTTCTTGCCCCGTAATTGTAGCCGGCAATCGGTTGCATTCCCTGGTTCAGTCCCATGCAAATCATTACGAACATGAATGTCAGACGGTTGCAGATTCCGTAAGCTCCGATTCCGAGGTCTCCGGCATATTTTCCAAGCTGTTGGTTGATGAAGAGTGAAACAATGCAGGCGGCGGTGTTCATCAGAAATGGTCCGAAGCCGATTTCAAGCGAATCCTTGGCCACTCTGAGGTCCAGGCGGAGTATCCCCTTGTCGAAATGCACGGTCCTGTCCTTGCGCGTGAAGTGCCAGAGAGCTATTAACATCGCGATGAACTGCGATATGATGGTTGCCCATGCCGCTCCGCGTATGCCCATCCCCATCATGAAAATCATAATCGGGTCGAGTGCCGTGTTGAAGAGCACAGTGAAGATAGTCAGGCCCATCGCCATCTTGGGGCTTCCGGTCGCTCTCATAGCTCCGTTAAGCCCGAAATAGACATGGGTGATTATGTTTCCGTAGAGAATAATCTGCATGTATTCCCTCGCATAGACTATCGTATTGTCGCTGGCTCCGAAGAATATCAGTATCGGGTCGAGGAACGCGAGCGCGACAACCGCAAAGAGAAATCCTATTATTATGTTGAGGGTCACGATGTTGCTCAGGACCTTGTTGGTTCCCTCATAGTTCTTTTGTCCGAGCAGGATGGAGAGAATAGTCGATCCTCCCACGCCCACGAGCGTTCCGAATGCCGTCGAGAGGTTCATCAGAGGGAAAGTCACCGCAAGTCCGGAAATTGCAAGAGGTCCCACTCCCTGTCCCACAAAGACACTGTCCACCATGTTGTACAACGAGGACGCCGTCATCGCGATGATGGCCGGGAGAGCGTAGTTCTGTATGAGTTTCCAGATTTTTTCGGTGCCTAATTCAGTCGGTGCGGATTTTGTTTCAGCCATTGATTCTCCTCCTATTTCTTCTCCTTGCCGCTGATGATTTCAATCTCGAAAATAAGCGGTGCATATCCGGGAATCATACTTCCGCTCCCTGAACTTCCATAGCCGAGGTCGGACCAGAAGATGCCGATGCCCTTGCCCTTGTTCATCTGCCAAAGGGTCTTGCTGAAGCC
>OLGV01000447.1_pt1 | contig 17399 bp, 14 predicted proteins | sample 1605761 | NCBI WGS metagenome assembly OLGV01 (sample SAMN03283245) | human gut metagenome | biome: human-associated habitat; material: feces | host: Homo sapiens | place: Peru | collected 2012
CTTCCGCCGCCTGTCGGCGGTTGACCGATACATTATCGCCGTTCGGCGATGTTATCGGTCAATACGCCGCATGCAGGATTGAGGGTCTACGCTTCTTCTTTTTGCAGTGTAGACTATGATGGACTACTGTTTCTTTTCTGCATGCGGCTTTTTTGATTTGCGGCTTTGTGCGATGCATCTGCTATGTGCGTTCTGTGTTATGACTGTTGCTTTTATTTCTCTTTATGTAAGCGAATTTTTAATTGCTGCTTGCGGAATTTCGCCCTTGCGAGGGCGACTTAAGGACTCTGCCCTTAAGAATCCCGCAGCCTTGAAAAGGCTGGCGAACTTTTTAGCTTCTGGTGCGGGTCTGTGGGTGCTGTGCACTTGAAATATGCCAAGTGATGACCGCTAAAGCAGCGCATTTTACAAACAAAACACTAAAGTACCCTTTGCGCGGACACATAACCATATCCCTAAACATAAGTAAGGCGACGGCTAGCCGCGCCGTATCGCGAAAAAACAGTGCGGACGCCGCACCACCGCCCCTTGACATTCGGGGAGAAATGGGTTATAATAGATAAGTATATCGGCATGCTGCCGCATTTGGTTAAATAAATGCTGAAAAGGAGCGTTTTTATATGGCTAAAAAAGTTAAAATGTCCGCAGAGGGCTATAAAAACCTTGAAAAAGAACTCGAATATCTCATTACCGTCCGCAGATCCGAAGTAGCTAAAAAACTGAAAGAAGCACGTTCCTTCGGAGACCTTTCCGAAAACGCTGAGTACGATGAAGCTAAAAATGAACAGGGTATCCTCGAAGCTAAGATCGCTGAGATAGAAATGACTATCGCTAATGCTGAGATCGTCGGCGCTGATACACTCAAAAACGATGAGATCGGCGTAGGCTCTTATGTCGTTCTCCATGATGAGGAACTCAATGAGGACGAAAAACTCCAGATCGTCGGCTCTACTGAAGCAGATCCCGAAAACGGCAAGATCTCCGATGAATCTCCTATCGGCATCGCTGCAATGAAAAGACGTGTTGGCGATATCATCGAGGTCGATGCTCCCGCAGGCATCATCAAAATGAGAGTCGTTTCCATCAGCAGCGAGGAAAATTAATCTATCGCTGATTAATGTATCTTTCCCCATCGCAGGCGGGGAAAGATGCCAATAAATATGTCACTTAGGAAACGTAACAAATCAAAATAATGAATTGTTAAGTATTTCCTTACTCCACTATTGAAAGGAAAATTATCATGAGCGAAAAGCCCGTTACAGCACCTGCTGAGGAAGAGCAGGAGCAGGATGTCCATATATTAAAGAAGATCAGGATCGACAAGCTCAATGAGCTGAAGGCTAAGGGCGCTGATCCCTATCAGATCACTAAGTACGACGTTTCCGTGAAGAACGCTCAGCTCCGTGCGGATTACGAAAAGCGCGAGGCTGAAATAATCGCTGAGGCAAACGGCGATGAAGCAAAGGTCGCAGAGGGTCTTGAAAAGATCAAGGCTGAAACTGTTTCCATTGCAGGACGTATCATGTCATGGCGTGATATGGGTAAGGCTAACTTCATCGACGTAAGAGACGGCACCGACAGAATGCAGGTGTATGTCCGCATGAACGATATCGGTGAGGACGCTTTCGCTGAGTTCAAGAAGTGGGATATCGGCGATATCGTCGGCGTTGAGGGCTTCGTTTTCCGTACAAGAAAGGGAGAGATCTCCGTTCATGCAACCAAGATCACTCTGCTCTCCAAGTCCCTCCTCCCGCTGCCCGAAAAGTGGCACGGTCTGAAGGATCAGGACACAAGATATCGTCAGCGATATGTTGATCTTATCGTAAACCCCGATGTTAAGGACACATTCGTTAAGAGAAGCATGATAATCACCGAGGTAAGAAATTTCCTTAACGCAAGGGGATATCTCGAGGTCGATACGCCTGTTCTTCATACGCTGGAGATAGGTGCGTCCGCACGTCCTTTCGTTACTCATCACAATACGCTAGATATGGATATGTATCTGCGCATCGAAACCGAGCTTTATCTGAAAAGACTGATCGTCGGCGGATTTGAGCGTGTTTACGAGGTCGGACGTATCTTCAGAAACGAGGGCATGGACACTTCGCATAACCCTGAGTTCACCTCCGTTGAGATGTATCAGGCATATACCGATTATCTCGGAATGATGGATCTTATCGAGGATATGTACAGAACGATCTCCAAGAAGATCTGCGGAACTGATGTTATCACATATCAGGGAACAGAGATCGACATGGCATCTCCGTGGGAGCGTCTGACAATGGTCGAGGCTGTCAAGAAGTATGCAGGCGTTGACTATAACGACTGGAAGACCGATGAGGACGCAAGAGCATGCGCAAAGGATCACGATGTTGATGTTGACGAGGGCGAGTCCGCTACAAAGGGTCACGTTCTTATCGCATTCTTCGATGCATTCGTTGAGGACAAGCTCATTCAGCCTACTATTATCTATGATTACCCCGTTGAGAATTCTCCGCTTGCAAAGAGAAAGCCTTCAAATCCCGCATTTACCGAGAGATTTGAGTATTTCATCTATTGCCGTGAGATGGGCAACGCATTCTCCGAGCTGAACGATCCTATCGACCAGAAGGAAAGATTCGTTAAGCAGGTGGAAGCAAAGCGTGCACAGGGCGCAAATGCCGAGGTCGATGAGGATTTCGTTACAGCGCTTGAATATGCAATGCCTCCTACGGGCGGTCTTGGCTTCGGTCTTGACAGACTTGTTATGCTGCTGACCGACAGCCCCTCTATCAGAGATGTTCTCCTGTTCCCGACTATGAAGCCGCTCGGAACGGATAACAGACAGTCTGAGAGCGCTGAGGCTGAGGAAGAAGAATAATTTTTGGTTTATGCATAATAAAAGCCGTTTCCGATGGTTCGGGAACGGCTTTTTAGTATGTATTTTTTAATATGTCAGCTTTGGATATTTCTTATCATTTGTATCATTTGAGTTTCTCCGTCAGGGATCTTGTCAAGAGAGCTGAATCCATTACTGTTGTAAAATTTTAAAAGTTCTTTTTTATTTCTGCATTCTATCAGCACAATGCGCCCTCCAACCATTTCGGCAGATGCTTTTATTACCGAAAGTGCTTTTTCCATAATCTCGCTTCCCGATATCGACTCCTTCGGTACATTGGAATTTTTGGAAAGCTGACCTATCAGATAGCATGGGAAATCCTTAATTGGAACATTGTTTATCTTGGCGTTAAAGCCGTCAATATTTTTTCTGTTTCTGTTTGAATAGCTTTCAGGCACTGTAAGTATTTTCATGGCAAGAGTAAAGTAACCGAAAACGGTTAGCTCGTCAATGGTACAGTGCTGCATTTGATCCTCATCTACTATAAGGTATGTACGTGATTTGGAAACTTTATCAAATTCGACAGCTCTGTTGTGCAGAAAATATTCTATATCTTCGTCCTGTGTGCATGAAAATGTCATCAGGAGACGGTTTAGTCTGTCTTCGTCTCCCAATGCATCTATCAGTGCTTTGAGTGCGATAATACCTGTTTTAATAACTGCTCACTCCTGTTTTTATCTTCTGTTGAATATGCAGGGGAAGATATGGGTTTTTTCATTTTTGCGTCATTTACAACACGGTCAAATCGTCTCATTGCATTCTTTTCGGATATTTCGATCTTTCTTTCAAATGTGCTGGTTGCCATAAACATTCCTCCTTATCATATAATATGCAGACATCTCCATACCTTTATTATAATATATTGTCCTGCGAAAGTCAAGCTATGTAAAATTCGCTATTGACAAACCCATGAAAAATGCGGTATAATAGATACAATGTAAAAATACGGGGCGGAAACGGGTACATGACCCATTCTGCCCTTTTCTTTTGAGGGAGATACTATGGCTGATAAGGGAAAAAACTTTTTTGACCGTGCAAGGGAGATAGACGAAAAGGCTAAGGCGATGGAGGAAGAGGAAGAGCGGCTTGCCACCGAAGAGGATAAAAAGGAGCGTGCCGAGTACGAAAAGCAGCTCCAGAACGAAAAGGTCGAGCTTATGAAGCTCAAAGCAGGCGTTATCTCCGATGACGAAACTACCATAAAAAAGGAAGATGAGCCTGTTAAGGAGTACACCTTCAGCGATAAGGTCGAGAATTTTTTCTATCATTATAAGTGGCGTTTTATCATCTGCGTTTTCACGATCGCTGTGCTGACTTTCCTTATCTGCGACACGATATTCACCGTAAAGCCCGACATCACCGTGATGCTCTTTACAGGCGGCTACGAGATGGATTCCCGTACATACCGCATGGAGGACTGGCTCGAAAGATACTGCCCCGACTTCAACGGCGACGGAAAGATCAAGGTCAGCGTTTATTATATGGCGACCGAATATGACGAGAACGACGCTTATTCGCTCCAGGCTTATCAGGTGGGTCAGACAAAGCTTGTCGGCGAATTCCGGAGCGAGAATATCATCATGGCTATAACTTCGCCCGATGTCTGCGATGAGCTGAATATCACAAGGGACGGGCTTTTCACCGATATGTCGGCTTTATATCCCGATGATGAAAATGCTGTCGGGCTTGGCTATAAGATATCCGCAACGACATTTGCGAGCGATATCGGCTATCCGGATATGCCCGATGATTATCTTTTCTGCCTGAGAAATGTTATGCATGAAGCGGGATTCAATGAGGAAAAAATGCAGCAGAATTACGATAAGGCTCTTGAAGTTTTTGAGAATATCAGAACGGACAATGTTATAAATCCCGATATTGAGATAAGCGGTGAGATGCAGTGAGGACGATAAAAAGAATAGCTCTGCACATCGGCGTGTTTGCGGCGGCGGTGATGCTGATGTGGGTGCTGCTGATGCTGGCGGTGCTTATCCCGCAGGAAAAAATACGGGACAATATGCTGAAAAGCGCCGAATATTACAACGGAAGGCAGCCGTTTTCGCTGGAGGACGGCAGAAAGCTTTGGGGCGTTGCGGACAATTTTGCGGACACTATCCTGCTGAATATAACGTGGAATATGTCGGGCAGTGCGCTTGATACGAAATATTATGACGGAAACGACGGCGTGACCGACAGCGGCGAAAACTGGGGATTATATTCCACTGTCGCCTACGGGACTGAGCCGAACACCGATTACACCCGCTACTGGCACGGCTCGGCGATGTTTATCCGTCCGCTGCTGCTTGTTACCGATGCGGAGGGCATAAAGCGGATAGGCTCGCTTGCCGTGCTGGCACTCGTCATTGCGGTCTGCGCTCTGCTGCTGCGGGATAAGCAGTATTTTGCGGCGGCTGCGTTCACGGCAGGATTATGCTTGGTCCGGTCGTGGAATATACGCCTTGCGCTTGAATATATACCTATTTTTCTTGTGACGGCTGCGGCGTGCCTTATGTTCGTTATCTTCGAGAAAAAGGGCGATACTTGGCTGACTGTGCTTTCCGTCATAACAGGTGCGGCGGCTGCGTTTTTCGACTTTCTGACGGCGGAAACGCTGTCGATACTTCTTCCTCTGATGCTTGTGTTCATTATCCGTCAGCAGGACGGGAGAGGAAAAACATTACGGGAGAACCTTGTTTTATCCCTGAAATGCGGCATCGGCTGGGGAATATCCTACGTCATGACCTTTGTAACAAAGTGGACGCTTGCAACTGTTATCACGGGCGAAAACAAATTCACATCGGCGATAAGGTCGGCTGAAACGAGGATATCGGGCATCAACGGCTACGAAATGATGACTCATTCCGAGCAGGCGATATATGCCCCGCTCGCAAATCTTTCGGCGATGTTCGGCGGCTCGCAGAGAGTCGATGTGATATGCATTGTCATGGGGCTGACAGTATCGGCGGCACTGCTCGGCGGTATGTTTTACATATTCTTTGCAAGGACGAAAAACGGCGCATTTACTGCGGTCATGCTCATTCTCGGAGCTTTGCCGTATCTGAGATTTATCCTGCTGAACAATCACTCGTATCTCCATTCATTCTTTACATACAGGGCGCAGGCGGCTTCGGTCACTGCACTTCTGGCGGTGATATGGTTCAACAGCGACCTGAGAAAATACGACTATGATAATGTTAAGAAAAAGGCTGTGAAACGCAGATGACACCTGAACTGACCATTCTTATGCCCTGCCTGGACGAAGAAAAAACCATCGCTTTCTGCATAAACGAAGCGAAGCGGTTCATAGACGAAAGCGGGATATCCGCTGAGATAGTCATCGCCGACAACGGCAGCACGGACAGGTCTGCGGATATAGCGGCATCGCTCGGCGCAAGGGTCGTGAATGTTCCCGAGAAGGGCTACGGGAATGCGCTGAAAGGCGGGATAAAAGCGTCCCGGGGGAAATATATCATTATGGGCGACTGCGACATGAGCTACGATTTTTATCATCTTTCGGGATTTGTCGATGAGCTGAGAGCAGGTAAAAAGCTTGTGATGGGAAACAGGTTCAGCGGCGGCATCGAAAAGGGCGCAATGCCTTTCAGCCACCGATATTTCGGCGTTCCGCTGCTGTCGCTCGCAGGGCGGATACGCTACAAAACAAAAGTCGGGGATTTCCACTGCGGTCTGCGCGCGTTCGACAGGGAGGCGGCTCTCGCACTCGGTCTTGAATGCGGCGGCATGGAATTTGCGACCGAGATGATCGGCAAATTTGCTCTTTCGGGTGCGGATATCGCCGAGATACCGACCGTTCTCAGGAAGGACGGAAGGCACGGAAAATCGCACCTCAGAAGCATTCCCGACGGGATAAGGCATCTTCGCTATATCATCACGGGAAAGGCGAAAAAGTGAACCCTTGACTATTGAACGGAATTGTATTATAATGATTGTATCCAAATGACTGAAAGGAGAATTTATATGAACGAGACAAAAAAGACTATCGCAGGCTATGCCGATAAAGAAGATTTTCTGCGTTCCGCACTGCCCGTGGCTGCGGCACTGTTTCTGCTTATGACATCTATCGCTTACATCGTTTACAGGATCGCTGACAATAAAAATTACCACGAAAGATGGAAAGACTACGATGAGTGCGGTCTTTCATGATTGAATTATGATAATTTACAATGCTAAGATACTCCCGATGGACCCCGACAGGAGCAAGCCGTTTTCGATAGACTGCGGATATGCCGTGATCGAAAACGGCGTTATTGCCGAGGTCTGTGCGGGAGATCCCGAAAATATTTCTCCCGATGATATCAATGCCGGCGGACATATCCTCATGCCGGGAATGATCGATGCTCACACGCATATGGGCATAATCGGCAGCGGCGAGGGCGAAGAGGGCGATGATGTCAACGAATTCACCGACCCCGTAACTCCGCATCTCAGGGCAATGGACGGCGTGAACGGCATGGATCCCTACTTTGCCGATGCCCTCAGGACGGGCGTTACTGCCGTTGTGACGGGCTGCGGAAGCACCAATCCAATCGGCGGGGATATGATACTTATGAAAACCGCAGGCAGGCGTGTCGATGATATGCTGATAAAGCGTGCGGCGATAAAATTTGCGCTCGGCGAGAATCCGAAGGGCTGCTATTCCGACAGGGATGAATCCCCCGTGACGAGAATGGCAACGGCTGCCGCTATCCGTGAGGCACTCAAAAAGGCGCAGCGTTATATGCAGGACACGGAAAATGCCGAGGAGGACGAGCTGCCCGAATTTGACGCTAAATCCGAGGCGCTTATCCCGCTGCTCAAGGGTGAGATATCCGCACATTTTCATTGCCACAGGATAGACGATATCTTCACGGCTATGCGCATTTGCAGGGAATTTTCGCTTCCGCATCTGCTTATCCACTGCAGCGAGGGACATCTTGCGGCGGATATACTCGGAAATGAGCATGAAAATGCTGTCCTCGGTCCGATAATCTGCGACAGGGGAAAGCCCGAGCTTCGGAACATCTCACTTGAAAATGCCGCAAAGCTCTATAAAAACGGCGTGAATGTGGCGATATGCACCGACCACCCCGAAGTTCCTATCGACTATCTGCCGATGAGTGCGGCAATGTGCGTGAAGCATGGTCTTCCGTATGAGGAGGGACTGCGTGCGGTCACTTCAAATCCTGCGGCGATGCTCGGCATGAGCGGAAAGATAGGCAGCATCGTAAAGGGCGCGGCGGCGGATATGGTGATAATGAGCGGCGATCCGCTGGATATAATGACGGACGCACTCTGCGTTATATCCGACGGAAGGGTCGTTTACAAGAAGGAAAACTGATATGAACATGAAAAGAATCATTGCTATGAGTATTGCTGTTACAATGGCGGCGGGCATTATGTCGGGCTGCGCAAAAAATGACGGGAACGCCGAAACGACATCGGCTGAAACAACTGTCGGAACATCTGCCGAAGCTGCCGCAGCCGAGCCTATAAAGGCTATCTTCGGCGAGATAAGAAGCGAATACAACACATCTCTCGACATGACCAAACGTCCGCTGACCGCAAGCGGCGTTGCTGCCGATTTCTCCGCAAAATACGAAGCTGAGGACGGAAAGACCGAGGGAAAGGCAGCTGTCGAGAACTCCTTTGACGGATTTTCGGGAACGGGCTATGTTGACCATTTCGAGGGCAGCACGGACAAGCTGACCTTTACAGTCGATGCGCCCGCTGACGGAAGCTATGACCTGAACTTCATGTGTGCGTCAAACGGCGGACATAAGGTGAATTTCGTTGCAGCAGACGGCACTCCGATCGGTGAGATCACTACCGACAACGAAGAATTCGGCTTCAATTCGCTGAAAAATATATATCTTGAAAAGGGTCAGCACGAGATCACATTATCCGTAAGCTGGGGCTGGATAAAGGTCGATTACCTTGAAATGACGGCTTCATCGGCTGTTTCGGAGGATACTTACAGCGTATCTCCCGTGCTGTCAAATCCCGATGCGGACGAAAATGCACAGCGGCTGATGAAGTTTATGACCGATATCTACGGAAATTACACCCTTTCCGGACAGTTTGCCGACAAGGGACGCACATCTTCCGAGCTTGCGAGAATTCAGGAAATAACAGGCAAACAGCCCGCAGTCCTCGGACTCGACCTTATCGAATATACGCCGTCAAGAGTGGCAAACGGTTCATCGGGAGATGCCGTTGAGCAGGCTTATGACTGGTATGTGAACGCAGGCGGCATAGTTTCGATGTGCTGGCACTGGAATGCGCCGGAAAAATATCTCGTGAACAGCGAAAGCAATCCGTGGTACAGAGGCTTCTACAAGGAAGCGACAACTATAAATCTCGATGATATCATGAACGGCAGGGACGACGAGGGCTATGACCTGCTTATGCAGGATATCGACGCTATCGCAGTACAGCTGAAGCGTCTGTGCGATTCGGGCGTGCCTGTCCTCTGGAGACCGCTCCACGAGGCAAGCGGCGGCTGGTTCTGGTGGGGAAACTGCGAGCCCGGATCCTACAAAAAGCTCTGGAATATCCTCTATGACAAGCTGACGAATGAGTACGGTCTGACTAACCTCATCTGGGTATGGAACGGTCAGAGCAGGGACTGGTATCCCGGAGATGACACGGTGGATATCATCGGCGAGGATATTTATCCCGGAACTCAGGTATATACATCGCAGTCGGGCAAATTTGCCGAGGCTGCCGAAACATCCGGAACAGCAAAGCTTGTCGCACTGACGGAGAACGGCTGCGTGCCTGATCCCGACCTGCTTTTCAGGGACAACGCAAGATGGCTGCTCTGGTCAACATGGAGCGGCGAATTCATCGTAAACAATTTCGGTCAGCTGTCCGAGACATATACGGAAGCGGATATGCTCAAAAAGGCTTACGGGTCCGAATATGTCCTGACGCTTGACGAGCTGCCCGATCTCAGGAACTATCCCATTCAGTAAAAAAATCGCCCCGTTCGGCTGAGCGGGGCATTTTTTATAAAATGTTACATTTTTCTTGATATAAATACATAATGATAAGTTATACTATATTTGTATACAATAAATGCAGATGCATGAAAGGAGAAACGGATCATGTCTGTTATAACACTTACAAGGGAAAATTTCAAGGAAGAGGTCCTCGGCTCATCAAAGCCCGTTCTTGTGGATTTCTGGGCATCATGGTGCGGACCGTGCAGAATGGTCTCTCCGATCGTTGATGAGATAGGCGAGGAGTTCAGTGAGATCGCAGTAGGCAAGGTGAATGTTGACGAACAGCCCGAGCTTGCGCATGATTTCGGCGTTGAGAATATCCCGACGCTCATGCTCTTCAAGGACGGAAAGCTGATGGACAAGCACATCGGCGCAATGGGAAAATCGGATCTTCTCGATTTTGCGGGACTGTAAAAAACACAAAAAATGCCGCCGTCAGATAATAAATCAGATCTGACGGCGGTATTTTTTTACGGTGATTCCTGAATATCATTCTGCGGATAGTAGCAGCCCTTAGGCGCTGCTGTGCTGAGCGAATCCGTAACATCGGAATTTGTCATCATAACGACATCGCCTGCGCTGACAGGCCGATCGCTCCAGATCGCAAATGAACAGCCGATGCCCGCGCTGTCAACCTTAAAGCCGAAATATCCTGTAAATGAGCTGCCGAGATACTTTTTCAGATCGCAGTCGTCCTGTCCCGAAGCGTGACCGATGCCGTCGGCACCGCCCGTGTAAACCGTGTCTGCCTGAACGTCTGAGCCGCTGCTTTGCAGCGAGGTGAGAGCGAGCTGAGCGCCCTCATAGACGTGCCTTGCCTGTGTCTGATACTTTGAATACCTTGCTTCCTTTGCCGCTCCCATAAACATTGGTGTCAGGACAGCGGTAAGAACGCCGATTATCGCTATTACAACGATCAGCTCGATAAGCGTGAAACCCCTAACCCTTTTCATACTTTCTCTCTCCCGTTTGGCAGCAATTGCAGTCTATAAAAACTGCAATTTTAAATCTGTAATTATCTTAATTTTATGATACAATATTTTATGTATTTTGTCAATAGCAATTTGTAAACAATGCAACGATATTTTCCTGTGATTATCTTATTTTTATATACATATTGCACATAATATGCGGAAGATACAGGAAATGTGAATGAAAAAGCTCCCCTGCCGCAGGCAGAGAAGCTGTTTTTTCGGTGATGTAATTCAATTGGCTTTTATTATTGCGAATTCTCCGGAATATATGAAGCTGTATGGCGGTCGGAAAATGTCCAGCTGTCGGCGAGCGCAGGCTTGATTATATCGCCCAGGAGATCCTGATCCCAGAAGAACCATCTGCCGTTTTTCTGCCTGAGCGTGATCGTTCTCGGTTCCTCCGCACCCGAGGACTGAACGGCGAGCTTAGCATATCCATCTTCGCTGAATGAATATGGCATTTCGCATATTTCAAGCTTATAAGGCCTCAGCGGCTGATAATTGTTATAGGGATATGCACCTTCAAAAAATGAATACGGAATATACTCTTTTCCGTCCAAAGCGGTTCTGATCTCCGCCTTTTCCTTCTCGCTGAAATGGAATGTTCCTCTGACATATGACAGCATTTCGATGCCTGTGCGGGGATTTGTCTTGAACATACAGAGAGCCAGAAATGTCATATAAGCGGTGTCAAACGGTGTTTTCATCATCGCCTGATTCAGGCTGCAGAAGTCTGTCAGTTCCGCAGGAAAACGGCTGAAAAGATATTTTTCGCACTTAACGTAATTCTTCATATACATAATGACCGCCGACCCTTTCTGATGTTTGTATTATTGCACAAAATATTAATGAAATATTTCATTACAATTATATATCCTTACCGATAAAAAGTCAACAGTTTTTGAAAAAATTATGCAAATTATATATATAAAACGTTTTATGAAATCAATTTCTATGTTCAAATTTTCTGAATTCGGCGGCAGTCATGCCCGTACGTTTTTTGAACTGCCTGATAAAATGAACATCGTTTTCAAATCCGCAGAGTGCGGCGATCTCTTTTATGGGGAGCGATGTGCTGCGCAGATAATATTCGGCGGCGGACGTTTTTGCACGCAGAACATCCTCGTAGCAGCTGACACCGAACTCGGCTTTATAGAGTGCCTGGAAGTGCGATGGGCTGAGGGAAAGCTCGGCGGCAAGACCGCTGACGGTGAAGCTGCCTGACGGTGAGCCGTAGATCTCCGCACGGATGCGTCTGAGCCCGCTGCTGTGGACGGAAAGTGCCGCATCTCCGTCCGATCCGAGGGATTTTGTCAGGAGCAGGCGGAGCAGGAGGTCTGTACATTCGGCGGAATTTCTGCTGTCGGAAACGCTCTCGACGCTCAGCATATCGAGGACGTTTTCTGCTGCGGAGATATCGCTTACGGGGCGGGGATCGTTGAATGACAGACCTATTCTATCAAAGAATATATCAGTTTCTGAGCAGCCGAAATGCACCCAGTGATTTACATATTCTTCGCCGTCGGCGGAGTATATCTGCGGATATCCCTTTGAATAGACGACGGCATGATTTTCGGGGACGCTGATCTCATTCCCGCCGATATTGATGCGTGCGTGCGACTTAAAGATAAGCAGGAGGTTATCTCCCGAGCCGTCGGGACGGCTGACTTTGAATTCACGTCCGTGTCTGTATGAGATGCCCATTGCATGAAGTTCCATATACTTTGCTCCAATCGTAGGATATATCAGTTTTTAAATATGATACATCATTGAAAAACTGTTGTCAAGGGGATTATAATAATTGTATCAGATATGCGGTGCGTTTGGCGGGTCTGTGCTTTGCTTTGTTCTGCGGATAGCGGGTGCTTTGCTGTGTTCTGAACTGCGGGTATCGGTAAGTTTGTGACCTACCGCCGTTTCTTGCGAAACGGTTGACCGATGCATAGCCTCCCTTACGGTCGGCTGTTTTCGGTCAATGCCGCATGCAGGTTTGATGCTCTTTGATTGTTTGGTTTGTTGTGTAGAATAGCGGGTCTACTGTTTCTTTTTCTGCATGCGGCTTTTTTATTTGCGGCTTTGTGCGATGCATCTGGTTTTGTTTGTTCTGTGTTTTGACTGATGGCTTTGTTTCTCTTTATGTGGACGAATTTTTAATTGCTGCTTGCGGAGTTTCGCCCTTGCGAGGGCGACCAGCCCTTGCCAAAGCCCAAGGGCTGGACCCCAACGCTTTTTAGTTTGGGTGCGGGTCTGTTGGTGCTGTGCCCCTGAATATAAAAAGCAAAAATGAACCGCATAAAAACAGTGCGCTCCACAAACAAAACGCAAAGTCCCCTTTGCGCGGACGCTTGACTATATCCCTAAACATAAGTAAGGCGACGGCCTGCCGCGCCGTATCGCGGAAAAACAGTGCGGACGCCGCACGTGTCCCCACGGGTTATACGTTTACGACATAAAAATTGTTGGATTAGGCAAAAAAAAGTTAGCCACATTCCCCACCGTTTATGATAAAATATATTCCAAACGGATACCAAATATCATATGGAAAGGAAGTATCTTATGGATAAAAATATCAAAAAAATAATCTCCGAACTTACCCTCGAAGAAAAGGCAGGTCTTTGCTCAGGTGCGGATTTCTGGCATACCAAAGCCGTTGAACGCCTCGGCATACCTAATGTCCTCCTGAGCGACGGCCCTCACGGCATGCGTATGCAGGCGGATAAGTGCGACCACCTCGGCATCGCTGACAGCGAAACTGCCGTTTGTTTCCCCGCTGCCTGCGCTACCGCCTGCTCGTTCGACAGAGAGCTTCTCGGCGAAATGGGCAGCGACCTCGGCAATGAGTGCCGTGCGTCCGGCATCTCGGTACTGCTCGGCCCTGCTGTAAATATCAAGCGCTCCCCTCTCTGCGGACGCAATTTCGAATATTTCTCCGAGGATCCGTATCTGACGGGCGAGCTTGCATCGGCTTATATAAACGGCGTTCAGAAGCACCACATCGGCACATCTATCAAGCATTTCGCTGTGAATAATCAGGAGTTCCGCAGAAATACCATATCCGCTGAGGTCGATGAGCGTACTCTACGTGAGATATATCTCGCAGGATTTGAAAATGCCGTAAAAAATGCCCAGCCCAAGACCGTTATGTGCTCATATAATCAGGTGAACGGCGTTCAGTCCTCCGAAAATAAGCGCCTGCTGACCGATATCCTCCGTGATGAATGGGGATTCAAGGGCTATGTCGTTTCCGACTGGGGTGCTGTATATCACCGTGTTAAGGGACTTATGGCGGGACTTGACCTTGAGATGCCCGCAAGCGGCGGCGAAAATGACGCTGAGATCGTCCGTGCCGTAAAGAGCGGCGAGCTGGACGAAAGCGTGCTCGATACCGCTGTTGAAAGAATGCTGACCGTTCTTTCCGATTATCTCGAAAATCCCGAGGACGCTGTTTTCGACAAGGACGCTGACCACGGGGAAGCCCGCAGGATAGCTTGCGAAAGTTTCGTTCTTCTGAAAAATGAGGGCGCACTTCCCCTCCCCGCAGGAGATGCAGCCAAGATTGCATTTATCGGCGAATTTGCGGAAAAACCACGCTATCAGGGCGGCGGAAGCTCGCATATCCATTCATATAGGGTGACGGACGCTCTTTCGTATTCCCGTAAATATGCGGATATCTCATTCGCAAAGGGATATGACAATTCTGCGGAAAACGGCGCTCCCGAGCTTGCCGATGAAGCCGTAAAGCTTGCCGCAGGATCGGACGCAGCCGTGCTTTTCATCGGTCTGCCCGAGATAATCGAGTCCGAGGGCTATGACAGGCAGGATATGAAGCTGCCCGAATATCAGAACGCTCTCGTTGAAAAGTGCTGCGATGTCTGTGATAATGTTATCATCGTGCTTCAGAACGGTGCGCCTGTCGAAATGCCGTGGATAGACCGTGTATCGGCTGTCCTTGAAACATATCTCGGCGGCGAGGCAGGCGGCGAGGCTGCTGCGGATATCCTCTTCGGCAAGGTAAATCCGTCGGGCAAGCTGGCTGAAACATTCCCGCTACGCATCGAGGATAACCCCTCCTACCTGTGGTTCAACGGCCACGGCAGATTTGTCGGCGATGACAAGAAGGTGACATACAGCGAGGGAATTTTTGTCGGTTACAGATGGTACGACAGCAGGAAGATGAATGTGCTGTTCCCGTTCGGCCACGGACTTTCCTACACGCAGTTTGAGTATTCAAACATAACCGTATCCTCCGATAAATTCAGCGATGACGATACTCTGACCGTCACTGCGGATATCACGAACATCGGCAGCAGAGAGGGAAAAGAAATTGTTCAGCTCTATGTATCCGACAAAACGGGCATGGTGATACGTCCCGAAAAGGAGCTTAAAGGCTTTGAAAAGGTGCATCTGATGCCGAATGAAACAAAGACTGTTACATTTACGCTCGATAAGCGTTCCTTTGCATATTACGATACGGATATTTCCGACTGGATTATACCTGACGGAAAATTTGAGATACTGGTAGCGAGATCATCAGCCGATATCTGCCTGAAAGCGGAAATAACGGCACATTCAAAGATAAGAAAGCCGTTCGTTGTTGACCTGAACACTGTTATAAGCGAGTTCTACGGCAATGACGAGGCAATGAAGATCGTTATGGAGCTTGCAAGCCGTTTCACAGGCAGCGATGGCGATGAAGCAATCAGTGACGAAATGATAAGAAAGATGCTCGACAGCTCACCTATCCGCCAGAGGAAGATGTTTGCACAGCTTTCAAGCGATGAAGTAAATGACGTTATCGCAAGGCTCAATGACATCTACAAGGGCTACAAATAACGGAAATATCCAATAAAAAGGCGGCTTCGCAGGAATTTGCGAAGCCGCTGTTTTTAGGAAAAAGCTGAATAATGCGAAGCATTCGTTTCGCCGTTTTGAGCAACGCTCGAAAATACGTCACTGAGAGGGTTGTGAAAAACGGCAGAAACGATTTATTCAGCGTTTCCTTAGTATTATCTGAATGACTTTTTCTTTGCGATGAACAGAGCCGCAGATGCCGCAGCGATAACGATAATGACCGCCGCACTGCCTCTTTCCGCCGTTTCGCTCATGTCTTCTGCGCCGGATGCGGAATCGACGTTATCGTAAACGGGAGCACCGCTGATAACTATCGCATATTCCGAAGCGTGGCTCATTGTGAAGCTTGCTTTTCCGCTCTTTATCTCGGACTGATCGACAAGCTCCATCTCGCCCGATGTTTCGTTGAAGTGGTAGAGAGCGGCGAAAAGGCCGTCGTTTTCCCTGCCGAGGTCAACGGAAAGCTCAGCGAAAAATCCGAATTCGCCGTCGTATGTCAGGCTCAGCTGTACGGTTGAGTTTTCGCCCGTTACCGTGTTCAGGACGCTTGCTGGAATGTTCTTCGTTCCCTTTTTGATGCCCATGTCAACGGACTTTGCGGTATCGACCGATGTTCCGTTTATCTTCCACGAGATGCCGTTTCCGAAGTCGATAACAAGGTCGATGTCCCTGCCCTTTATCTTTTCGATGATGCTTTTCGGGATATTTGCATTTCTGTCCTTTGCGCTGACGGTGACAGTTTCGCCGTCCGATGCCTTTGCGATCCTGTCGGAAGCATCGTCCCACTTATCCTTTGCGGGAGCTGCGGGGACATTCGGAGCATGGTTCGATGTGTCGGCAACTGCGCCCGTTTCTCTGCCGAGTGCGGGAATGACCTTGCCTTCAGCGATCTTTTCGCCGCAGACCTTGCAGTATGTGTCGCCCGTGTAGCCGTTCTTGCCTATCTCGGCGGGGACAGCGTTTCTTACCTCAGTTTCGCCGTGTCCCTTTGCGGGAATTATTTCCGATGCACTGATAATATATCCGCAGACGGAGCATTTCTCGCCCGATGTGCAGCCGTCCTCGGTGCAGGTCGGTTCCTTAGCCGCAAATGCCTCGGGGGTATGCTTTTCATATCCCGACTTTTCGCCGCAGGAACACTCATGCCAGTGACCGTTTTCATCGGATTTCCATTCCTCGGAATATGAATGTGTATGTGTCGATGTATATATCGGGGATATAGTCGCATTATCATCCGGCAGATCAAACGTGTAGTTAAGACCGTTGATAGTTCCGCCGTCAATTGACCAGCCTGTAAGGTTCATGCCGCTTTTTTCGACAGCTGTCACGGTGATGCTTTTATCCATATCGAGGGGGAAGCCTGTCGGGAATGATATAGCGTCGGCATTGATGCCGCTGATTCGGCAGTCCTTCAGGGTGAGCGTGAATAATCCGTTTTTCAGGAATGATTCGTCGATAGTTCCGCCGTTTATGCTGTATACAACGTCACGGAAGCTTCCGCCTGTTATTTCGCCCTCGTTTATAACGGGTGCAGTGAATATTTTTGTTGAATCCCCGCCAAAATTGCCGTTAACTATTTTTCCGCAGTTTTCGACAATGTTTGAAAAATAACCTTGTGATATTGTTGCACCTGTTTGGTTTAATACCTTGCCGCTGAACCGTGCGCCGCTGCTTATTACACCGCCGCTAATG
>OLGV01000448.1_pt1 | contig 17327 bp, 10 predicted proteins | sample 1605761 | NCBI WGS metagenome assembly OLGV01 (sample SAMN03283245) | human gut metagenome | biome: human-associated habitat; material: feces | host: Homo sapiens | place: Peru | collected 2012
TGAATATCATAGCGTTTATAACGTTTGGCACAATCCGCCATGGTGTTGACCAACGACAGTGCCGCGCGCACATCGTCTTTATAATATTCGATGAATTTAGGTTTCAGTGTTGTGTAATAACGAAGCTCGTCGATGCTGTTTTTCGAGATTTTCATCAAGACATCATCACCTTTCTCCAAAGCGCCCGCCTTGTAATAAAGTTCCGGGAAATATCCCTCATAGTAGAAACCGTATGGAATCTTCTCGTCAGGGAAGAAATACTGGCATTTGTCCATCACGGCTATAGCCTCGTCGTATCTTTCACGATTGACAAGTGATTGGGCGAGACGCATATACGCCATTTTGACAAACGAGGTGTTACGCGACGTTTCCGGATCGACAGTGACATCGGGCTCGTTGATATGCCCCCAGCGCGAGTTATTCACGAGAAGGTCGTACGAGCCGTCAACAAAGACTCCGCCCGCACCTTTATAGTAATCGGGAGCCAAAACTGGCATGAAACGATGTGAAAGTCCTTGCTGATGCAAATACTTGTCGATGCCGAGGATGTTGGAAATATCGCTCAAGCTGGTGAAATAGACACATCTTTCCCAGTTGTTGGTAGCGAAGAAATCGAGCATCATCAACTCGTTTTTAGTGAGATACTCTACTTTGTCAGGTATGGTCCAGACGATTTCATCTACTATCTCGTCTTTCATGCTCACCGGCACTATTCCATTTGCCAGGACTTTTTCCTTGTCAACGGTGAGTTTCAGTTTCCTTGCCGGGAAATAGTCAACCTTTTCACCCGAAACCGTTGTGGCTTTGGTACGCAGGTTCTCGCTTCTGACGAAGTCTATTGCGTCCTTAAGTTCCACAGGGCCGTCAAAAACATTCTCTATTTTGACATTTTCGTGGATGCCATTATCATATTGCGCCGGTGTCAGCGATAGTGGCAGTTTCTCGGAATCGTAGATTTTCCTGCCCATCTGATGCACATACCAATATCCTGATGAAAGCATGAAATTGCACACGCGCACATCGGTGCGATAGCCTTCAACTTCCTGGACATACCAAAGAGGGAAGGTATCATTGTCTCCACGCGTGAAAATCACTGCGTTCTCAGGCAATGCCGTAAGATAATTCTTACCCCAGTCGAGGGCAGATGTCTTCCCTGAACGGTTATGACCTTCCCAGCCTTGAGCCGCCATCAATATCGGCACAAACAGACAGCATACCATTGCGATATACGTCGCGACACGCTGGTTGCCAATCATTTTCTTCAATCCGTTGATAATACCGAGCACGCCGAACCCCAACCATATCGCGAAAGCGTAGAAAGCCCCCGCATAGGAATAGTCACGTTCACGCGGCTGATAAGGAGTCTGGTTCAGATACATGATGATGGCGATGCCGGTCATGAAGAAGAGCAGAAACACCACCCAGCAGTTTTTGGGGTCGTATTTCAGTTGGTAGAACAATCCGACAAGACCAAGTATCAATGGCAGGAAGTAATATTCCGTATGACTTGGGCTCTGCATTGACCTCGGGAGATCCTTCTGGTTGCCGAGTCTTGGATTATCGATGAATCCGATGCCACTGACCCAGTTGCCGTGCTCTATCTCGCCCTGTCCTTCCGTGTCGTTTTGACGGCCGACAAAGTTCCACATGAAATAACGCCAGAACATCCAGCCGCATTGGTAGTCGATGAAGAACCTGAGGTTTTGACCGAATGTGGGAATCATCACCCGTTCAGATGTGCCGTTAGGTCTTTTCTGTGTTGCGACACGCATCTTCGATTTGTCGATATAGCGCTCATAAGTCGTTGTAAACGTTTTCTTCGAGCCGTTCCACATACGTGGGAAGATTGTCTGGACATTGTCGTCATAGACATATTGTCCGAAGTTTTTTGCCACTTCGACATATTTTCCTTTTTTATGGTCCTTATAATATATAGGTGTGCCGTCCGTCATATCGTATGGTTTCGCCATGTAATAAGGTCCGTAGAGCAGAGGCCAGCTGCCATATTGCTCGCGTTTCAGGTATGAAAGCATCGAAATGGCGTCTTTCGGCTCATTTTCATTAATCGGGGTGTTCGCATTGGCGCGGATCACCAGCATAAAGAATGAGGAATAGCCTATGAGGATAAACATGAACGACAGAATTATGGTATTCCAAACCGGTTTGTTTTTTCGGGTTGTGTACCATAATCCCCAGATTATCAATGCGATAATAAACACAAAGTAGAATATCGTTCCAAAGTTGAACGGCATACCGAGGGTGTTCACGAAGAACAGTTCGAATTTACCTGCCAACGAAACAATCGCGGGGACAAGTATCACTTGTATGAATCCTGTCAAGGTCACGGCAATGAGGCCGGTCCAGACAAAGCCCTTCCATGAGAATTTGTATTTTTTGAAAAACACTATATATGTGACGGCTGGAATTGTCAATAGATTCAGCAGATGCACGCCTATTGACAGGCCTATGATATAGGCGATAAGAATCAGCCAGCGATAATGATTCGGTTCATCTGACATCTTTTCCCATTTCAGGATTACCCAGAAAGTTATCGCTGTGAGCAGCGACGACATGGCATACACTTCGCCTTCCACGGCATTGAACCAGAACGAATCGGTAAATGCAAATGCGAGGGCTCCGATGGCGGCAGCCGCCAGCACTGCCAATTTATTATCAGCAGACGCCTGTTCTCCGTCGCGCATCCATATTTTCTGCGCCAGCATTGATATTGTCCAGAAGAGGAACAAAATCGTGAAGCTTGAGCAGAGGCACGACATAATGTTCACCATCATTGCCACTTTGGTGACATCGCCGAAAGCGAACAAGGAGAAGAAACGTCCGATAAGTTGGAACGTGGGCGCTCCCGGAGGGTGGCCTACTTGTAGTTTATATGCCGTTGAGATATACTCACCGCAGTCCCACCAACTGACCGTTGGCTCCATGGTGAGAAAATAAACGATTGTGGCGATTAGAAAAACGCCCCAACCGACAAGGTTGTTTAATTTCTTAAATGTCATAGCGTTATCATTCTGCATTCCGTGCCGACCTTAAAGCCATCGACGTCATTAAGGTCGCGCAATAATAAACTGCAAAAATAAGCAAAAATTATTTATAAAAGGTGTTTTTATGTTTTTTAAATATTTTTTTTGAAAAATATATTTCGTATTAAAAAAAATTGTAATTTTGCAGCCGCATTCAGAATTGGAATGATGTCGAGTGGTGTAACGGCAGCACTGCAGATTTTGGTTCTGCCTGTCAAGGTTCGAATCCTTGCTCGACAACATTTAGGAAAGAGTTGAAGGCCTGCTACGGAATGTAACAGGTTTTTTTATTGTTAATGAAATGATAACGAAAGAACAAATCATCAGTTTGGCCGAGGAGGCGATGAAAGGCACCGACCGTTACGTTGTCGATGTGTTGATTCGCCGGAACAATGTCATCGAACTTTTCATTGACGCGGACAGTTCAGTGACCATTGACGACTGCGTCGCGGTGAGCAACCACATCAACGGGAATCTCGACAGAGACGTTGAAGACTATGAGCTCAACGTATCGTCGGCAGGTATCGACGAACCTCTTCTCAAGATGAGACAGTATCAAAAATACATCGGCAAGAATCTCATCATCATTGACGACGAAGGCGTGGGAAAAATGTATAAATTACTGTCGTTCAACGATTTAAGTCTCGAAGTAGAAGAAGCAGAGGCAAAGAAATACGGCAAACTGACAAAGATTGTCTATCACGAAGCCACGACATTGGATATCAATAAATTAAAAGAAGTCAGACCATATATTAAATTCTAAAATGGATACACTTAACTTAATCGACACCTTCTCCGAGTTCAAGGAGTTCAAGAACATCGACCGCGAAGCCATGATGCACATCTTGGGTGATGTGTTCAAGGCCATGCTTGCCAAGAAATACGGCAGCGACGAGTATTTCGACATCATCGTCAACATCGACAAGGGAGACCTTGAGATTTATCACAACCGCACTGTGGTTGAGGACGGCGCTGTAGAAGACGAGCTTGCCGAGATTGCATATTCCGACGCAATAAAAATCGAGCCGGACTTCGAGGTCGGAGACGATGTGGCAGAAGTCGTTGATATTCATAGTTTTGGCAGGAGAGAAATTTTGGCAATCCGTCAGAATCTCCAGACCAAGATTATGGAATACGAGAAGGAAAACATTTATTTGAAATACAAAGACAAAGTTGGCGAGATTGTGACGGCGGAGGTTTCACAGGCGTGGCGCAAGGAAATCATCGCTGTTGACGAAGAGGGCATCGAGCTTGTCGTGCCCAAGATGGAGCAGATTCCCGCCGACGTTTATAAGAAAGGAGAGACAATCCGCGCCATTGTGAAGAGCGTGGAGAACAAGAACGGCACACCTGTCATCACTTTGTCGAGGACATCGGAGATTTTCCTGCAGCGTTTGTTCGAGCAGGAGGTTCCGGAAGTGTACGACGGTCTCATTACCATCAGGAAGATTGTGCGCGAACCGGGTCAGAGGGCAAAAATAGCTGTCGAGTCATACGACGACAGGATAGACCCTGTCGGCGCCTGCGTCGGCATGAAAGGCTCTCGCATCCACGGCATCGTGAGAGAGCTTCGCAACGAAAACATCGATGTCATCAATTTCACAACAAAGCCAGAGTTGTTCATCAGCAGAGCTTTAAGTCCTGCCAAGATAACCTCCATCAACATCAACGAGGCAAAGAAACTCGCCGAGGTCTATATGGAGAACGACCAGGTGAGCCTTGCCATCGGCAAAGGCGGCTACAACATCAAACTCGCCGGCAAGCTCACAGGCTACGATATTGACGTTTACCGCAACTCCGACGAGGTGGACATGGAAGACGATGTTGACTTGAAAGAGTTCAACGACGAAATAGAAGACTGGATTATCGACTCCCTCAGGGGAATGGGCTGCGACACGGCAAAGAATGTACTCGCATACACACCTGACGAGGTGGCGTCGCGCGCCGACCTCGAAATCGAGACGGTGAACGAGGTGTTCAAAATCTTGCAAGCCGAGTTCGCCGAATAATCCGCCCCCTTCATTTCGAGTGAAGCGAGAGCATTCACCAAGCCTCACTCGAAATGACAAAACAAAAACAATAAAAGATTTGAAAAACAAACAACAAATTGAATTTTTTTATGTCCGAAGAAGTTAAAAACATCAGATTATCAAAGGCTGCGAGAGAGTTTAATGTAGGCACCTCGACAATTGTGGAATTTCTTGCCAAGAAAGGCATGAACATCGACCCATCGCCGAACACCAAACTCACAGCGGAGCAGTACACCCTCGTGGTGAAAGAATATCAAGGCGAGAAAGAGGTGAAGAAAAACGCCGACCAACTCGGAAACATCGCTTTCAAAGGCAAAACCATCACCGTTGAGACAACGGAGAAGCCCAAAGTGATTGAAGAGGAGGAGGAAATAGTCTCCATCAAATCCAATATTTTGCCAAAAACAGAAGTCAAAGAGGAAAAACCGAGGGTAGAACAGTCAAAGGTAGAACAGCCAAAGGTAGAGCAGCCAAAGGTAGAACAACCAAAGGTAGAACAACCAAAGGTGGAACAGCCAAAGGTAGAACAGCCAAAGGTAGAACAGCCAAAGGCGGAACAGCCAAAGGAAGAGCAACCGAAGGAAGGAAAGCCCAAGGAAGACAACATGAAAGAGGGCATCAAACTTAATGTAGTCGGAAAGATTGATTTGGACGGAAGCAAAAAACACAAAGAAGCCAAAGAACATAAGGGTAACGGACAGCCCCAAAACGATGGCAAGAGAGAGGAGAAGCAGCCCAAGACAGAGAAACCTGTTAAGACAGACATACCGGTCAAGGCAGAGAAACCTGTTACGCCACAGACATCTGACATTAACTTCATTCCGACCCATGTGGACAAGTTGGAAGGTCCCAAGATTCTTGACAAGATAGAGCTGCCTTTGGAACACAAAGGCAAGGGCAAGTCAGCGACCACTTCGGGTGAAGACAAGAAGGACAGAAAGAAAAAACGCAAACGCATCGGCAACAACCCTATCAATCCGAATGAGATTACAGGTCAAGACAAGCCGAAAGACAAAGGCAGCAAGCCGCAGGGACAAGGAGGCAAGCCGCAGTCTCAAGGAGGCAAGCCGGGCAAAGACGAGAAACGTTCTAAAGACCGCTTCAAGAAAGGGAAGCGTCCAATCATAGAAGACAAACACGAGCTTTCGGACGAAGAGATTCAGAAACAGATAAAGGAGACTCTCGCGAGATTGTCGTCGCCAGGAAAATCGAAGACCTCGAAGCACCGTCGCGAGAAGCGTCACAACATTCAAAACGAGCTTGAGGAGGTGAGGATGCACGAAATGGAGGAGCAGAAAGTCCTCAAGGTCACGGAGTTCGTCACTGCCAACGAGTTGGCCACCTTGATGAACATTCCCGTGACCAAGGTCATAGCCACTTGCATGAGTCTCGGCATGTTCGTTTCCATCAACCAGCGTTTAGACGCCGAGATTCTACAGGTTGTGGCGGAGGAGTTCGGCTTCAAGGTCGAGTTCCAGAGCATGGATGTGCAGGAAGCCATCGCAGAAGCTGACGAGCCTGACAATCCGGAGGACCTTGTTCCGAGAGCGCCTGTCGTCACCGTCATGGGTCATGTTGACCATGGCAAGACAAAGTTATTGGACTTCATCAGAAGCACCAACGTTGTGGCTGGCGAGGCCGGTGGCATCACACAGCACGTAGGTGCGTACGAGGTGAGGACAAGTTCCGGCAAAAAGGTGACATTCCTCGACACTCCTGGTCACGAGGCGTTTACCGCCATGCGCGCACGCGGCGCCAAGATTACAGACGTCGCCATCATCGTCATCGCCGCTGACGACAACGTGATGCCGCAGACCGTCGAGGCTATCAACCATGCGCACGCTGCCAACGTACCTATTGTATTCGCCATCAACAAGATAGACAAGCCCACTGCTGATCCGCAGAAGATATACAGACAGCTTGCCGACATGAACATTCTCGTTGAGGAATGGGGCGGCAAGGTTCAATCGCAGGAGATTTCGGCAAAACAAGGCATAGGCGTTGATGATTTACTTGAGAAGGTGCTTCTCGAAGCCGAGATGTTAGACCTCAAGGGCAATCCCAACCGTCTTGCCAAGGGCACCGTCATCGAGTCGGCTCTCGACAAGGGACGCGGCTATGTGGCAAAGATATTGGTACAAGACGGCACCTTACGCATCGGCGACATGGTGCTTGCCGGCACGACATACGGAAAGGTGAAGGCGATGTTCAACGAGCGCAACCAGCCGTTAAAGGAGGCAGGACCATCCACCCCGTTGCTGCTGCTCGGTTTGAACGGAGCTCCGCAGGCGGGCGACAACTTCAACGTGATGACCGACGAACGCGAGGTCAAGACCATCGCCAACAGGCGGCAGCAGCTGCAGCGCGAGATGGGCATCCGCACCCAGAAACACATCACCCTGGACGAAATCGGACGCCGTATCGCCATCGGCGACTTCAAAGAGCTCAATATCATCGTCAAGGCCGACGTGGACGGCTCTGTGGAAGCGTTGTCGGATTCGTTGCTGAAACTCTCGAAAGAAGAAGTGCAGGTGAACATCATACATAAATCAGTGGGCGCCATCAGCGAGGCAGACATCATGCTCGCATCGGCATCCAACGCCATCATCGTAGGCTTCAACGTGCGTCCTACGATGCAAGCGAGAAAGATTGCCGAACGCGAACAAATCGATATTCGTCTCTACTCCATCATCTACACTGCCATCGAAGAGATTGAGGCTGCCATCAAAGGCATGCTGGCTCCTGAAATCCAAGAGGTTGTCACCTGCAACATCGAGATTCGCGAGGTGTTCAACATCAGCAAGGTGGGACGTATCGCAGGCTGCATGGTACTCGACGGGAAAGTCAACCGCCAGACGAAGGTACGTGTTATCCGCGACGGCATAGTGGTGTTCACAGGAAGCCTCGGCTCGCTGAAGCGTTACAAAGACGATGTCAAGGAGGTGTCAGCAGGCTTTGAATGCGGCTTGAACATCGAAAACTTCAACGACATCAAGGTAGGCGACATAATAGAAGGATACCAGCAGAAAGAGGTCATCAGAAAAGTGTAATACCGCAATACGTAATCGGTTGTGACGACCCACAACCATAAAAAGAGTGCGCCCCGAAAACCGTTCCGGTTTTCGGGGCGCACCTTTTTCGACTTACTAATGAACTATACTTGATTATTTCACTAATTCAGCGCGTAAATTGTCAACACCGTCTTGCGAGAGTTCGACAACCTTCTGTGTGTCGCCTAAATTCATGAGAATGTGGTCGTCATCGACAAATTGGAACAACTCGACTTTCTGATTGTCTTGATTCACGTACCAAACATCGTTTTCATTGACAAATTGAACCATTTCATCACCGCTCGTAATTGTGTAGCCTTGCTCGTTGGTTTCAACAAGGTATTTGCCGTTTTCTGTGTTGATTATCTCTGTTCTGTTCGCGACCGGGTTGTTTCCAGTCCAGAACTCGATGGAATTGAAAACGACGGCATCGGCGAATAGACATACTGAATAAACAGGAACAATGTTTAATCCGATAAATACCAATTCGTTAACCCATTTGTCTCCAATTGAATTATTCAATTCGAGACACTTGTGTGTTAAAGAGAATGTTCCCAGGCATGATGACAATAAAAGTGTCGATGCCAATGCAATTGATAAAACAACTTTTTTCATGATGTTAATTTTTAATTAATATTATTTAACTTTGCTTAAAGCCATTTGTTTGCGACCTGCCACCCGACGAAATCCGCAAAGTGACGTGCAAAGATAGTAAATGTTTTTTACATATTGAAAAAAAAATTTTTTTAAAAAAAAAAGTTGCATCCTCAAACAGATAAAGTCAAGATGTCCAAGAGCAATTGTGTCAAACCATCTTCCGTTGTTTATCAGTTTTTATTCGGGGACATATATAATCTCGCCGTTCTCAAGTTCGTATGCGACGCCGACACGTCGTCCGCGTCGTCCGTCGGTGTTGTTTTGCTCGTCGGACGGAGTATATCTGTTGATTTGCCGCCCTTCCTTGGTGATTATCTCCATGTTTTCCTTGCCTGGATTTTTCACTATGGTGAAATCCTCCTGGCTGAACATCTCGGTCATGTTGAAACGAGCCACCAGTGCCACCATCAGTGCGAGGGCGAACACCATTGCCACATCGAACAAGTTGCCGACCACGCTCATCGGGTCATCGTCTTCCGTTGCACGTAACAAATTGCGTTTCATTGTTTCATACATTTTTCCTTGATACGATTAGCGATAAAGTCAAGTTCGTTCACATCTCGCATATACCAGCGTTGTTTTGCTTGTTTTATGACAAACCCCACGGCGCTGCTGAACAATCCTACGACTGTAGTGGCGAACGCCACTTGCATATTGTAAGCCATGGAAGCGATGTCGCCGTTTGCAAGCCCCACCAATGCCGGTCCCATGGGAATGAGAGTGCCCATCAAACCGAGCATCGGCCCCATTTTCGTGAGAATTTTTGCCAACTCCATGTCTTTGTCGGCTTCAAGCTCAAAATCAGCGCGCAGCTTTTCAACTTTTGTCATGTCATTCTTGTTATCAAGCATTTGACGAATATAACACACTGACAAAGACTTGTTTTTCTTCGGCACGAGTTCGGAAAAGGCGTCGAGATTATCCGCTGTCAGAGTGTCGATGGAACGGTGCAGTTTGTCTTGCACCCTCTTCATGTCGAGATATTGCCCGAAGAAGCCGCCGATGAGAAGCAGGGCTCTTGCAAAAAAATAAATCAGCAGCACGATGACAGGCACGAGCAGTCCTGTCGAAATCCAGTAAAGAATGTCAGAAATATAATTCATGATATTTGTAATTTATTTTTCAATCGAATAAATATTTTCCCCCAAGGTCTCTTTATTATTTTTCCCGAAAACAACCCTATCGCAGCCACCGCAAGTATCAAAGCGAGCAATGCCGCCAATGTGGTCCAGTTTACAGAGTTTGTTCCTTCGATTGCCGTCCGGCCGTTCACTGTGGCGACGATGCCGAGTCCGGCGATTAGTATGTTGAGCATGAACAACAGTTCCAGGCGGAGCCTGTTTTCCGGAAGGATGAATTTAACAAGCCAAACGAAAGCAGGCACAAGAAGCAATACCATGCCCGCCAACGACCAGGAAATCAAGGTGAAAGAGACACCTGGCAATGCGAAGACAAGAGTCACCATAAGACTGAAAAGCACTGCAAAGAACAACAATCCGGTGAAATAACGCAGAAAGCCAGTCACCATCTTATCCCAACGCGAGATTTCCTTTCTGTCATGCCACCTCACCTCCACGATGCAAAAAGCCATTTGCAGCGCCACTTCCATTGTCAGCAACACGGCGGTATCGGCCATCATCGAGGGGCTGCACAGCCATGCTGCTATCTGAAGTTTATTTTGTTCTACTGCCCAAGGCCATGAAAAACCGACAAACAATGCCGCCACAACCGCGACGACAAAGACGTATTTCCATGGGAGAAACGTTTGTTTCAACATGAAATTCACACTTACGAGCAGCATCAAAGCCAAAACGAGCGACTGCATTAATCCTCCTCCTGTTGTCTTCTTTTACGAATCACAATAATCAAAAACACAATCGCGATTATGAGCATAACACCTATTGTCATATTGCTCAAGGTCTTACGAATCGTATCATTTTCGTTATTGAGGTTTTCCTTCTTCATGACCATGCCTTTTTTGTCGTGAGAGGCAGCGGCTTCTCTGATATTTTTGATATTTTTATAATATTCCGCCGCTGAATGCGCCTCTGTTTTCGAGGCTATGAAATCGCGCAGTTTGGCGTTGTCGCACACAAAGCCCGAGCACGACGGCTGGTATTTGTTCACGAGTTCTGTATGCAGCCTGGCAATGTCATCAAGTTGCTGTTCCGTGGCATTCCACAAGCCTTTACGCGCCGTTTCCATCATCACGGCGGTTATCTCTTGCAATGCGGCGGGGTTCCGGCTTTCAAAATATTCCTGAACTCCAAGGTTGAACTTATCTTTCACATAAACATTGTAAATCTCGTCCCACATCTCATTGTCGATGGCTTTAGGTTTCATGACATTCCAGCCGTAGGCATTCTGGACAATCTCGGCGAATGTCGATGCTGCCGATGCTTCTCCTTTCATCATTTCAGAGATATAATTCGGGTTGAAGATAGTTGTACGGCTCTCCACTCCTATCGACTCTTTGACTTCCTGCATACGCGCATGGTTGCGGTTACGATAGTCGCTGAGATAGGCGTCGGGGTCTTTCCCTGTGACGTTGCGCACGGCGAGATTCAGACCTCCCATGAACTCATATACATGGTCGAGGCTGAGAGCCCCCCAGGTGTTACTTTGTCGAGGCTGCACCACGGCGTCGGTGTTTGTCAGAGCGGCCTCGAAAGCACTTTGTCGCACCTCTTCCCAGCGGTTCTCGTCGCCATAATATGCCCCCATGTTGTTCAGATATGTTTCTGCAATTTCTTGTTCCTTCTCCCATCGGTCGCCAGCTTGCACCATCGACTGTATGCCGGTGCCATAGCCTCCGTTCAAGCCTCCGAACACACGATAGCGCGACGCTTCGCGGGCATCTTTGGGCGACAGACCTTTGTTTATCAAGGTGCGTTCCGACTCCACGACGCCAGCCGTCACATAGTTGTCATAGTCCGTATCGACAGCATTGGCAGCCATCTCCACAGCCCTGTTGATAAGAAACAGGCGCGAAGCCGCTAAATCTCTCAATTGTCCGCTGGTCTGCACCACCACGTCAATTCGAGGGCGACCGAGTTCCTTTGAAGGTATCAGACGAATGTCGGTTACACGTCCGAAAGCGTCGCGGACAGGCTCAACGCCAAGCATATAAAGCACCTGTGCTATGGTAGCGCCCTCTGTCTCAACAAACTCACCGCTCCATAGAGTGTAGCTGACCTTGCGCGGAATGCTGTCGCCATGCCTCTGACGATACATCTTGATAGTGTTTTCGGCCAGCATTTTCCCTTTTTCCCATGCCGACTCGCTTGGTGTCGCCTCCGCATTGATTCCATACAAGTTTCGTCCCGTTGGAAGCACATTAGGATTGACGACAGGGTCGCCACCTGGAGAAGGCAAGGTGTATCCTCCATTCAAGGCATCTATAACAGAGGCAAGCTCCTTTTCAGGACTGTCACTCAACATCCGCCGATAATTATCAACGTTTTTTATCGTCCTTTCTATCTCCATAACCGCTTCCGCGAAACGTTTGTCACCTGTCATTGCAGGTCTCTCCTTCGACTTTGCCATCATCATAGACATCATATCAGCGGGAGCGGCAGCAGCCAGCAATGCACGTGCGTTATCAAGCTCTTCTTGAGTAATTCCAGCCACCTTGCAAATCATCTTATCATCAGCCAAAGCAGGATTTTTCATTATTTCAGCAACCACAAGAGCGCTGGGCTCAAGATAATGTGCCGTGAAAAAAGACTTTTTCCTCTCGGCATTGGCATCGGCTTTGCCCCTGAGTTTATCCAAAGCCAAGACGCTATATGCTATCGGCTCTACGGACATGGCGAAAACACTGCTTCTGATGTTTTCATATTCATACGGGACACCAAGGATATAAGGTCTTCCCATGATTTTCTCGGTAGAGAGCTCTTCTGCAAAATTATCGATTCTGACAATCTCGTCTTCTGAATACGGTTTTGTCATTATGCTATCCAACTCAAGATTGCGATGTATGCCAAGTTTAACCGTCAACTTCTTGATTTCCAAAGCTTTGTCATCAGCGTCAAGATTCATGTCCAAAGCATGGAAATACGATTTAACCGCTTCAGCGAGCTCTCGATATTCGCGTCTCACACCGCTTTCCTTAAAAGGTGGCGTGAGATACGACTGCAATGCGGCGTATGAGCGGCGTTTTGCGATGAGGGCCTCTCCTACGTTGCCGATTGTATATAAATAAAGGTGCGGCGTTGTCCCTATAAGACGGTCCGGCCAGTCGTTATCGCACAATGCCACTTGTTTTCGCGGCGTGTATTCAAAGCTTCCATGTGTGCCGAAATGCATTATCACATCTGCCTTAAAGCCATGACGCGCCCAGAGATATGACGCGATATATGTATGAGGCGGTGCTGCATCGGTTCCGTGCACAATCTTGAAATCGTTGTCACCATACCCAGCCATAGGCTGCGGCAACAGCACTATATTCCCGAATTGAAGGCGAGCCACCGCCAGGCGTCCGTCGGCAGCAGCCATATACGAACCCGGGAAATCACCGTAACTCGCTTTCACTTCTTCATAGCGTTCCGGGCGCAGCGACAGTGAGACCCATTGCTCATACTGCTGACGCTCAACGAGTTCCGGATTGCCATCTCTCATAAAATCATCAAACGCACCGAGCGCGTATGTGCCTAACACCGCTCCTTGACGCTGAATCATACGCCCCAACTCCTCCGATGACTCCGGTAATCCGTCAACATTATAACCCTCGTCTCTCATACGAAGCAGAAGATTATAAAGCGACGGCAGCACCTCCAGCCCCGAAGCTGTCAAGGCATTCTGTCCAGGACCTTTATAATAGTAAATCGCGACTTTCTTATCTTTATTATTCTTGGTTTTCAATGAAATATAGTTATTAACCGTCTGGACAAAGTCTTTCAAGCGACCCGGCTCCGCATAAATCTCCTGAAGTCCGTCATCGTTGATACGATGTGAGAACACCGCATACGGACGTATTGCCCCGTCAATCTCGGGCATGACTATGCTTTGCGAGAGGAAGCCGCCGCTCATCCCCATCTTGGCGTTCTCCCAATCAGCGGTGAGCTGCGGCACATAAACCGTTGTAAACAAGGGAATATTCTCTCTATCAACATAATTAACAACAAAATCACCTGTTCGTCCGTGAGCCATGTTGATAATGGCAGAAGGCTTCACCGTGTCGGCGAGACCTCCTGAAATAAAACCACGTATATTCCTCACAGGATAAACCATATTACCAGTACGCTCAAGCTCTGCAACGAGGTCGTCAGGTTCTCCCATCGAGCCTGTCACGATGACACGCGAGGCTTTTTCATTATATAAACCATTATCTTTCAAGAATTTATCATAATCCTTTATCGTATTAAAACCCAAATCTTCAGCAGCGGAATCTTTCGGGTTTTTATGGTAAATCAAATCAATGGAGGCAGCGGCCACAGGCATGGGGCTCTCTGTGCGAAAACTTTTACCGTCAATCTCCCGACGGATATAATTGAGCATGCTGCGATAGTTGGTTCGCCCGCCGTTGCCGAGATATTTCGCAACTACATCTGCATCGGCATCAGCCAATGAAATGACATTATCCGCCGGATTGGTAGCCATAGTCGTCATGACCGGGGTTTTTTCAGAAACGGCAATCAACTCGGCACGCTGTTGCTCCGTTATTCGCAGCCCCATACCGTTAATCATCACCATGTCAAAACCACTCAACCGCTTCAAATCATTTACGCCAACTTCTTTTAACTTGATGTAACTGTTGTCATTGCTTTTATAAATCTGCCCTAAAGTCGTAATCTGATAGTTGACAAAAGCTATTTTTGTCGGACTGAACTTAAGATGCCAAACCCAAAGCGCCACTGTCGTCATCAGAAGTAACGCCACCAAAATCCATAACAATCTTTTTTTCATCTTTGTGTGAAAATTTTATCCACATCAACGGAAAGTCCTATATTGAATGTTGTTCCTGTTGTTGCGGGCGAGTTGCTGTAATAATATTCGGGGACATAATTGAACAAGTTGTCAACGCTTGCGTTGATATTTATTCCTCGTCCTATATGTTGCACCACCGAGAGTTTCCAGATGGTATAGCCTGGATATGTGACACGTTGTGTCTTGCTCAAATCGGTAAGCGAAACATATTCATCGCATGTCACTGCCGACAAAATGCGTCCTGTCAGTGACACATCGAAGCCGTAACGGTTCCACTGCCTGCCATATTCGAAGCGAGCCGTGGCGCTATGCGGGCGTGTGGAAGAAAGACGCAATCCTTCAGTGTATTTAACGTTGGTGAAAACGTAAGAAAGACGCACACTGAACCCACAATCCCAGCGAGCAGAGGCATTGCAGTCGAGGCCGGAGATTGTGAGCGGCGACATATTGTCGTAAACCATGCCGTTCAGCGCCTGGTTCCATATCGTCGTGATTCTATTGGAAACCATGTTGTAGAATCCCATAACCGTGATGTTATAGTAATTCCTGGTGTATTCCACCGCCATGCTGAAATTGTGACTCGTTTCAGGCTTCAAATTGGGGTTGCCGTAAATCATAAAGATGTTTGCCATGTCGAAACTCATGTACATTTCTTTTAAGGTAGGGGCGCGAAAGCCATCGGCATACGAAGCACGGAGCGACGTTTTCCCAAACTTATACATCAGACCTAACTTTGGCGAGAAATGATACAGTTTTGAAAGCGAGTAATAGTCATATCTGACAGCCGAAATCATGTTCAACTTATCAGTAATGTTCCAGTCAAACTGTGCGAAAGCATCGGCGGTTTGCTGCACATGCGAGCCGTTATCCTTAAACTGGTAGCTCATAAGATAATCTCGCATATAATCACCGCCCAGCGTGAGTATGTTTTTCTTTCCGAAAGTGTGGTTATAAAGCGTCCGTGCCATCTGCTGCACATTGCTGTACAAACGCACGTCCAGGCCGCTGTTCACAGCGTAGTTGCTCTTGTCATATTGGTCAAAACCGTATGAAAGCATGACATCGTCTTTTTCAGAAATGTCGTATTCCCCTTTGACACCGCCGCTGAAGTCACGGTAACGGTCGTGCGATGTCTGCTGCGACTCGCGCTCGCGAAAGAAATAACCCGCTCTGCCCGTAAGTCTCAACCCTCCGTATATAAAACCGACACGTTCCTTGACGTTCAAGGATTTATTGCCATAAATAGTGCTAAAGACACCGTCATTTTTCATTTTTATCGGGTCACATGACGTATATTGGGCTGTCGTGGCAGTACTGAAACGTCCCAGTTTGAACCCCAGTGTCCCGCCATAACGTTGTTTGTTAAACGTGCCGTAGTTGGCATTAAGATTCAAGTTCCATGGTCTATCTGACTTTTTGCTTATAACATTCACGACACCACCCACTGCGTTGGAGCCATAAAGCGATGAAGAGGCTCCCTTCACAATTTCTATGCGTTCAACGTCGTCGAGACATAGACGGCTATAGTCGATGTTGTCGAGTGTCTCACCTGCCATGCGTTCACCGTCAACGAGAAAGAGCACCGAGTTGCCGCCAAAGCCCTGCATATTGAGCGACACCTGCTGATTCATGGAATAAGTGAACTCAATACCGGGAAGCTCGGCCTGCAATAAATCCTGCACATTGCCAACATCGGTATTCTTGAAATCTCTCGCCTCGATAACACGCGTCACAATGGGTGCGTCTTTCAAAAGCTTTGGAGTGCGCGTCCCTGTAATCACGACAGTCTCAAGGATTTTCATATCATTCGGAATGTTAAACTCCAAGGTATCGGCGGCGTATGACAAATCCTGCGAAAAGCCGTTGCCAACAAAAATAAAAGTCAGTGTTAACAAAAGAACTATATGAAATCGTTTTTCTCTCATATCATATATTTACAACGGATAAATGTAACGTATTGTTATGTAAGACTTTACACTCGACTCATTCATGAAATCAGTAAAAAGCAAGGCAGCATAAGAGCCGTCGTCAAGACGCAGCAGATACACTTTTCCCGACAAGGTGTAGATTGGAGGCATGGTACTTGTATCAACATTTAGCCAACGCGACAGTTCCTTGTTTATATTGGTATCATGATAAACGACTATTCCATTCATCATACCCGACATATCAACGATGACTTTGCCCATGGTATCGGGGACAAAAACACCGTTTTCATAATTGCCCGAGGCTGTCAGGTCTTCAAAAGAAACGAAATCCGTCTGCCGCGCCGCTCCTCCGTTGGTCTTCACATCATAACGATGCATCGCGAAATCCCATTTCAGCGGCTCAACGTCACCTTTGACAATGTTGGCTGTGTCAACAATCTTATCTTTCAGATTGATATAAGTCCACTTCTCATAATCGCGTGTATCGATAAATATGACACCGCTGTTGTCATTCTCGTTAATCTCCTTGAAACCAAATGGCATAGAGGCAGTCTCCACCTCATCGTAGAGACTGCCGACAATACCATCACATGATATTAAAATGAGAGATAAACATATAACAACCAATAATTTTTTCATAATCAACAATTATTTTTCCCCTGTAAAAACAAAATCAATGTTTATTGGCATAGC
>OLGV01000452.1_pt1 | contig 17199 bp, 13 predicted proteins | sample 1605761 | NCBI WGS metagenome assembly OLGV01 (sample SAMN03283245) | human gut metagenome | biome: human-associated habitat; material: feces | host: Homo sapiens | place: Peru | collected 2012
ACAGGTGCGAAGCACTGGCATCGCCAAAAGGCTGTTTTTTATGTTTTTGTTTCTGTGCCCCCAGTATTTATCCACTGAACCCCTCTAACCGCCCCTCCCTCCCAAAAAGAGCGGGGCAACCCATAGGTGCAACCCTCCTACAGGTGCAACCCAAAAGCGAGGCCGTGTCACCCCGACACAGCCTCGCTATTCATTTCTCCTCCCCACAAACCACACCCCCACACCTCACCACGCAATTTCATTGTCTATAAACAACAAAACCACAATTTTTGCAATTTTGTTGTCCATAAATGATAAAATCACATTTTGTGCTAATTTTGTTGTTTATAAATGATAAAATTCAAATCAGATTAAAAAACCGACACATCCATGTCGTATTTCGCCCATTTTTAGCACCACTCAAATCGCTACACCACAACATCTTACCACCTAACACCATCAAAGGGACGGTTCTTTTGATGGTGTTTTTTGCGAAAAATGCCTAATTATTTCTCAGATGATTGTAGAGAGGAAACAAGGTCCTCACTTCTTTAACTCTTCATATTTCTCTTTTTGCTCACTTTCTCGAAATCAGCCTTGAATAAGGCATTGAGCGTTTCATCGTCTTGATTAATCACTTTCAGTTCTTTCTCGGTCAAGCCAAGCAAATCCTTATACTTGCGAGCATAGTAAACCACCTTCATCATCACTTTCACAAAATCAGAGCAGTCTAATTTACTCTTATTTTGACCGAACAAATGCTCAATAGTCGCAGCAATAAAATATGGCAGAATATGCATTTGAAGTTGCAATGGATTCATATCCATAACCAAAGACACCTCTTCGGTATTCATTACCCATGCAAACATTGCACCCGACATCTTTTTTTGCAACAAACTGGTTGTATCTGGCTTAGCATCAAGCACCCACTTAGCAATGGCGCGAATTTCATCACGATGAACCCTGCAAGCCTTCTCATCCTTCAGGTCGTCGAAGCGAGGCACTGGCACAAGTGCAGTAACCGTGGTTTTGGGGCGAGTCTCGCCCATTCTGTAACCTCTTTTGTTATAATCATTATTATACCATTCCACAAATGCGTTTACCACCGAATCACACTGCGCGGTTCCAAAATACTTGTTTTCAAATCCCACGTCGGCTCCACGAAGCATCCACATAATATATCCATCTAAATGTCCTTCGTGCAGCGCTGCGCGTTCCATATCCAGCACTGGCACATTGTAATAGTCGTGTGCCGTTGTGTCGGCTATCTCCACATATTTGCGATGTAGCCTCGCCACATCTGCAAGCGTGAGTGTATCACCTGCGAAACCACCCTCATCAAGCACAACCTTATGCGTATAATAAAAAAATCCATTGTAAGGCAAATCACAATCAAGCGAAGCATAAGCCGACAAATTCACTTTTTTAGTGAAAGTCACCTCCCATTTGCCATCTTTGCGAGTCACATTTTCGCGATACAAATCATAGATGAGTTTCCCCATTTCCATCAATCGATCATATTTGCTCGCGTGCAATTGGTAATTCTGAGCATACATCACAGCCCAAACAGGGTCGGTTGACATAGCATATAAGTTGGCAAGACGATAATACGACGCATCGTAATTCGGATCAATATCAATGGCATGTTCATAACATCCCACAGACTCATCGTAGTTCTTCATCATATATGCCATATTGCCCTTTTCCACCCACAGGCGGACACTGTTAGGGAACTTCTTCAAACCCTTTTCATAAATTTCAATAGCCTCTTTGCGCTTCCCCACATGATCGAAGGCATTACCTGCAATAACGTATGAGTCAGCACCAGCATCTTTTAGCTTCAACAGCTTTTTCGCCCACTGATACGCTTCTTCATAATCTTGCTTAACAATATATCCATACACAATTTCATGGACAACCGCCCAATTGGAAGGATGCGCTTTATCCAAGCCCTTGAGCAAGTCAATGCCAGTATCCACCATTCCATTATCCATAAAGTGGATAGCATTCTGATACAGTTGTTGCTCCTTTTCGTTAAAATCACTGAACACATTCGCACGAGCCTGAGCCACGCCAAGCAAGAGCACCATTGCCACAAATAGCAACGCACGAGAAAACAAATGCCTTTTATCCATAATCTATAGGTTTTTCAACCGCAAATATAACAAAAAAACACTCAAAAAAAACAAAAATTCACACATATTCATTCCCAACACATTTTTTGGCTTCATCTTAAACCCTAAACCACCTTACACACAGTTGTTTAAGGAAAAACACCATCAAAGGGACGGTTCTTTTGATGGTGTTTTTTGGGGGCGCTGGGTGAGAGGAAATTGGTGATTGTGGCTGCTTCATTTTTACTTTTGAGATTTTTTTGACACTTTTTTGGTGCTTTTTTGAACTTGTAGAACGCTATTACACAACGGTTTAACGCGTAATACCATCAAAAAAACCGTCCCTTTGATGGCGCTGACATTGGACAGAACGCGGCGGACTTCTTCGCGCTCACGGTCACACGCTTCACGCTCCTACCATACAAATCGAGTTGTGGATGACGCCGGGATTCTTCCTTGGAAATCCATTCACGTCCAGCATTTACCAGACTATCAATATCGTTAGCATCTTTGGCAACACCAATCGTTGCAAGTTCCTTCATCTTGCCACCGATTTTCTCAACAACAATAACTCCGATATTACCGGAACGATGTCTTTTCTTTCTGATAAACACAGTTAAAAAGCCTTTTGCGTCACCCAAAACCAGGTAACACAAAGATACAATATGTTGTTTATCAATCAGTTATAAAGTATGCGTTTTTTTAAGTGACGAAGTCAGGAGGTAAAATAACAAATTTTAAAATAATTACAGATTTGTTTGGCAAATAATTAAACAAATCGTACTTTTGTATTGTCGTTCAGAGGAATGACATTACATATTAAACTAAATTAAGAAGCGTATTGCTTATCTTGCTATTGAAAACCTGAGAAATTTTCATCGTACGCAAAAGATAACAAGGCGGTTCTCACGCTTAGCGTGGGCTGCTCTTTTCATATCTTGCGTACACGGTTTTCTCAGGACCATCAATAGAAGATGTGGTAAATCAGTCCACGTTTCTTTTGTTATCAATGGTCAATAGGACTGTCAGACCGTTAATTTATATTTGTATGAAAAAAGTATTGATTTTTCTTTTTACGATGATGAGCGTGATTTCGGCATCTGCTCAACTTGGCGAAAAAACGACCTTCGGCTTAAGAACAGGAATCGGTTTCGGAGGCTTTACATCTTCAGAAGCCTACTCTTTAATCGGCGGCACAAAGGACAGTAATTGGAACATGTCCAATAAACGCAAAGTCACCTACAATGTTGGTGCAATAGTAGATATCCCTGTTTACAGAAAATGGGGGCTATCTGTTCAAACCGGACTTTGGTTTACCGAAAAAAACAATAAATTTGAGGGCGTAAACAGTCATAGTTCGTCGACATGGAGAAACAACGAATTCAAAGCCATGTACCTACAACTTCCAATGCAATTGGGATACCACTATAACTTCAAGATTGTAAACGTCCAAGCTCTATTTGGTCCATATGTAGAGTATCGAGTAAATGATGGCACATCTATTGCTGATTATTCACTTCATGGAGGAACACATGCTGAAAACGATGCCTTTTTCGATGAGGACAATAAACTCTCGTATGGGTTAGCATTCGGTGTAGGAGCAGAATATCGTCATATGTACCTTGGATTGAAATATGATTTAGGTCTAACAAACTATTATGATGGAAGCAATGAAGATCGTAAAGCAAAAGATGAGCTAACCTTGAAAGGAAATATGTTTTCTATCATCCTTGGGTGGAACTTCTAAAATTCTTTGATTATCTTGATTTAATCCGTCTTTTACCGAACAATCGGTTGGTTGTAGCTTTGTGCTATAATCAACCGATTTTGTTATGGATAATAATCTCGACTTTATCATGCCGAAAGGGTGGCATGAGTTATCGCAAAAGCAGCTGCGATATGTGTTTCGCTTGATTGCTGATGGTTTTAGGACCGACCAAATCAAGACGCTCTGCTTGCTCCGCTGGAACAAGGCAGAGGTGATTGCGAAACTGCCTGACGGCACACACTTGGTGCAGGTAGGCAAAGAGCATCACAACATCAGGGCTGTTGACATCGCCATGATACTACCGTATCTCGACTGGCTCGGTTCTCTGCCGACATTGCCTATCCGCTTGAAACGCATCAACCGACGAAAGGCGATTGCGGCTGACTTCCAAGGTGTACCGTTTGAAACCTACATCATTTGCGACAACCTCTATCAAGGCTATCTCCAAACGCAGAACGATAATCTGCTCAATCAACTCGCAACGCATCTCTATCAGGGATTGAAAGGAAAGATTAACGATGCAGAACGCATTTCAATCTTCTACTGGCTTGCATCGGTCAAGGATTTCTTCTCACATCGCTTTTCGGACTTTTTGCAGCCGGCATCTGCTGACAACGGCAATCTGCTCGGCGGTTCACCGAACATCGGTTCACAACTGCAAGAAAGTACACCATCAAAAGAACCGTACCTTTGATAGTATTTTTTGGGGATAGGATTTGGGTGGGGATTTGGTAAGGAATTTGCGGGGTGAATTTGGGGTGATGTGGTGTGGGAAAAATTTGTGGATTTTAGGGCTTTAAATTTGGTGATTGAGGGATTTTTTCGTAAATTTGTATGTTTTATGACGCAAGCATCAAAACGTGCGCTACGAACCCTCTAAAAAGGCCCAGAAACAGATGTTTTGACCCTTGCGAAAAGTGTGAAATATATGTCAGAAGAATTAATCGAACAGCAAGAAGAACAGTATTCAGCGTCTAACATTCAAGTGCTCGAGGGCCTTGAAGCTGTGCGCAAGCGTCCGTCAATGTATATTGGCGACACACACGTGAAAGGACTCCACCATCTGGTATCAGAAGTTGTAGATAACTCTATCGACGAAGCCCTTGCAGGTTTCTGCGACAAGGTCACTGTGACCATTGGCGAAGACAACTCTATCACCGTGAGCGACAACGGCCGTGGTATTCCTGTGGACGAGCATGAAAAACTCCACAAGTCGGCACTTGAGGTGGTGATGACTGTGCTGCACGCCGGCGGTAAGTTCGACAAAGGCTCCTATAAAGTGTCGGGCGGTCTGCACGGTGTGGGCGTAAGTTGTGTGAACGCACTTAGCGACTACCTTCGCGCCGAAGTGCGCCGTGAAGGCAAAGTATATATGCAAGAATACGCTTTTGGCAAGCCCACAAGCGAAGTGAAAATAATTGGAGAATGTGCGGAAGAAGATCACGGCACCACCGTTATCTTCCATCCCGATGCCACCATTTTCCAAACCACAGTATATCAGTTCAGCATTTTGAGCAACCGTCTCCGCGACCTTGCTTACCTTAACGCTGGCGTGACCCTCTCGCTCACCGACCTGCGCGACAAGGACGAGCACGGTGTGCCACGCACCGAGGTTTACCACTCCGAAACTGGTTTGGACGACTTCGTGCGCTACCTCGACGAAGGCAAGGAACCGCTCATCAGCGATGTGATTCATATCACCAACAACGAAGGCGAAATTCCTGTGGAAGTGGCTATGACCTACAACAAGACTTTCAAGGAAAACATCTATTCGTTTGTCAACAATATCAACACCATTGAGGGTGGTACTCACCTCCAGGGCTTCCGCATGGGCTTGGGCACTTCGCTCAAGAAATATGCCGAAAAGTCGAAAGCGCTTGAAAAGGCTAAGGTGGAACTCTCGAAGGAAGACTTCCTGCAAGGTTTGACCGCTGTGGTGTCGGTGAAGGTGCTCGAACCTCAGTTCGAGGGTCAGACCAAGACCAAGCTCGGCAACACCGAGGCTATCACCGCAGTAAACTCCGCCGTGAAGGCTGCGCTCGAAAGTTATTTGGAAGAGCACCCCGAACCTGCCAAAGCCATCATCGAAAAGGTGATTTTGGCTGCACAGGCACGTCATGCGGCACAAAACGCTCGCGCAAAAATCATTCGCAAGTCGCCATTGGCTGGCTCTGGCCTGCCAGGCAAACTTGCCGACTGCTCAAGCAAGGACCCAGCCAAGTCGGAGTTGTTCCTCGTCGAGGGTGACTCTGCAGGTGGTTCAGCAAAGCAAGGCCGCGACCGTCAGTTCCAAGCCATTCTTCCACTGCGTGGTAAGATTTTGAACGTGGAAAAGGTGCTTGAGCACAAAATCTACGAAAGCGAATCGGTAGTCACCATTTTCCGTGCGCTCGGTATCACCGACCCACGCAACTACGACCCCGAAAAGCTCCGCTACCACCGTGTGATTATCATGACCGATGCCGATGTGGACGGTGCCCACATCGCCACGCTGCTGATGACCTTCTTCTTCCGTTGCATTCGTCCAATCGTGGAGAACGGTCACCTCTATATCGCCACCCCACCACTCTACCGTGCTATCAAGGGCAATAACTCTGAATATTGCTGGACCGATATGCAGGTGCGTCAGTTTATCGATAAGTATGGTGCTGGCGAAGAAAAGAATGTGCGTGTTCAGCGATTCAAAGGTCTTGGTGAAATGAACCCAGAGCAACTTTGGGACACCACCATGAACCCAGAGAACCGTATGCTGAAGCGTGTCACCATCAGCGATGCGGCAGAAGCCGACCGCGTGTTCACCATGCTCATGGGCGAAGAGGTGCCACCACGCCGCCAGTTTATCGAGGACAACGCCACTTACGCTACCCTCGACACATAATCCCCCCCCGACATAGACAGCAGTGCCGAAGCGCAAAACCGAACCTCGGCACTCTACACACTATATAATATATATGCAGCGACCTGATCACCATACCAAGTCGCTGCATATTTGCAAAAAATACGAATGTTGAAAAGGGAGGAAATCAAGCGCCACCCATCGCAAACGCCTGTTAACAAGCGCGTAGTTATTAACAAAAGTGGCGAGTTATCAACATTTATTTCAATTTAACGCATTTTTTAGCTTGTAATTGAACAAAAAGTAATTCCTTTGCAGAGTAAATAAAAACACCCGCAAGATTATGGGAAAAATCATAGCAATAGCCAATCAAAAGGGCGGTGTGGGTAAAACCACCACTGCCATCAACTTATCAGCTTCATTGGCTGTGAACAAGAAGAAAGTGCTCCTTATCGACGCCGACCCACAGGCAAACGCCACATCGGGCCTCGGCGTTGACCCTAAACAGATGTCGTCGTCGATTTACGAATGTCTGGTCGACGATTATCCAATTCTCGGCACACAGGTGAAAACCTGCGTGGAGGGGCTCGACTTGGTGGGTAGCCGCATCGACCTGGTGGGAGCGGAACTCGAACTTATCAACAAGCCCAACCGCGAGCGCGTGCTCGAAAAGGCTTTGGCAAGCGTAAAGGAAGAATACGACTTCATTCTCATCGACTGTAGCCCTTCGCTCGGATTGATTACCGTGAACGCTCTCACAGCAGCCGATTCGGTGATTATTCCTGTGCAAGCCGAGTATTTCGCACTTGAAGGCATCAGCAAGTTGCTCAACACCGTGCGCATCATCAAGTCGAAACTCAACCCATCGCTCCAAATCGAGGGTTTCCTGCTCACCATGTACGACGCACGCCTCCGCCTTGCCAACCAAATCTACGAAGAGCTGAAAAGCCACTTCGGCGACATGGTGTTCAGCACCGTGATTCCACGCAACATTCGTTTGAGCGAGGCTCCAAGCCACGGTTTGCCAGCCATTCTCTACGACCCCACCAGCCGTGGTGCCACCAGCCACACCCAGTTGGCGAAAGAGTTGATCAGTAAAAACCGTAAGAAAAAGTAACCACATTAAATCAAAGTTTCCACTATGGCAATCAAGAGAAATGCACTCGGACGCGGACTCGACTCACTCATCTCAATGGACGATGTGCAGCCGAGCGGCAGTTCGGCTATCAATGAAATAGCAATCGACCTCATCAAGCCAAACCCCGACCAGCCTCGTATCAACTTCGACGAGGAGGCACTTGAGGAATTGGCTACCTCTATACGCGAGTTGGGCATTATCCAGCCCCTCACTCTGCGCAGCGCAGAAGCCGGCACCTATATGATTATTTCGGGTGAGCGGCGCTACCGTGCTGCCAAACTCGCCGGCCTCGACACCGTGCCAGCATACGTGCGCACCGCCAACGACAGCGAACTCACCGAGATGGCGCTGATTGAGAACATTCAGCGCGAAGACCTCAACGCCATCGAAATTGCGCTCACCTTCCGCAAACTCATCGACCAATACAACCTCACCCAAGAGCGATTGAGCGAGCGTATTGGTAAGAAGCGCGCCACCATCGCCAACTTCCTCCGCCTGCTGAAACTGCCGGCTGAAGTGCAACTCGGCTTGCGCGACAAGGCTGTGGACATGGGCCACGCAAGAGCATTGCTCTCGGTGGAAAAGCCCACCATGCAACTCAAACTCTATAACGAGATTCTGAAAAAAGGACTCTCGGTGCGTCAGGTGGAGCAAAGGGCAAAGGAAATGAACGAAGAAGGCGGCACCGAGCCAAAAGCACCTGCAAAAAAGGTGAACAATGCCGACTACGATGTACTGAAACAGCACCTGAGCAAGTCGTTTGGCGTGGCGGTTTCGTTTGCCTGCAATAAGGACGGTAAAGGAAAAATCTCATTTCCTTTCAAAAACGAAGAGGAATTAGAGAGAATTATTCGTATCTTTGACACATTAAAACATTAATTATAGCATCCCCACCTGCTCAATAGTGGGCGGAGAGGCAACCAACTCCTTGTGAGAAAGGTATTTAACCCACATATTCGCACATTTGTAGGCACAGTGATTGCACTATGCCTGCTTGTGCTTTGCCCTGTGGGCAGCATGGCGCAGACCACTGGCGGCATCGAAAAGCCCACACGCACTCGCACCGGAGGGCATAAGGCTGTGGCAAGCACTCCCCCCGATTCGGCAGCCGTCACCGTAAAACCCAGCACCTACGAGCGCACCCCTGTGCTCGACGAGGCTGGCGACACCGTGAAATTCGAGCCCAACGATTCGCTGATTCTGGCGCAAGCCACCTTCGTGCCCGACACGGCAGCCGCCACCAACCTGGGCAAGCTCCGTGTGTTCAACCCCGACCCCAAGCGCGCCATGTGGCTCTCGGCACTCTGCCCCGGCTTGGGACAAATCTACAACCGCCGCTATTGGAAAATCCCGATTGTGGTGGGCGCTTTCGTAGGGCTCGGCTACGGCACGGCGTGGAACAACCGTATGCTCGGCGACTACACCAAAGCCTACCGCGACATCACCGACAACGACCCCAACACGCGCAGCTACATGAACTTCTTCCCGAAAACCGTGAAGGAGAGCGACCTCGACAAGGAATGGCTCACGCGCGCTCTGAAAAACAAGCGAACATACTACCGCCGCTATCGCGACATTTGCATCATCAGCATGGTGGCTGTGTATTTCATCAATATCGTCGACGCTTACGTCGACGCCTCACTCGCACACTTTGACATTTCCTCCGACCTTACGATGGACGTGGCCCCTGCCGCTATCGACACGAAGCAGTCCCGAATACCGTCGCTCGGACTTCAGTGTGCCTTTACTTTTTGAATTAAAAACAAACGACGATAAAGTATGAAGAATTTCAGATTTAACGCATTAATCGTGTTGGCGATTGCGGCATTGACCATGTCGGCTGCGCCAAAGAAGAAATCGATTTTATCGCTAAAGGAATCGATCACCGACGAGGCCATCGTGTATCCTTACAGCTTTGAAATCAACACTCAGGAAATGCAGAAAAACTGGTATTTGCAAAACTATGCGGTGGTCGATGCCAGCGTGGAGAGCAAATCACCAAACGAAGTGAGCGACGCTGAATACATTCAGCGCCTCAGAGCCATTCCTTCGGGAATTGAACTCCCCTACAATCAGGTGGTAAAATCCTACATCACCCGCTACATCACCAGAGAGCGCACCATGGTGTCGCAAATCCTGGGTATGTCGCCATACTACATGCCTATTTTCGAACGCGCTCTGGAAAAAGAGGGACTTCCACACGAGCTCAAGTTCATTCCTATCATCGAGTCGGCTCTCGACCCAAACGTGGTGTCGAGCGCAGGTGCCGCCGGTCTGTGGCAATTTATGGTAGATACAGGCAAGGGACTCGGACTGGAAGTGAACTCGCTGGTCGACGAGCGTCGCGACCCATACCGCTCAAGTAATGCGGCAGCAAGCTATTTCAAGCAGCTCTACGGCATCTACAACGACTGGTCGCTGGCTATCGCCGCCTACAACTGTGGCCCTGCCAATGTGAACAAGGCGCTCCGCCGTGCCAAGAGCAGAGACAACGAAAACCCCGACTTCTGGTCGATTTATGAATATCTGCCTCGCGAAACCCGTGGTTATGTGCCTGCTTTCATCGCTGCCACCTATGTGATGAACAACTATCAGAAGCACAACATCAACCCTGCCCTGTCGAAAAAGCCGCTTATTATCGACACAGTGATGGTGCACCACCGCGTGAACTTCAACCAGATTTCCAGCGTGCTCAACATTCCTATCGAGGAAATCCGTATTCTCAACCCTCAATATCGCCACGACATCATTCCTGGCGACACTCACCCCTACTCGCTCGCTCTGCCATCACAGCAAATCTACAGCTACATTATGGTGGAAGACAGCATCATGAGTTATCGCAAAGACCTCTACGCCACTCGCGACGTGGTGGAGCCAGGCAACCACGCATCTTCTGTAACGCAACAGATGGTCGACCCTCAAGAGGCCGCCAAGAGCGTGGTTAAGACCAAACAGGAACAGCGCCAAGTGGCACAGGCTAAGCCTACGGTAAGCGCTACCTCTGTGAGCAACAATGAGAGTGTGGAAGCGAAATACCACAAGGTGAGACGCGGCGAGACCATCGAGAGCATCGCCGACGAGTACAATATGAGTGTGGCAGAACTGATGGCACTCAACAATCTCAACCGCAAGCACGTGAGCCGTGGTCAGGTGCTGAAAATCACCGGTGAGCGAAAGCAGCAAGCCGAGCAGCCAAAAACCTCCACTTCTTACGCTGTGGCACAAGCGAAGCAAAGCACTGCCGCCAAGGAAGCCGCACCCAAGAAGGAAGCCGCACCCAAGAAGGAAGCGCCAAAGACCACTGCGAGCACTTCTACCACCACATCGCAACGCTCTAAATCTTACAGCGTGAACGATGAAATCGACGGTCGCGCAACAGGTTCAAAGAAGCAAAAGACCGAAACCCCTGCTCCTGCCACCGCCAAGAAGCAAAAAGAAGAGCCTGCTCCTACCACTGCAAGCAACAGCAAGAAGCAAAAAGAAGCCATCGAGAAGGAAAAGGCTACAGCAAACAAGCGTGTCACTCGCCATGTGGCTGAAGAAGAGTCGGCAAGATCAAAGGCTAAGGCGAAAACAAACAAGCGCAGCAAGAGAGACGACAGCGACGAGGTGAAATCGTCGAAGCACAGAAAGGCTGACCGCGATAACGACCGCAGAAGCAAAAGAAAAGCGAAGAAGGAGGAAGATGCCCGTCCAACAAGCCACAGCGTGCGTGAAGGCGAATCGCTCGAACGTATCGCCCACCGCTACGGCTTGGGCACCGACCAGCTCCGCAAGGCTAATCCACAGTTGAAGGATGCCGACATGCTCCACCCTGGCGACAAGCTCAAAGTGCCAAAAGCCAACAAAAAGAAAAAATCCGCTAAAAAAGAGGAAACCACTTCTAAGAAAAAAAGAAGAAGATAACCTCAAATAAATCCCCAAGTAGGAAGGAAGCGCCCCACCCCGCTTCCTTCCTACTTTTTTTCACCCCCTCCCCAACACCCATCGAAAAAATCGAATCCTCGAAAACTCGAAATTTCGAATCTTCGTCCCCTCAACAACTCGTTGACCTGTTGACTCGTTGACTTCCAAAAAGCACACCAATTAAATCCATTAAAACCCGATTTTAAAAAGCCAACGACGCAACGAGCTGAGGTCTGACAAGTCGGACTTGTCTAACAGGTCAGACGAATTCGAAAACGCCCCATCATGCAAAAAAGACTTTACCAAATCCGAAGCTATCGTCTTAACTTCTTTAACTTCTTCAACTTCTTAACTTTTAAAAGCACCACTGCTTTTAAAAGTTCCTTCTGAATTTAGGTGGCGAATTAGCACGGCGCATTGAGATATTTTTCGTAACTTTGTAAGAGGAATATACTAACTAACTAATTAAAAAAAATCTTTCGATTATGAGACTTATCATCGAACCTGATTACGACAAAGTATCAGAATGGGCAGCGTGCTACGTTGCTTCTCGCATTAACGCTGCAAACCCAACCCCAGAAAAGCCTTTCGTGCTTGGTTGCCCTACTGGTAGCTCACCACTTGGCATGTACAAGAAGCTCATCGAGCTCAACAAGGCTGGCAAGGTTTCGTTCAAGAATGTTGTGACTTTCAACATGGACGAATATGTAGGACTTCCTGAAGATCACCCTGAAAGCTATCACTCTTTCATGTGGAACAACTTCTTCAACCACATCGACATCAAGAAGGAAAACGTGAACATCCTCAACGGCAACGCAGCCGACCTCGATAAGGAATGTGAAGAATATGAGGCACGCATCGCCGCTGCTGGTGGCATCGACCTCTTCATGGGTGGCGTAGGTCCTGACGGACACATCGCTTTCAACGAGCCAGGTAGTTCACTCGTTTCACTCACTCGTCAGAAAACTCTTACTCAAGACACTATCATCGCCAACAGCCGCTTCTTCGACAACGACGTGAACAAAGTGCCTAAAACCGCTCTCACCGTAGGCGTTGGCACCGTGATGGCTGCTAAGAGCGTGATGATTATCGCAAACGGCTACAAGAAGGCTCCTGCATTGCGCAACGCCGTGGAAGGCGCTGTTTCACAAATGTGCACTCTCAGCGTGCTCCAAATGCACCGCAAGGCTATCATCATTTGCGACGAAGACGCAACTATGGAATTGAAGGTGGGCACTTACCGCTACTTCAAGGATATCGAAGGCAAGAACCTCGACCCTGCCACTCTTCTCTAATCGATTAGCATACGCACGGAGCCGGCTTTGGCCAGGCTCTCGATAGCAAAATATCGGAGGCTGTGCCGCACACATACATCGCGGCACAGCCTTTTTAAATGACGGACGATATGATAAAACTTTCCGACGATTTTACAGCGCAGATGCGCCACATTCTCCCCGACGAGTGCGATGCTCTGCTGGAGGCAATCACCACCACCGAGCCTTCGGTGGCTATTCGTGTGAACGATGGCCGTGGCATCAGTTTGAGCGATGATGCCGTAGGTCGTGTGCCATGGTGCACCACTGGCCGATACCTGAAGGAGCGTATGCCGTTCACTTTCGATATCGATTTCCAGACGGGCCGATATTATGTGCAAGACGCTTCGTCGATGTTTATCCACCATGTGATTAAGCATGTGGTGAAGGAGCCTGTGCGCTACCTCGACCTCTGCGCCGCACCGGGCGGAAAAACCACCACAGCCATATCAGCGCTGCCTGCCGATTCGATGGTGGTGGCGAACGAGATTATGCCTGCACGCGCTCGTGTGCTGCACGAGAATATCGTGAAATGGGGAAGTCCGCGCTGCATCGTCACCAACAACGCTCCACACGACTTGGGCAAACTCCATCACTTCTTTGATGTGGTGGCTACCGATGTGCCATGCAGTGGCGAGGGCATGATGCGCAAAGACGAGGAAGCACGCAACCAGTGGACACCTGCCTTGGTGAAGCAGTGCGCCACATTGCAGAAAAGCATCATTGCCGACATTTGGCAGGCACTCCGCCCCGGAGGCGTGCTCATCTACAGCACCTGCACCTACAACCGTGAGGAAAACGAGGAAATGGTGGCGCACATCGTGGAGCAGTACGGTGCCGAATCGGTGGAGATTCCGGTGGAGGCTGATTGGCACATTCACCCAGCCATCGACAGCCCCTACCACTGCTACCGCTTCATGCCTCACCGCACCAATGGCGAAGGACTGTTTATGGCGGTGCTGCGTAAGCCCGACGACGAACGCCGTGCCGAGTTGAGCGCCAAAAAGAGCAAGGGTGCAAAGGCGAAGGCCATTCCTGTGCCACGAGGCGTTGACGCTTGGCTTGAAAATTCGAAGCAGTACGCCCTGAGCGTGGCGAATGATGAGGTGATTGCTATTCCTGCCGACATCGCTCCGCTGATGCCGCTGTTTGCCGACTTGCGTGTGCTTCAGGCTGGCGTGACGGTTGGCACCGTGAAGGGGAAAAACTGCGTGCCCAGCCATGCACTCGCACTCTCCACCGCCCTTTCCAGCGAGGCATTTTCCCAAAGCGCGGTGGATTATGCCACCGCCATGGCGTATATGCGTGGCGAAGCGATAGTGCTACCCGACGCACCACGAGGCTATGTGCTGCTCACCTACCACGGCAAGCCCATCGGCTTCGCCAACAACCTCGGCAACCGCGCCAACAACCTCTACCCCAAGCCATGGCGAGTGCTCAGCACCCACATCCCCACCACCCCGCCAGAAATCCTATAAAGTCAACGAGTCTACAGGTCAACAGGTCTACGAGTTTTTGGTCAGACAAGTCAGACCGGTCCGACAAGTCCGACGGAACAGATAGGGGCACCATCGTTTCAAAAGCCGATGGTGCCGTCTTAACTTCTTTAACTTCTTAACTCCTTAACTTCTTAAATATATATTGCCCTGCCCTTTTTGCACAAATTGGGGATGTTTTGTGCAATAATTAAAATATAATGAGTAACTTTGCAGTCGCAATTACATTTAAATTATTGACTATTATGATGAAAGAAAATACTGTCAAGATTTTTGAGCAGAGTTTCAAAGACAACTGGGACCGCCCATGCTTGACTGATTACAACACAAAAGAGACCATCACTTACGCTGATTTCGCACGCGACATTGCAAAAATTCATCTTTTCTACAAGGAAATTGGCATTCAAGAAGGCGACCACGTTGCCATTATCGGCAAGAACAACCCCACTTGGGTGACTCTCTTTTTGGCAACCATCACCTATGGTGCTGTAATTGTTCCTATTCTTCAAGACTTCAACCCTAACGATGCGCAACACATCGTTAATCATAGCGAGGCAAAACTGCTCTTCGCCAGCAAAAGCAACTGGGAGAGCCTCGACTTCGAAAATATGCGCATGGTGCGCGCCGCTCTCTCGATCGACGACCGCACGCTCTACGAGCAAAAGGAAGAGGAAGTGGTGGCTGATGTGCTGGCTTCGCTCGAAGAGAAGTTCGCTGCCGCTTATCCCAACGGTTTCACCGTAGATGACATCAAGTACCCCGAAGTGCCTGGCGACCGTCTGATGGACATCAACTACACCTCTGGCACCACCGGCTTCAGCAAGGGTGTGATGATTACCGGCAACAACCTTTGCGGCAATATCGTGTATGGCATCAACTCCGGATTGTGCTACAACGGTTCACGCCACCTCTCGTTCCTGCCTCTCGCCCACGCTTACGGCTGCGCTTTCGATATGCTTGCGCCATTGGCTATCGGTGGCCACATCACATTGCTCGGCCGCATCCCTTCGCCAAAGGTGATTGTGAAGGCTATGGGCGAAGTGAAGCCAAACCTCGTGATTCTGGTGCCTCTCGTGCTTGAGAAAATCTACTCGAAGATGATTGTGCCTATGATCAGCAAGGGTATGCTCCGCTGGGCTTTGGCTGTGCCATACCTCAACGAAAAGATTTACGACCAGATTCGCAAGAAGCTGATTGATGCGTTTGGTGGCTGCTTCGAGGAAATCATCGTGGGCGGTGCGCCATTCAACGCCGAAGTGGAGGAATTCCTCTATAAAATCCGTTTTCCATTCACCGTGGGCTACGGCATGACCGAGTGCGCTCCACTGGTGAGCCACACCCCATGGCGTGAATTTGTGCCTCACAGCGCAGGCCGCGTTCTCCCTGGCATCATGGAGTGCCGCATCGACAGCGAAGACCCAGAAAACATTCCTGGCGAAATCTGCGTGCGTGGCGAAAACGTGATGCAGGGCTACTACCACAACTATGAGGCCACCGACAAGGTGCTTCACGACGATGGCTGGCTACATACTGGCGACATGGGCACACTCAGCGCCGACGGCACCGTGTTTATCCGTGGCCGCTTGAAGACGATGTTGCTTGGCGCAAACGGTCAGAACATCTATCCTGAAGAAATCGAGGCTAAACTCAACAATATGATTTTTGTGAACGAAAGTCTGGTGGTGGACCGTGGCGGAAAACTCGTGGGCCTCGTTTACCCCGACTACGATACAATGGACGCTATGGGCGTGACGCGCGACCAGCTTCCAGAGAAGATGGAAGAGATTCGCACCGAGCTTAACAAGCTCGTAGCCCCTTACGAACGCATTACAAGAATTGAACTTATCGCAAACGAGTTTGAAAAAACTCCAAAACGTAGCATCAAACGCTTCTTATATAGTCATTAATAGGTAAAACTCGCATTTTTCCTTATAAATTATAAGAAAACTACCCACATTTTCATGTTTAACAAGGTTTAACATTTGGCGATTAAACCAAAAAATCTTTAATTATCTTGCAGACTATTAGAGAGTTAGACAAATTAAAATGTAAATTTTTACAAAAATTAAATGCAACTGAGGCAATTTAAACAAAAAAAAACTTGAAAAATAGTTTGCATATGAGTTTTTTGTCTTAAATTTGCATCGATTTTAAACTGAACAACGAAAATTATTGTTTTATTATTTTAAATTTTTACGAAAATGAAAAAGTTAGTTTTATTACTTGCTGTTATCGCTAGTGTTTCTTTCTTCTCTTGCAACAAGGGTGCTGGTTCAGCTTCTGCTGCTGATTCTGATTCTGTAGCTGCTGTTGCTGATAGCGCTGCTGATTCTGTAGCTGCTGATAGCGCTGCTGCTGATAGCGCTGCTGCTCCAGTTGCCGCTGACTCAGTTAAGGCATAATCTTAGCGATTAGCAAAAAAAAGAGTTTGAAGCTGTTTTCCACAAGGTGGAAAGCAGCTTTCTTTTTGTATTTACCCCCCTCTCCCCCACCTTTTGGGATCAGTGGAAAATTTGGGGGGATAAATTATGCTTTGTTGCCGAATCGTCAATGGAATAAAAAACAAAAACATAAAAAACAGCCTTGGAGCAATGTGGAATGCTTCGCATTTGGCGTAGGGATTGTGCGCTTTGCGTCATTGGAAACGAG
>OLGV01000458.1_pt1 | contig 17145 bp, 12 predicted proteins | sample 1605761 | NCBI WGS metagenome assembly OLGV01 (sample SAMN03283245) | human gut metagenome | biome: human-associated habitat; material: feces | host: Homo sapiens | place: Peru | collected 2012
ATCACTGTTAGATTTCATTGTTAAACGATATACACCAACTACTTTTGGATCTTTCTTTAAAATCATATCTGCAATATGATCTTTTCTTGTTCTATTTGATTCAACAATAGCTTCTATTAAATTTTCTGGTACTTCTTTATAGTTAGCTAATAATTGTTTTGTATCTTTTGGTAAGCAATATCCACCATATCCAAATGATGGGTTATTATAATGTGTACCGATGCGTGGGTCAAGACCTACGCCCTCGATGATGGCTTCTGAGTCAAGACCCTTTACTTCTGCATAGGTGTCAAGCTCGTTGAAGTAGCTCACGCGGAGCGCGAGATAGGTATTGGCGAAAAGCTTCACGGCCTCGGCTTCCTTCATGCCCATGAACAGGGTGTCGATGTTTTCCTTGATGGCGCCTTCTTGCAAGAGTGCGGCAAAAGTCTTGGCAGCCTCTTTCAGCATCTCCACATCGGTAACCGATTGGATAGCTTTGTTTTCCGCCTCAAATTCGGGTTTGTCGATGATTTTAGGATAACCCACAATGATGCGGCTTGGGTAAAGGTTGTCGTAGAGCGCCTTGCTCTCGCGAAGGAATTCGGGCGAGAACAAGAGGTTGAACTTCTTCACGCCTTTCTGCGCATACTTCAAGTAGAGGTTGCGAGTGTAGCCCACCGGAATGGTCGATTTAATAATCATCACTGCATCGGGATTCACCTCCAGCACCAGGTCGATTACCTCTTCCACATGACTTGTGTCGAAGTAATTCTTCACAGGGTCGTAGTTGGTGGGGGCAGCGATCACCACAAAGTCGGCATCGGCGTAGGCAGCCTTGCCGTCGAGGGTGGCAACAAGGTTCAATGGCTTCTCAGCCAAATACTTTTCGATGTAATCGTCCTGAATGGGCGAAATACGGTTGTTCAACTTTTCCACCTTTTCAGGAATCACGTCCACTGCTGTTACATGATGGTGCTGCGATAGCAATGTAGCTATGCTCAGTCCCACGTAGCCAGTACCAGCCACGGCTACCTTAATTTCATTAAATTCACGCATATATTTTTCAGATTACTATAAGTATCAATTGAAATGAGGACTATTCGGCTATCTCGAAGTCCTCGTTGTGAACTTTGTTCACCGCCACGGCAAATCCACCAATGTTCATCACCAACTGACGGTCACGCTTCACTCGCACCACATAGCCCTCCTGCCCTTTAAAAAGGCCTGTAAGCACGCGGAGCCTCACGTGGTCTTTAGCAAATCGCTCAAATGGCTCGCGCATGAATGTCAACCGCTCTGGCTCGTTTTGCATCACTGCCATGAATGGCTGCATCACACTGTCGGGGATTGATGCGGGCTTTTTGGTGCTACAGTTGTTCACCAGATAATACTGAGGGAAGTTGAGTTTCAGGAATGTCCTCAACTGATTGGTAGCGCCCTGCAAGAACACGAGCCCGTTCACGGTAGGCTTTTCCGTTTTCACCACGCCTTTGCCGTCGGGTTTGTCTTTGTATCTAACTGTGCGGTGTACGAAACACTTCGGCTTGAAATCGCCCAAAAGTTTTCGATTTTCGAGATTCTTTTCAAAAACTGCCGCCGACATGTGCTGTATGAAGATATAGCCCCATGGAGCCGCTTCCGTTTTTGGTGTGCTGGGTATTTCGATTTTGTCATCGGCGCATTCGTCTTCGCTTCGTGCAGCATTCTCCTTTTCTGGCTTTTCGGCACTTGCCGCATCTTCAAAACCAGCTATTTCTCCCACTTTCGAGACCGATTCGCCAGTCCCGACTATGTGGATGCCCTTTGGTAAACGCTTGTTGTTATACACGTCGTTCACGTCGGCTGTAGAAGATAGAAGCGAGCAATCCTGCGTCATTTTCATTTTCTACTTTATGTCACTGTTGGCCATCATCAACCTGAGTGATTGCGCCAATTTCACATTGACATTATTCATAAAATCATACAGTTAAGTATGTTTGGCCATTAACAGATGAGTAGGTCGCGACTTAGCTAAAACCTAAAGCAAGCGCAAAATACTTAGCGTCGTCGTCCCCCACCATTGTGTGTGGCTTTGTGTCTTTACCCGTTCATTTATGCTTTCCCGCCATAAAGACAAAAATAGTACTGCAAAGGTACATAATTCTCCACACATATCCTACTTATTGCCTCCAAAAGTGCCACATTTAACACAACTTACACAATAATTCGAACTGCAGCTCACCCTATTCCCCCATTCTCAATTTTAATCCATTAGTCTTTTTGCATGTTTTTCAAAATTCGCACACTTTCCCAGTAATCGTCAATGTTCTTAAAAATTTGCTTTGCGCCTTCTTCTGAAAGATGATGCCCGCTGTCAATCATTTCATAACTGCTATAATAACCCGAAAACTCTTCCACATACTTAGTTCCGAACAATTCATCATACTTTCCAAAAAAGCCTTTCACAAGCATTTTCTCTTGATAATTAACAGATTTTGCTATCCATATTTCATACGGCATATATGTCTTTATCATCTTCGTAAAAGCAGCATCTTGCTCCACCAGTTTACACAGTTCGGCTGGCGGATCCCAACATGGATTGATGACAAATCTCGGAATCCCATTTAAAGTCAAAGTGATAAACCCTCCAAGGCTCGAACCAATCACCAAATCAATCTTGAATTCGTCAATAAAATTCAAAATTTGCTCTCTTGCGTGCGAACAGTCTGCCTCATCATAATCAATTGAAAACAACTCATACCCCTCCGGAAGCGCATTCAAAACTCGTTTATACCCCCTCCCATACGCAGAACCTCGAAACCCATGAACATAAAGCACTCTTTTCATATTCCAATCAATTTTAAAGTCACATACAATAATAGTAAAAAGTCCAAAAAATTCAATCCCCACCCCTATTTTTTACAAAAAAAAGGAAATGATATACATGTTGTCCCGAAGAAGATGCGATGAAATTCCGTTAGGAATTTGATGTGTGTAGGCAGGTATGCAGAAAAGATGTAATGGAGCGAAGCGAAATGGAATCTTTTCGAAATGCCTGCAATAGATTTGTCAGTATTGTGCATTCCAGCGGAATGCGACAACATCAAATTGCCCATTGAATGCGAAATCGCATCCCGCTGGGATGCGTATTTGTTATGCGATATTTGCAGGCATTTCGCTTCGGTTATGCTCCATTTCGCTTCGCTCATTTCGCATAACCTTCGCTGCATACCTGCCTACACACATCAAATCCCTACGGGATTTTTTTCAATCATTACTAAATAATCACAGGGACAATTTGTATATCATTTCCTTTTTTTGTGGAGTTAGTTTTCTTTGGGCACACTGCATTTGGGTGATGTGGGGAATAATTTGTAATTTTGTGGTGTAAAAAATTATTAATTTTTGAACGTGATGAAGAGAACGATATTATTGTTAGTAAGTGTGGCGGCGATGGCTTTGGCTGCCAATGTGACGGCCGAAACGCGCGATGAAATCGCCAAAATTGGGCAAAATGTGGGCGCAGAAGGCAAGTTTTGCTACTGGACGGAAGGCAGCGTGCCTTTGGCAAAACTCAAGAACTTTGTGGAGCGTGTGACCAATCCGCAGAGCGACGGTTTTGTTCCGCAGTCCGACCGCGTGGCGGTGTTTGATCTCGACGGCACGCTCGTGTGCGAAACCGCCCCATCGTATTTTGAATGGATGATGTATTTGCACCGTGTGTACGACGACTCCACTTTCCACGCTACGAATGAGCAAATTGCCACCGCCGACACCATTAAGAAGGCTGTGTACGCTCGCTCAGTGCCTGGCGATATGATGTGGACAGAGGCAATCGCGCAAAACGAGGTGTTTGCCGGCATGACAAATGAACAGTATCGCGATTACGCAATTGAATTTATGAAAACGTCAGTTGAAGGCATGACCAATTTGCAGTGGGGCGAAGCCATCTACTTGCCCATGGCTGAAGTGGTGGGATATTTAGCAGCCAACGGCTTCACCACCTACGTGATTTCGGGCAGCGAGCGTCAGGTGACACGCGCCTATGCCGATGGAGCGTTGGCGTTTGGCCGCAACCACATCATAGGTTCCGACATCTACACCTACGCCACCTCGCAAGGCAATAAAGAGGGCTGGGACTATTCGTTCAAGCCTACCGACGATGTGGTGCGCGGCGCAATGTATGTGAAAAACTTGAAGATGAACAAGGTAAGCGCCATTGTGCGCGAGATAGGCATAAAACCGATTTTGGCTTTTGGCAATTCATCGGGCGACTTCAGCATGTTTGAATACACGGTCACAAACAACCACTACCCCAGCATGGCGTTTTGCGTGCTCGCCGACGATGTGGTGCGCGAGTACGGCAACCCTACAAAAGCAGCAAAAATGAAATCGTCGTGCGACGCTAAAAACTGGACCACAATCTCAATGAAAACCGACTTCGCCACCATCTACGGCAAAAATGTAAATAAACAAGAAAAATAGCCCATCCTCTTTATATTATATCCATCCTCTTTATATTATATAAGGAGAACAATTAAACCCAATATTTTTTTGTAAATTTGTGGAGTAAACAACTATACACACACAACTAACTAATAACTATTAATCAAAATTTCTCACGATATGGCTACAAGCATACAGCAGAAGCAAGAACTTTTCAAAGCCATTTGGGCTACCGCCGAAGACCTCCGCAACTCGGTTGACGGATGGGACTTCAAGAGCTACGTGCTCGGCATTCTTTTCTACCGGTTCATTTCTGAGAATATCACCAATTATGTGAATCGCTTGCAGGCCGATGCTGGCGTGGAGGGATTCGAATATGCCGATTTCTCCGACGAGGAAGCCGAAGCGGCTCGCCATCAGCTGGTGCACGAAAAGGGATTTTTCATTCTCCCCTCACAGCTGTTCTGCAATGTGCGCAAGAATGCCAAAACCGACCCTAACCTCAACGTGACGCTCGACTCGGTGTTTAAAGCCATCGAGGCATCTGCCATTGGCACCGAAAGCGAAAGCGACTTGAAAGGACTTTTCGCCGACATCGACGTGAACTCCAACAAGCTCGGCGGCACCGTGGATAAGCGCAACGAGCAGCTCACGAAAATTCTCAACAATATTGGCAATATCGACCTCAAAGGCGATTATCAGGATAATCAAATCGACATTTTCGGCGATGCCTACGAGTTTTTGATGGCGATGTACGCCTCAAATGCCGGCAAATCGGGTGGCGAATACTACACGCCACAAGAAGTTGCCGAACTTCTTGCTCGCCTCGTGACCCACGGCCGTGAATATGTGAATAAGGTATATGACCCCGCATGTGGGTCGGGCTCACTATTGCTGAAATTCGCAAAAATTCTGGGCAAGCATAATGTGAAAAAGGGATTTTTCGGACAGGAACTCAACATCACCACCTACAACCTGTGCCGTATCAATATGTTTTTGCACGACATCAACTATTCCGACTTCGACATCCGCAATGGCGACACGCTGCTTGAGCCTTACCACTGGAGCGATGAGCCGTTCGATGCCATAGTTTCCAACCCACCCTATTCAAAACCATGGATTGGCTCCGACGATGCCACGCTCATCAACGACCCTCGCTTTGCCCCTGCTGGCGTGCTGGCGCCGAAAAGCAAGAGCGACTTGGCTTTCACCATGCACATGCTTTCGTGGCTCTCCACCGAGGGAACCGCGGCTATCGTGGAGTTTCCCGGCGTGCTTTATCGCGGTGGCGCAGAGCAGAAAATCCGAAAATATCTGATCGACAACAATTATGTTGACACCGTGATTCAGCTGCCGCAAAACCTGTTTTTCGGTGTGAGCATTGCCACATGCATCATAGTGCTAAAAAAGTCGAAGAAGGAGAACAAAACGCTCTTTATTGATGCCTCACAGCTCTTTGTGCACGAGGGTAACAAGAATAAACTTTCGCCCGAAAACATCGATGCCATTGTTACCGAATTTGCCGAACGCCGCGAAGTGAAACACTTCTCCGCACTTATCGACAATAGAATTGTGGCTGAAAACAACTACAACCTTTCGGTGAGCAGCTACGTGGAGGCTGAGGACACTCGACCAAAAATCGACATCAAGGAGCTTAACGAACACATTCGCAAAATCGTGGCACACGAAAACAAACTCCGCACAGAGATAGATAAAATCATCGCCGAACTCGAAAATGAAACTGCCGTATGAGCAAGCTACAAGAACTAATCAACAAGCTTTGCCCAAACGGCGTGGAATTTAAACCTCTGGGGGAAGTATGTGAAATTTTAGATTCTAAAAGAAAACCAGTGTCAAAAGGACAAAGAATCAACGGCAAATATCCATATTATGGCGCAAATGGAGTTTTAGACTATGTAAGCGATTTTATATTTGATGGCACCTTTCTCCTTTTAGGGGAAGATGGTAGTGTAATTAATAAAGATAACAGTCCTGTTCTTAATTGGGCAAAGGGAAAAATTTGGGTAAACAACCACGCTCATGTTTTATCAGAAAAAAAAGGATGTTTATTACGTTTCCTGTATTACGCTCTCCAATTAATAGATGTTACTGATATTGTCCGTGGAACTCCTCCAAAGTTAAATCAAACTAATTTACGAAATATCTCTATTCCTGTTCCACCTATTGAGGTGCAGGAGGAGATTGTGAGGATTCTTGATAGCTTTTCGGATTACGCAGCGGAGCTGCAAGCGGAGCTGCAAGCAAGAAAGCAACAATATGAATATTATCGCAATCTTTTACTCACCTTCAATCCCTCCGCCTACGGCTGCGGGACCGATGATGAGCAAAAAGATGGTGTAACCACCTGGGGGGGGCATAATTACAAAATCGAATGGAAGAAATTGGGAGAAATCGGAAACATTTGCATGTGCAAGAGAATCCTTAAGCATCAAACAAATACTAAAAGTGGTATTCCTTTTTATAAAATTGGAACTTTTGGTAAAGTCGCAGACTCTTATATTTCTGAAGATTTGTTTATGGAATACAAAAAGAAGTATTCATTCCCACAAAAAGGTGAAATTTTAATATCTGCGTCTGGAACTATAGGACGTGCTGTTATTTATGATGGCGAAGATGCTTATTTTCAAGATTCCAATATCGTTTGGATTAATAATGATGAATCAATGGTATTAAATAAGTATTTATACTATTTTTATCAAATTGTTGATTGGAATGTTGAAGGAGGAACAATAAAACGATTATACAATACCAATCTTTCAAATACTCCTATTCCCCTTCCCCCACTTGAATTGCAAGAAAAGATTGTTGCTATTCTTGACCGGTTTGAGACTTTGGTCAACGATCTCACAAATGGTTTGCCAGCCGAAATAGCCGCGGTTAAAGACCAATACGAATATTATAGAAATAAATTATTGACATTTAAGAAATTATCGGCATGAACCAGTTCCTGCAAAAAGGCGGTATCCGCGAGCAAATGTATGCAGCCCGCACACAATACCGCACCCACCAAAGCATAAATCCACCCACCAAATCCAAAAAATCCGACTAATCCGACTCGTCAGACAGTCAGACAAGTCGGACAAGTCAGGCCCGTCAGACTGGTCTGACCAATTCCATCAAACAACCTAAATAAGCATTGATTATGAAATACGACATGATTTCAGAAAACACGGAATCGACCGTGGTTGCCGAATTTGAAGCAGGCGATTACAGCTCTGCCCAATACCAGAGCGAAGCGGCTATGGAAGCCGATTTCATCGAGCGACTCCAGCGCCAAGCCTACGAATATCTGCCTATCAAATGTGAAGCCGACTTGATAGCCAACCTGCGCACGCAAATCGAAAAACTCAATCAAATGCAGTTCACCGACAAGGAGTGGACAGCGTTTTTCAAACAGCACCTCGGCAACCCCAACGAGGGCATCGTGGAAAAAACCCGCACCATTCAAGAAGACCACAAAAAGGTGCTCACTCGCGACGATGGCTCGTTTCTGAACGTGTATCTCATCGATAAAGAGAATATCCACAACAATTCGCTGCAGGTAATCAACCAGTATGTGCCTGAGGGCGGCAGCCACGAAAACCGCTACGACGTAACAATCCTGGTCAACGGCTTGCCACTGGTGCATGTGGAGCTCAAGCGCCGTGGTGTGGAGGTGCGCGAAGCCTTCAACCAAATTCGGCGTTACAACCGTGAATCGTTTTGGGCAGGGTGCGGACTCTTTGAGTTTGTGCAAATTTTCGTCATCTCGAATGGCACACTCACTAAATATTACAGCAACACCACTCGCTACTGCCATGTGAAGCAGCAGGGCAAGGGCAGCAAGAAGCAAACGAGCAATTCGTATGAGTTCACCTCATACTGGGCATTGCTCGACAATGAGCCCATACGCGACCTCATCAACTTCACACAGACGTTTCTTTCCAAGCACACGCTGCTGAATGTGCTCACCAAATATTGCGTGTTCACCGCCGAGGAAATGCTGATGGTGATGCGTCCTTACCAAATAGCCGCCACGGAGCGCATCATTCAGCGCATACGCACCGCAAGCTACCAGCGCGATTGGGGCAAGCGTGAGGGCGGTGGCTACATTTGGCACACCACTGGTTCGGGAAAAACGCTCACTTCTTTCAAGACGGCTCGCTTGGCATCGGGCATGGAGGAAATCGACAAGGTGCTCTTTGTGGTCGATCGCAAAGACCTCGACTATCAAACTATGAAGGAGTATGACCGCTTCGAGAAGGGCGCAGCCAACTCCAACACCTCTACCGCTGTGCTCACTCGCCAGCTCAACGACGAGAATTGCCGCATCATTATCACCACCATTCAAAAGCTGAGCAATTTCATTTCACGAAACCCGCAGCACAAGATTTACAACCAACACGTGGTGATGATTTTCGACGAGTGCCACCGCTCGCAGTTTGGCTATATGCACAAGGCCATTGTGAAGAAATTCAAGAAATACCACATGTTCGGCTTCACAGGCACACCGATATTCCCCGACAATGCCGGTGCCATACGCAACGTGGAATTCACCACCACTGAGGGGGCTTTTGGCGACCGTCTGCACAGTTACACCATTGTGGATGCCATTCGCGACGGCAATGTGCTTCCATTCCGTGTGGATTATATCCGCACGCTACGCCCCGACGACGAAATCAAGCAGGAATCGGTGCCAGCCATCGACCAAGACAAGATTCTCAAAGACCCTAAGCGAATCAGTTTTATCACACAATACATTCTCGACCACTTCGCACAAAAAACGAAGCGCAATTATCAGCACTACGATTTCAGCAAACTCACCAATATCAGCGAGGTGGCAAGCGCAAAAAAGGATGTGGAAGAACAGAAGGTGAAAACCAAACTGCAAGGCTTCAACTCCATTTTCGCTGTGGCGGGCATTCCGTTTGTGAAACTCTACTACACAGAGTTTAAGCGACAAATGGAAGCGCTTCCCTCAAATCGGCGACTGAAGATTGCTACCATTTTCAGCTATGCACCCAATGAGGCGGAAGAAGACTTTGGGGCTGACGAAAATTCTGAAAGCACCGAAGACCTCGACCAATCGAGCCGCGATTTCCTGAATATGTGCATTGCCGACTATAATGAAATGTTTGGAACGAGCTACGACACTTCGGCTGAGAAATTCCAAAACTATTATAAAGATGTGTCGCTGCGCATGAAAAATCGTGAGATTGATTTGCTCATAGTGGTGAATATGTTCCTCACCGGATTTGACGCCACCACGCTCAATACGCTTTGGGTGGATAAAAACCTGAGAATGCACGGCTTGATACAGGCTTATTCGCGCACCAACCGCATCTTGAACAGCATAAAAAGCTTTGGCAACATAGTTTGCTTCCGCAACCTTGAACACGCCACCAATGCGGCTCTCGAACTCTTTGGCGACAAGGAGGCTGGCGGACTGGTGCTGATGAAAACGTTCGACGAATACTACTTTGGCTACACGAAAGATGATGGCACAGACGTGCGCGGCTATCAATCATTCGTGAAAGATGATTTGCTGGTTAATTTCCCTCTGAGCGAAATGATTATTGGCGAAAAGGCGGAGAAGGAGTTTATCAGGCTGTGGGGCGCAATTCTGCGATTGCGCAACATCTTGCAAAGTTTCGACCAATTTAATGGCAAAGAAATTCTGACCGACGAGCAATTCAAAGATTATCAAGGCATTTACCTCGACTTATACGAAAAATATCCCTCTGATAGAAAGGGGGAAGCCGCCGATGTGAACGACGACATCGTGTTTGAAATTGAGCTGGTGAAATCGGTGGAAATCAACATCGACTTCATCCTGTTCCTCGTGGCGCAGAAGAATGGCGATTCAAAGCACGACACCGAACTTGAGGTGAAAATCAGGAAATCAATAGCCGCCACACCCGACCTTCGCGACAAGGAAGACCTGATTATGCAGTTCGTAAGAAATGCATCGGCAGGAAGCAACATCAACGACGAATGGGCTATGTATGTGAGCCAAAAACTCACCAATGAGGTGCAGGAACTCATTTCTTCGGAAAAACTGAAACCCGAACTTACGATAGAATTTCTGCAACAGGCGTTCCGTGATGGTGAAATTCGGGAATCGGGCACAGGCATTGCGAGCATATTGCCCCCTATGCCCCTCTTTGGAGCCGGCAACAGCAGAGAAGCGAAGAAACTCAGCGTAACAGAGAAGCTCAAAACCCTTTTCAAACGCTTCTACGACCTGTGCGGTGGCGTTTTCCCATTCCTCCAAGAATAAATCCCCCTCAAAGAAAGCCAACAAGGCACCAAGCCCCCCCCCCAACCAACCAGTCAGACAAGCCCAACAAGTCCGACCAGTCAGACGAGTCAGACAAGTCAGACTGGTCCGACTGGTCGGACGCCCCTCAAAAAAAACGCCCATCATTTCAAAAGGCGAAGGTATCGTCTTAACTTCTTAACTTCTCTTCTTAACTTCTCTTCTTTAACTTCTCCCCACCCCATGTGTATTTTACTAAAAAAAAGTGTAACTTTGTGGGGTAATTTATGAGTTCACTGTTTGGTAAAATACTTGACACACGGCCGAAGCCTAACGAGGCTGTTGGGCATATCGAGCTTCTTGACACCACACTGCGTGATGGCGAGCAAACCTCTGGTGTGAGCTTCTCTACAGCTGAGAAGTTGAGCATATCGCGTATGCTGCTCACCAATCTGCGTGTGCCCCGCATCGAGATTGGCAGTTGCCACGTTTCCATCGGTGAATTCGAGTCGGCAAAGGCGATTTGCCAATGGGCTGCCGACAATGGCCAACTCTCGCGCATCGAAATTTTGGGATTTATCGACGGCGGTAAATCGGTAGAATGGGTGAACAAAGTGGGCGGCAAGGTGATTAATCTGCTGGTGAAGGGCTCGGAAAGGCACTGCAACCTCCAACTGGGCAAAACGCTCGAACAGCACTGCGCCGACATCGTGAGGGAAGTGAACTTGGCGCACGCCAAGGGGCTGAAGGTGAATCTGTATCTTGAGGACTGGTCGAATGGCATACGCGCCTCCAAGCACTATGTGTATAAACTGATGGACACGCTTCAGCATCTGCCCATTGAGCGATTTATGCTTGCCGACACGCTCGGTATCATGAATCCTAACCAGGTGTATGAATACTGCAAGCGTATGGTGAACCGCTACCCTGCTCTGCATTTCGACTTCCACGCCCACAACGACTACGACCTTGCCACAAGCAATGCTTTTGCTGCGGGGCTGGTGGGCATCAAGGGCATTCACTGCACCATCAACGGACTGGGCGAGCGCGCCGGCAATGCTCCGCTGGCTTCGGTGGTGCCTATGGTGCACGACATGCTGCACATGACCACAGGCATCGACGAAAAGCAAATCTACACCGTGAGCCACATCGTGGAATCGTTTTCGGGTGTGGTGGTGGCGCAAAACGAGCCGATTATCGGCGAAAACGTGTTTACACAAACCGCTGGCGTACATGCCGATGGCGACAGGAAAAACGAACTCTACTACAACAGTCTGCTGCCCGAACGCTTCGGCCGCAAACGTGAATACGCCCTTGGAAAACTGTCGGGCGAGGCAAGCATCACCGAAAATTTGCTGGAACTGGGCATTCAGTTGGGCAAGAAATACGTGCAGAAAGTGACCGAAAGAATCGTTCAATTGGGCGATAAAAAGGAGATTGTGACGCAAGACGACCTGCCCTACATCGTTGCCGACATCGTGAAGCGCGACACGGTGATCAACAAGGTGAAAATTGTGAACTACTCGCTCACCATGTCGCACGGCTTGCACCCCACAGCCACGGTGAAACTCGAAATCGAAGGCAAGGAATACGAACAAAGCGCATTCGGCGATGGCCAGTTCGACGCGTTTATCAAGGCGGTGAAGAAAATCTACAAAGACAACCTGAAACGAGAAATGCCCCGACTCACCAACTACACGGTGAGCATTCCGCCCCACGGCAGCACCGACGCGCTGGTGATGACCAACATCACTTGGAACTACAATGGCCACATCATCAAGACTCGCGGCCTGGAGGTGGACCAGATAGAAGCCGCCTTCCAAGCCACCATCAAAATGCTGAACATCATCGAAGGTATGCGATAGCCCCCCTAAAAAAAACCACCCCCCAACCCCTCCGAGTGCTCCAAGCCTTCCAAGTGCTCCGAGTGCTCCCTTCCCACCCAACTTCCACCCATTTTCCGCCAGAAAAAGCAAAATTTAACCGTTTTTTGAAATGGAATGAAAACTATTTCGTAAATTTGTACAGCAACCATTAATTATGCTATCAAGACAATGACTGAAATGGATTTTATAGTGAGCGAAAATCTGAACATCTCCCCTCTTTACGGACTGCTCAAACTCACTCCACAATCAGGCACGATGCCTGACACGCACCCCGGACAGTTTGTTCAGGTGGAAGTTCCTCATTCAAAAACCACTTTCCTCCGCCGCCCAATCTCTATCTGCTATGTGGATGAAGAGCGCAATCAGCTCTGGCTGCTCATACGCAAGGCTGGCGAGGGCACAGCATCGCTTTTGGCTACACGAGTGAGCGAAACGCTCAACCTTGTGATGCCGCTTGGCAACGGCTTCAGCTGCTCGTTCGCTGGCGAAATGATGCTCATAGGTGGCGGCGTGGGCGTCGCTCCATTGCTCCAGCTGGGCAAAGTGCTCTCTAAACTCGGCAAAAAGGTGAGATTCCTGCTTGGCGCACGCTCGGCAAGCGACTTGCTGCTGCTCGACGAGTTTAAGCGTTGGGGCGAGGTGCATATCTCCACCGAAGACGGTTCAGAGGGCGAAAAGGGATTCGTTACCCAACATTCCATCCTCAATTCTCCCATCGACCACATCGCCTGCTGCGGTCCTCAACCCATGATGAAAGCCGTGGCTGCCATCGCCAAGAGCAAGGGCATCGACTGCGAGGTGTCGCTCGAAAATATGATGGCTTGCGGTTTGGGCGCTTGTTTGTGCTGCGTGGAAGACACTGCCGACAGCGGTCATGTATGTGTATGTAAAGAAGGTCCTGTATTTAATATAAATCGATTGAAATGGTAGATTTAAGCGTTGAAATTGGAAAACTGAAGTTGAAAAACCCGATTATGACAGCATCGGGAACCTTTGGATATGGCGAAGAATTCGCCGATTTTATCGATTTGAACCGCCTTGGAGGCATCATTGTGAAGGGCACCACGCTCCACCATCGCGAGGGCAACCCTTATCCCCGTATGGCAGAAACCCCAAGCGGTATGCTCAACGCCGTAGGGCTCCAGAACAAAGGCGTGGATTACTTCATCGAGCACATTTATCCCCGTATCAAAGACCTTGACACACGAGTGATAGTGAATGTGAGCGGTTCGTGCATCGACGATTATGTGGCTGTGTGCGAAAAACTCAGCCCTCTCGATAAAGTGGCAGCCGTGGAAATCAACATCTCTTGCCCCAACGTGAAGCAGGGCGGTATGGGATTCGGCACCACATGCAGCGGTGCGGAGAGCGTGACAAGCGCCGTACGCAAAGCCTACGACGGCACAATGATTGTGAAACTCACGCCAAACGTGACCGACATCACCGAAATTGCACGCGCCGTGGAGGCAGCTGGCGCTGATGCCGTGTCGCTCACCAACACCTTCCTGGGCATGGCTATCGACGTGGAGAAGCGCAAACCAATGCTCTCTACCATCACAGGCGGCTTGTCGGGACCTTGCATTCGCCCTATTGCGGTGAGAATGGTTTGGCAGGTGGCAAACGCCGTGAAAGTGCCTGTTGTGGGACTTGGCGGCATTGCAAGTGGCCGCGATGCCATCGAATTCCTCCTTGCCGGTGCCACCGCCGTTCAGATTGGCACAGCCAACTTCGTTGACCCACAAGTGACGGTGAAGGCTATCGACTACATTGAAGATTATTTGAAACGCCACCAAATAGCGAGCGTGCGCGAATTAATCGGAGGAATGGAGGTGTAACTCACCCATTCGCCTTTCGTGCTCTCAAAGGGGCTTAAAACGGCTTTACGGTCGTTTTTATCCACAACTCGCACCATAAGAAATCAGAAAAGGCTCAAAAGCGACTTGCTTTTGGGCCTTTTCTTCGATTTCACCGCCTGAAATCAGGCATATATGATAGAATTTGATAGGAGTATTCCTGAGAATGATGCTTAGCGGCTGCTACGGGGGATAAATTCCTCGAAGCTGTTATCACTGTAGAATACCATGATCGATGTCACACGGCGCTCCACAGGTGCCACATTCACTCCTTTTTCCACTGCTGGTTTAGTAGTTTTTTTCGCCATAGTTTGCAAGGCTGCAGAGATGGCCGCCACAGGTGTAGGCGGAGGCGTGGTAGGCTGATACGACGAGTCATCATCACCGAATGAAATAGAGGTCATATAGGGTGTGCGAGAATCCTGGCCAACTTCCAACGCCGTGGAATTTTCTAAATTCTCAGAGGGTTGAGCCACGGTGGGCGAGGGCATAGAGTTCGCATTTGGAACAAACATATCTCCGTCGCCAAACATAAGCCACATTATATTAAGAGCTGGATAGGCATTATGAATTTTAGTGATGAGTTCATCACTTACTTTTTTGTTGCGTCCATTGAGCAACTGCGATAGAGTGGGACGGGGAATATCGCAAGTGTCGGCGAATGTGGAATTAGAAATTCCGTTATGACTTAAGAAAAATTTTAGGCGAGAAACTATGTCCATAATTGCAAACAGTAAAAATCTACTAAAAATTGAGTTTGCAAATGTATAAACAATTATTTAAAAACACAAATTTATCGACGTAAATCTAAACAGTGGATTTGTAAATAGCAAATATCGTAAAATAAACAGCCAAAATACCCAATTCAACATTCAAAACACCCGATTCACATATCCAAAATCTATATTTCATAATTATGTTATATTACAACTTTAATTTATATAGATTATTAGACTGATACATAATATATTACTTTATATTTAACCATACTTCACAGCAAATCACCCATCCCGACACAAAAATCACTATAAATTACAACTTTATAATTTAGTATTTATTTAATTGGATTTTAGTGGTTTACACTTATTGTAAATAATTGTTAACCCTTATTTTTAATTCGTTTGTAAACGATTCAATCGTTAATTCTCCAGCACACCATTCAGCTTTCAAAACGCAAACCGAAAAACAAACGAAAACAACCTATTTCATTTTGCAAAGTACGATGTGGTTTTACGAATTAATCGGTGGATTTTGTAATTTAAATTCACAAACACACGGCGGTAATTTTACCATTTTCTGCGGTTTTTCGCTCAACTCATTCTCCTGCCATTTTTTTCAATCAAATCCACAATTCGTTCACAAAATCAAATTCTAATCAATTCTCAGAGGGTAATCCACGGCAAAAATATATGGTGTAACCTTTTGATAAACAAATAGGTTACACCACATGATACAGTATGCAAACATGTAAACTGCTTGATGCTTCAGAAAAATGTAAAATAGGTAGTTTTTTACGGCGAATGTGCGCCACACAGCCCTGTAAGGACACTAAAACGGCTTTTTACTGCTTCAAATCACGCAAAAATCAGCGAATTTTGAATTTTCTGACGCAAAAACAGCGTCATTTTTCTGATAATTCTTTTTTCAGGAATCGGGCAGTGATTGAATTTGGATTCTCTGCCACCTCCTCTGGAGTGCCAAAAGCCACGATTTGTCCGCCATTTCTGCCACCCTCTGGTCCGAGGTCAATGATATAGTCGGCGCACTTAATCACATCTAAATTGTGATCGGTGGTAATTACCGTATTTCGCTTTTGGACCAATTTATCAAGCACCGATAAAAGTATCTTAATATCTTCAAAGTGCAGACCAGTGGTTGGTTCATCAAGAATGTAAAGCGTTTTCCCCGTGTCTTTTTTCGAGAGCTCGGCGGCGAGTTTCACACGCTGACATTCTCCGCCCGAAAGTGTGCTCGACGGTTGGCCAAGTTTGATGTAGCCCAACCCTACTTCTTGCAGCACTTTTATCTTGTTGAGAATCGCAGGAATTGCATCGAAAAACTCTACGGCTTGATTTATCGTCATGTCGAGGACATCAGCAATCGATTTCCCCTTGAATTTCACCTCCAAAGTCTCTCTGTTATAGCGTTTTCCGCCACACACCTCACATGGCACGAGCACATCGGGCAAAAAATTCATTTCCACCGTTTTATAGCCATTTCCGTTACACACCTCGCATCTGCCGCCCTTGGCGTTAAATGAGAAACGTCCGGGCTTGTAGCCACGAATCTTCGACTCTGGCAGGTTCACAAACAAATTGCGAATGTCGGTAAACACGCCTGTGTAGGTAGCGGGATTGGAGCGTGGTGTGCGCCCCAATGGCGACTGGTCAACGGTCACCACCTTGTCGATATGCTCCAAGCCCTCGATGCTCTTGTAAGGGAGCGGCTCGGTGAGCGAGCGATACAGCTTTTGGCTAATGATGGGCTGAAGTGTGCCGTTGACCAGCGACGATTTACCGCTGCCCGATACGCCTGTCACGCAAATAAACGTGCCCAAAGGGAAGTCCACGTCCACATTCTTGAGGTTGTGCCCATTGCAGCCACGGAGCCTTATCACGTCGCCATTGCCCGAACGGCGCACCTTCGGAATTTCTATCTTCTTCAATCCGCTCAAATAATCGGCGGTGAGCGTGCTTTCTTTGAGCATTTGCTTAGGGGTGCCCGCAAACACCACATTACC
>OLGV01000460.1_pt1 | contig 17089 bp, 16 predicted proteins | sample 1605761 | NCBI WGS metagenome assembly OLGV01 (sample SAMN03283245) | human gut metagenome | biome: human-associated habitat; material: feces | host: Homo sapiens | place: Peru | collected 2012
CCGCCTGCGTATAAGACAATTTCAGTGTCGATAAGTGAAAGCTCTTTATCTCGTCTTCCGTCAGGCTTTTGTCGCCGAACGATTTAACCTTGCACAAAAAATAATTATTGATGTTGTGCCTGTGAATCAGATTATAATAATCGCTCACAACTCCGATTTTGCAAATTACTTCCGCTTCCGCGCCCAACTCCTCGCGGAGCTCACGCTTTACGGCGCATAGAAGATCCTCGCCCTCCTCAACGCCGCCGCCCGCCGTTTCGATAAGCGTCGCCCGCCCGAAATCATCGTCGCGCTCCGCTCTTACAAAATAGAGCAGTCCGCTTTCGTCATAGACGATTGCCCGGGCAATATTTCTGTCATGGTCGATATAATCAAGGGGCCACTGCGTATCCCGTAAATCGATTTTTATTTCTGCATACATAACATATCTCCTTGTGAGCGGTTGAAAAATTATTTTTACTGACTCGGCGAACCGTGATTCGGAGCACCGGCGCACACTCGCGCTCCGTTTCCAAGCGGCAATTCCCGTTTTTTCTTGCCCTTTTCGCTTGACAACAGCCCGAGCGGTTATATAATTAGAATGTTCGCCTGCGGGTGTAAAGACACAAAGGGGTAACCGAAAATGGAAAAAGATAAATCGTTTCTCGGCACGCAGCCGGTCGGAAAGCTGCTTTTTAAGCTATCGCTTCCGACGGTCATAGCTCAGATAGTCAATATGCTCTATAACATAGTTGACCGCATATATATCGGGCATATGCCAGTCGACGGCGGCCTTGCGCTGACGGGAGTCGGCGTTTGCCTGCCGATAATCATGATAATCTCGGCTTTCGCCGCATTTGTCAGCGCGGGCGGCGCGCCCAGAGCGTCCATATCCATGGGCAAGGGCGACAACGACTCGGCGGAAAAGATTCTCGGCGGCTGCTTTTTCATGCAGATAATAATATCCGCCGTGCTGACTTCCTTGCTGCTCATCTTCAGCCGCGACCTGCTTCTCGCCTTCGGCGCGAGCGAAAATACTATCAAATACGCAGTCGACTACATGAACATATACGCCATGGGTACGGTGTTCGTCCAGCTGACCCTCGGCATGAATGCGTTTATTACGGCGCAGGGCTTTGCGAATATCGGCATGGTGACGGTTATGATAGGCGCCGTGTCAAATATAGTGCTTGACCCGATATTTATTTTCGGGCTCAATATGGGCGTCAAGGGCGCGGCGCTCGCAACGGTTATCTCGCAGTGCGTCTCGTGCGTCTGGGTCGTGGCGTTCCTCTTCGGCAAAAAGACTTTTCTGCGTTTAAAGGCCAAGAACTTCTTCGTCTCGCCGAAGCTTATTATGCCCTGTCTTGCGCTCGGACTTGCGACATTTATAATGCAGTCGAGCGAGAGCGTTATCTCTGTCTGCTTCAATTCGTCTCTGCTGAAATACGGCGACGATATCGCCGTGGGCGCCATGACGATTCTTTCCAGCGTCATGCAGTTTGCCATGCTGCCCATGCAGGGCATATCTCAGGGCTCGCAGCCGATTATCAGCTACAACTACGGAGCCGGAAACAGCGAGCGGGTCAAAAAGACCTTCAAGCTCCTGCTCGGCGTTTGCCTGACCTATTCGTTCCTGCTCTGGGGTCTTATCGAGCTGTTCCCGCAGGGCTTTGCAAAAATGTTCTGCTCCGAGGCGGCACTTATAGACTTTACCGCTAACGCTCTGCGCATATACTGCGCCGTGCTCTGCCTGTTCGGAATACAGATGTCCTGCCAGATGGCGTTCGTCTCGATCGGCAGTGCGCTGTGCTCGATATCGGTTGCGGTCGTTCGCAAATTCGTCCTGCTCCTGCCGCTGATATATATCATGCCCATGCTCGCCTCCGACAAGACGATGGGCGTTTATATGGCGGAGCCCGTCGCGGACGTTATAGCCATAACCTTTACCTCGATCCTCTTCGCCGTGCAGTTCGGCAAGGCCATGAAGAAGCTCGAGGGACGGAAAAAAGAGGGTGTGTAACATGACGGACGGGATAAAAATACGTGCGGCATCGCCCGAGGACGCGCCCGCGCTGCTGAGAGTCTATGCCCCGTATGTTAAAAATACGGCGATAACATATGAATACGACGTGCCGAGCGTCGATGAATTTAGCAAAAGAATAGAAACGACGCTCAAAAGATTCCCGTATCTCGTGCTCGAAAGAGACGGCGAGATTATCGGCTACGCCTATGCGGGTCCGCTCCATTCGCGCCCCGCATACGACTGGTCGGTCGAGACTTCCCTCTATCTCTCCGAGGATGTCCGCGGCGGCGGACTCGGCAGGCTCCTCCACGACGCGCTCGAAAACGTGCTGCGCGAGCAGGGCTTTCTCAACATGAACGCCTGCATAGCCTATCCCGAAAAAGAGGACGAATATCTGACGAGAAACAGCGCGGAGTTCCACGCACATCTCGGCTACCGCATGATAGGCGGATTCACGAAGTGCTCGTATAAATTCCGCCGCTGGTACGGCATGGTCTGGATGGAGAAGCTGATAGGCGAGCACCTTGAAGATCAGCCGCCCGTGACGCCGTTTCCGCAGATAAGAGAGGTTATCTTTGAGAAATACGGAATAGAATAAAAATACGCGCCCCGAGAGGTGCGCTCCGTAAGGAAGTGCGCCTCAGTTATATTCGCCTGACGGCGAGTTGTATTGTCCTTCGGACAAGTGGTATTATGCTTCGCATAGTTATATTGCCTGCGGCAGTTTAATCGGCGAATATAATATCACGAAAGCCGGCAGGCTTTCATTTCACTTTCCGAAAGGAAAATATCACTCCGGGCAAAGCCCGGAATATCACTTTTGTCCATGGGCACAGCGAGCTTCGGATTTGTCACCAAAATCCCTTATGGATTTTTTTGGGATAGTACAAAAAGAAGGCGGCACAAATTTTGTGCTGCCTTCTTCCTTATGCAGCCTCTCTTGAAAGATTGCTTTTCCGAGGCGCGTACCGCTTTTTACGGGTTGCGGTTTCCACTATTTCTAAGCCTTAATTACCCTCAGGCTTATAAAGATTACTTATTTAACCTTTATCTGCCAGTATGCGATATAATCCCTCTCGTAGGTGTAGGTGATATGGATAGTGTCACCCTTGACAACGACTGCGGGATACGAATACTCGGCCAAACCTCTTTCGAAAGTCTTTATCTTGGTGAATGTCTTACCGTCGTCGAGAGAAACGGCGAGGGTCAGAGGAGTTCTGATTCCGGGGATTCCTACGGGATTGTAGGCCAGGAATATCCTGCCGCTGTCATCGGTGTCAAGATCTATACCGCTGTTGTTGTTCGGCAGGTTGGTTGCATATGCTCTGCACCAGGTCTTGCCGCCGTCAAGGGAGTCGCTCCTGTATATTTTACCGAGCTTTGTTCTGGTGAGCATATGGACGGAGCCGTCCTTGGACTCCCAAAGCGTGGGCTGGATCATGGGAACCTTGAAAAAGCCTAAAAAGCTGGAATCGATAACGGAGGTTTTGCTCCAGGTTTTGCCGTCATCGGTCGATATGTCGACAAAAGCCTTCCATTTGCCGTCTATCTCGGTCGAAGCGGGGGCGAGAACAGTGCCGTTTTTGAGTCTTATGGGCTTGTTCTTGACGGGGCCTCTGCCGCCGCTGTTGTCGCCGGGAACAAGCTCCTTGGGAATGCTCCAGCTTCTGCCGTCGGTCGAGGTTGCATAATAGGTCTGCCAATAATCGGTATCCTTGCCGACCTTGAAGTAAAGAATGACGGTGCCGTCCTCCTTCTGGAACAGAACGGGGTTCCAGTGGGCTATTTCGGCGGCCGCAGAAACAACTATAGGCTTGCTCCAGCCGTCTTTCTCGGTACGCACCGAGGTGTAGATATTGACGTCGTTCTCCTTTTCGGACGAGCCGCCGAACCACGCTGCGATAACCGAGCCGTCATCAAGAGGCAGAACGGTGGAGGCGTGGCAGGAATCCGTAATTTTCTCGGTGAATATCCACTCTTTTTCTGCCGAGACGATAATCTTCTTGGGGTCGGTTTCGACCTCGACGGGTGTATTGTCCGTTTTCGGGGGCGTAACGGTCGAACTGCCGCCGGCTGAGGGCTTTGCCGTGCCGGCAGGCTTAATGATTATGTTTATGTTATTGTTTCTGTCTGCGGGCGCGGGAGAGGCGGTATTGCCGCCGTTTTCCGCGGGGGCGGCCGTCTCGGACGGAGCGGTCGTGTCATCGTTTGCGGGCGCGGCAATGACATCCGAAACGGTGTCTGCCGCAGTGGTGCCTTCTGCTGCGGTGGTGTCGCCGTTTCCGTCGGAGGAGCAGGCCGCGCAGGAGAAAATCATCAGAGCCGCAATTGCTAAAGCCAAAAATCTTTTCATTCCACAAATCTCCATAGAATCTCTTTTTTGTTTTCCGGTTATTCAATGCCTTGAGGCTACGGATATTCATTATCTACGCCGCGCAAACGGCAGCACAGACCGACAGCCATCCTTGCATCTCTGAACATTATACATCTTTACGGCGAAAAATGTCAACTTTTTTTGTTGGTTTTTGACTAAAAAACGGCCGGATTTGTTCATTTTTTTAAAATAAATTATAAATAGCTAATTTATATATTATGCTATACAAATACCTGTGTTTTGCATTAATATGCACACAATATGTATGGGTGCGGCGGACAACTGCCTTTTTGTAAAGTCAAAACGCACCTCCCGTATTATTGTGTCGGGCGGCGCGTTTTGATATGCAAAATCTTTTATTTGTAGTTTCCGATGACCTCTTTGTAGAACTCTATCGCCTCGCCTATGGCGGCAAGGTCGATATTTTCGTCGACGCTGTGGACGCTGTTGAACTGCTGATTGTCTATGTCTATCGGCGCAAAGCGCAGGGTGCACGGGCAGACGTCGCACAGCCAACGGGCGTCGGTGCCTGCCGCGAGAACGAACGGAGCAACCGCGGCGTGCGGGAACGTCTTGCGCGCGCAGCGGCAGACATACTCGAAAGCCTTGCTCCCCGTGTCCGCGGGGCGGTGGAACTCGTGTCCGTCGGCGGGCTCGGTTATCTCGAGCGAATATTTCTTTGCGAGCGCCCGTATCTTCTCCATGTCGGCCTCGAGGTCGGCCTCGTCGATATATCTTATCAGCGCGCTCGCCGAGCACTCGTTGTCGCGCGGGGTCTCGCCCTTTTTCGACTCGATGCTGCCGAAAGAGCAGGTCGTGCCGAGCATGGCGGCGGCCTGACCGTTTATCTTGGGCATGAGCTTTACGAGCAGCGGCTCAAAGCACCACAGGTTTGCAAAAATAAATCTCAGGGGGAAGCTCATATAGGGCATGAGCGAGGTGAACATCTCGCGCACCTGCGCGGGCATTTTTATAGTAAGCTTGAGCGACGAAACCTCGGCTATAAACTTCGAGACGCGGGTCACGGGGTTATCCGTGAGGACAAAGCCCTCGGTGTCGCCCTGAACGGCGCGGACATTCATTCTGTGGTAGCCCTTTTCGTGGACGGCTATCATGGCGCACTTGCAGTCTATTCCGTTTATCGGCGCGCCGATAACTCCGCCGCCCTCGTCTATGGCGAGCTCGAATTCTATGCCCTGCTCCTCAAAATATTTAACGGCCTCATGTATACCGTCGCCGAAAACCTCCTCGTTGTGGCCGGAGGCTATGTATAGATTGCAGGCGGGCTCAAAGCCTTCCGAAAGCAGCTCTTCCGCGGCGGTCATCTCCGCAAAGAGCGGAGTCTTTGTGTCCACGGTGCCGCGTCCCCAGAGCTTTCCGCCCTCTATCTCGCCGAATTTCGCGTGGCTCCATTCGCCCGTTGCGGCGACTACATCGTGGTGCGACATGAGCAGGATGTTTCGGTTTCTGTCCCGCCCCGGTATTTTGTATACCCAGCAGTCCTCGCTGAAATATTTTATCTCGGCGCACTCATGCAGCAGCGGAAACAGCTCCCTGACCGCCGCGCGGAGCTTCGAAAATTCCGTGTCGTCATATATTTCGTGGGACGAGACCGTTTGACACTCTATCATTTTCATCAGCCGTTCGCCGTTTTCCGTATCCTCACGCTCTGTCGTATAGACCGGCTTTTCGCCTATAGGCTCCGCCTTTTTTGCGGCGAGCGCGGTCCTTATCAGCAGTATGCCGACAAAGATAACCAGAGCCGCCAATACCGCAAGAAAAATATAAACTCCCATGTTTGTTCACCCTTTCTCGTGATGTCCTGATTTTATCATATTCCGCCTGCTCTTGCAACTTGACTTTTCGGCATATTAAATGATAGAATAAGAGTAACCCCGGTGCTGCCCGGCAGGTCGGCACGGAAAAAAACAAAAAACGGAGGGATTCGGTGAGCAAAGAGGGAACTACGGGCAGGAAGATTCACTGCGCCGTATGCGGACGCACTTTTGACGCGGCTGCGGACAAATGCCCAAACTGCTCGGCTCCCGCATCGCTGTCGCAGACGGTGGCGGAGCCAAGGGAAGAGAAAAGAGAACCTGTGTTCGTGTGCACGATATGCGGTCATACATATGACGGGGACGCCGCGCCCGAGCGCTGCGAGAACTGCGGAGTAGGCGGCGAGCTTATCGAGGAGCGCCGTCCCGCACCGACAAGGACATGGATATGCACTGTCTGCGGGCTTAAAATCAAAGGCGAAAATGCGCCCGGAAAATGCCCGAAATGCGAGTCGCCCGCCGAGCTGTTCGCAGCTCAGAAGGACGGTATAGCCCGTATGCGCTGCTCGATATGCGGCTTTGAAACAGAGGGCGACACCGCGCCCGAGCGCTGCGAGAACTGCGGGGTGGACGGAGAGCTGTTCGAGCCCGTGAAAAACTGACGGAGAGACAAAAATGAAGGTACTTGTTATAGACGGTCAGGGCGGCGGAATAGGCAAGCTGCTCGTCGCCGGGATAAAAAGCGAATATCCGGACTTTTTCGTGACCGCCGTAGGCGTCAACAGCATAGCGACCTCCGCCATGCTCAAGGCGGCCGCCGCAACGGGCGAAAATGCCGTTTTGGTCGGCTGCCGCAGGGCGGATGTCATAGCGGGTCCCGTCGGCATAGTCATAGCCGATTCGCTGCTCGGCGAGATAACGCCCGAGATGGCGCAGGCGATAGGGCAGAGCGACGCCAAGCGCGTGCTCATACCCGTCAACCACTGTGACAACATCGTTGTCGGGGTCGGGGATATCCCCATGGCGAGGCTCGTTCAGGCCGCAGTGAAAGAAATAGGAAAACTGTCTTGATTTTCTCTTGAAATATGATATAATAAACGCGATCTCATGAAGGGATCGGGCTTTCAGAAGAGAGCGAATTTTTTCAAATACCGTAAAAACATTGCCGCGAGGGTAACTGCGCTTCCAGGAGGGAGTGCCGTGCCCCCGCTTTTTGTTTTTTGAAAGGACGATCCTCATGACAAACAAAAATTCAGACAGAATCAAAAAGATGGTCATAACCGCGCTTTGCGTCGCGCTGTGCATCGTGCTGCCCATGGCGTTTCATGCGGTCAAAAACGCCGGCTCCATATTCCTGCCCATGCATATCCCCGTGCTTCTCTGCGGGCTTATCTGCGGCTGGCAGTACGGGCTTGTCTGCGGCCTGCTCGGCCCCGCGCTCTCGACGCTTCTGACCCAGATGCCGCCCATGGCCATACTTCCCGCAATGACCGCCGAGCTCGCCGTATACGGCGCGGTGACGGGTCTTATGATGTATGCGTTCAAATACAAGACCACGTATCTCTCTTTGTATGCGAGCCTTGTAACCGCACTTATAGCGGGGCGCGTAGTCTCGGGCATACTCAAGGCGCTCATTTTCTCCGCCGGAAGCTACTCGTTCTCCGTGTGGATAACCGCGTCATTTGTCACCTGCCTGCCGGGACTCGCCATTCAGCTTGCGATAATTCCGAGCCTCGTCAAGGTGCTCGACAAGGCGAAGCTCTTGCCGCGCAGACAGGCGAAAAAACAGTCTTGACTTTGAATTTTCTTCGGGGTATAATAATCCCATATTCTAAAGGCTGTGACGAAGAACACGATTCTTTCGGGACGATCAGAGAGGGAGGCGTTTGCTGCGAGCTTCCTTCGTCCGCAGGAGTCATTCCGCTTTTGAGCCGCAGGGCGAGGAGCCTTGCCGCGTGCCCGCGTTAAGGGCCGAGAGTTAAACACAAGGTGGTACCGTGCTTATTGCACCCTTGGGACGGCCGCAGCCGTCCTGAGGGTGTTTTTTTATAAATCAGGGCAGAAATGACAGGAGGATATAAAATGCTTGATCTCAGATTTGTAAGAGAAAACCCCGAAACAGTCAAGGAAAATATCAGAAAGAAGTTCCAGGAGCAGAAGCTCCCGCTCGTAGACGAGGTTATAGAGCTCGATAAGCTCAGCCGCGCCGCAAAGGGCGAGGCTGACGAGCTGCGCGGCAGCCGCAACCGCCTTTCAAAGCAGATAGGCGCGCTCATGGCACAGGGCAAGCGCGATGAGGCCGAGGAAGTGAAGGCTCAGGTCGGCGCGAACGCCGCAAGGCTTGCCGAGCTTGAGAAGCTCGAGGAGGAGCTGGGCGAAAAGATAAAGAAGATAATGATGGTCATTCCGAATATCATCGACGAGAGCGTACCGATAGGCCGCGACGACAGCGAGAATGTCGAGATAGAGCGCTTCGGCGAGCCCGCAGTTCCCGATTTTGAGGTTCCGTATCACACGGACATAATGGAGAGAATGAACGGCATAGACCTCGACTCCGCAAGAAAAGTCGCGGGCAACGGCTTTTACTATCTCATGGGCGATATCGCCCGCCTGCATTCCGCGGTTATCTCCTACGCGCGCGACTTCATGATAGACCGCGGCTTCACCTACTGCGTGCCGCCGTTCATGATAAGAAGCGACGTGGTCACCGGCGTTATGAGCTTTGCCGAGATGGACGCTATGATGTATAAAATAGAGGGCGAGGACCTCTATCTCATCGGCACGAGCGAGCACTCGATGATAGGCAAATTTATCGACACGATAATTCAGCCCGAGACCCTGCCGCTGACCCTCACGAGCTATTCCCCCTGCTTCCGCAAGGAGAAGGGCGCTCACGGCATCGAGGAGCGCGGCGTATATCGCATCCACCAGTTCGAGAAGCAGGAGATGATAGTCGTCTGCGAGCCGGAGGACAGCAAGATGTGGTTCGACAAGCTCTGGCAGAACACGGTCGATTTCTTCCGCACTCTCGATATCCCCGTGCGCACCCTCGAGTGCTGCTCGGGAGACCTTGCGGATCTCAAGGTGAAGTCCATAGACGTCGAGGCGTGGTCGCCCAGACAGAAGAAATACTTCGAGGTCGGCTCCTGCTCGAACCTCGGCGACGCGCAGGCGCGCAGGCTTAAAATCCGCATCAACGGCAAGGACGGCAAGCACTTCGCCCACACGCTCAACAACACCGTCGTCGCCCCGCCGAGAATGCTCATAGCATTCCTTGAGAACAACCTCAATGCCGACGGCAGCGTGAACATCCCCGAAGCCCTCAGACCTTATATGGGCGGCAAGGAGAAGATAGGCGGCTGAGACAAAGCCCGATAAAATTATGAAAGCCATAACTTGCAGTCATTGCCGCGGGTTATGGCTTTTTGCCGTTATATTATCTTAAAGCTGTTTACACAGATTTTACTTTCGCTTTACCGAAACTCGGTTGATTTACCGTCTCTCTGCGGGGTAAACTTATTGGCAGAAGGGGGAAAGCCGGGCACAAAACTCAAAAACGCACGCGCCCGGTCGATAAGAAGATGAAAGAAACCACTGTCGCCAAAAAGGACGGAAGCTTTTTCGAAAAGCACGCGGAGATATGGAAATTTATAAAGTTCACTTTTGCGGGCGCGTCCTCGTCGCTGATAGAGTTCGGCGTGTTCGCCCTGCTCCAATATGTTGTGTTCAAGTCGCTGAACGATGTTCCCGTGACGGACAGCCCCGTTTTGGCGTTTCTCGGAATCGAATATAAGGGCTATATGTATTCTTACTTCATCTCGACAGTCGTCGGCTACGCGATAGCCTATGTCATGAACAGGAAGATAACCTTCAAGGCCGACGCAAACCCGCTGCTCTCGACGGTTTTGTATGCGATTATGGTCGTGTGCACCATCATTTTCAACACCTGGTTCGGCGCATTTCTCGGCACGCTCATAAAAAACAGCGGACACAGCAACGCACTTGTCGAGCTTCTGACCAAGGTGGTCGTCATGACCGTACCCACCCTTTGGACATACCCGCTCAACAGGTTCGTTATCCACAGAAAGAAAAAGCCCGAAGCTGAGCAGGAGGCGTAAATATGCGCTTTAACTCCGACGGAAAGTTCAAAATAATGCAGATAACCGATATACAGGAGATTCCGAAGGTGTCGCCCGACACGTTAAAGCTTATTAACGCGGCGGCTGCTGCGCTTGCGGTCGTTGCCGTCAAAATTTTTTAAACAGACAACTTCCCGTTTTCATCATGACTCTTTGCAAAGCCCCGGAACAGCATTGTCCCGGGGCTTTGCGCATAAAAAAACTGCCGCGAAATACGGCAGCTTTAAATATTATCTTTTTGTGCCCGAAACTACAAATTTTTCGTCGTCCGAAACGGCGATGTCAACCTCGAAATACGGCGCAAATACCGCGCTCAGCTCCTCGGCTGTCAGCATCTCGCGCGAGACGCTGCTCGCTCTGCCGCTGTGATGTCTGTTCAGCGCCTCAATGCTCATGCCGTGCGCCACGGTCAGCCGCCCGTCGGGCTTAAGCCACCGGGACAGGCGCCTAACGAGCCTCTCCGGGCTCTCGAAATGCGGAAACGCGTTATAGACCACGCAGCAGTCGCACAGGCGCTCGACGGCTATTTCCTCAACGTCGCCGCAGATGACCTCGACCCGCGGATCGTGCATTTTCGATGCGGCTATGCGCGCCATTTCCGACGAGATATCAACGCCGATAACGCGTTCCGCGCCGCGTGCGAGGTAATACGGGAACATAACTCCCGTGCCGCAGGCGACGTCCAGAACGACGGAGTTTTCTTTCACTCCGGCGGCGTCAAGTATGAAATTTATCTTCTCGTCGCTCTTTATCATTTCGGCATCCCACTCCGGAGCCATGCGGTCAAAGAATGCCGCTACTTCTTTTTTATTCATGTGCCGTCCCCCATGTTTTTTTGCAGAGATATGATACCACACGGCCGCCCGATTATCAATACGAGCCCGAACAAATTTCACTCCTGCGGCGTGCATCTTGCAACTGCGTTGCAGCCCCGATTTATCTCACACGTCTGTAATAAAACATCCACAAAAACAAAGAAAAGCCCGCAAGCCCTTGATACACAAAGGATTGCGGGTTGGAGCTACTGGCCGGACTCGAACCGGCGACCTGCTGATTACGAATCAGCTGCTCTACCAACTGAGCCACAGTAGCAGAAAAGCGACAGCTCATATATTATAAGCGAGACTTCGCTTTTTTGCAAGGGCTTTTTTCAATTTTGTCGGCTTTGGGGAAAATATTTTTGTGCGAGGCCTCAGTCGCACTTGCTTATGCTTTTGTTCTGTGCTATAATATCCGCACATCCGCCCGTAGCGAAGCTGGATATCGCAGCAGATTCCGATTCTGAAGGCCGGGGGTTCGAATCCCTCCGGGCGGGCCATGAAAAAAGCACTTGCAATCGCAAGTGCTTTTTTCAGTTCAATTTGCCTTCGGCAGTGATATCCGGTTTCGCCCGGTGATATTTGCTTCGCGAGTGCGCAGGGCGAATAGAACAGCAGTACTGCCCGGAGGTGTAATATCACTTTTGCCGCGAGTGCAGCGAACGGGCCTGCGCTTGTTTTACGGCGCGGATTTGAAATAATACCGTAAAAACCCCGCCCCGATTTTTCGGAGCGGGGTTCGTTTAAAAGTCCGGGTGCGGTTCGCCGCGGCGATACTTGTCCATAATGTCTTTGAACACCTCGCCGTTTGACGGAGGCGTCCAGGTTATGGCGTTGGCTCCGGCCTCGACGGTTGCGAGGATGCTCTCATCTGTCGGGCCGCCGGTTGCGATTATCGGAACATCGGGGAAACGCTCCCTGATGCTGCGCACGACCTGCGGCGTTCTGCCGGCTGCGGATACGTTCAAAATGCTGACGCCCGAGTCGATGCGCCCCTGTATGTCCTCGTCCTCGTTGAGTACGGTGATAACTATCGGCACGTCTATCGTTGCGTGCAGGTCTCTTATCGTCTCGTTTCTTGTCGGCGCGTTGACGACAACGCCTATCGCGCCCTGAAACTCCGCGTGCAGGGCGAGGTTGACGACTCTGTGCCCCTGTGTCAGTCCGCCGCCGACTCCGACAAAGACCGGCACATCCGCCGCCACCATGACGGCCTGGGTTATTACGGGCTGCGGGGTGAACGGATAGACTGCGATAACAGCGTCTGCGTTAGTGTTTCTGATAATGCTCGCGTCGGTCGAAAAAAGCACGGACTTTATCCTTCTGCCGAGTATTTTGATTCCGCTGCAGCGATAAATCGGCTCGGGAACCTTGAGCATGAAGTCTCTGAGACTCCCCTTGATCTCCGGTATGTTTTGCTCCGGCATAACATCAATCCTTTCTCTCCTATTCGGCTGCCGCGAAGAAAAATCTTGCATTGAGCGTAAAACGGCATATAATATAAATAAGCGCGAAAGCCGTAGATTTTAACGGAGCAGCCGTTTGTATAATTTGTGATAATGAATTTTTATTATTTGTATTTGCACATAAGTATAACATATTTATAAACACGGGTCAATTACCGAGAAGAATCAAGCGAGAAAAGGGGATTTGCCATGAAATTCGAAAAAATCGACATCTGCGATGTCAACGACAGCTTTGTCCGCCTTATCAGAGATGACTGGGCGCTGCTCACCGCCGGTGAGAAGGGCAACTATAACACCATGACCGTAAGCTGGGGTATGCTGGGCGAGCTGTGGGGCAAGGATGTGGTGACTGTTTTCGTGCGCCCGCAGCGATACACCTATGAATTTATGGAAAAGTACGATAATTTTACTCTCTCGTTTTTCGGCAGCGAATACAGAAGGGCGCTCTCCTTCTGCGGCTCCAAGAGCGGACGCGATTTCGACAAGGCCGAGAAATGCGGGCTTACCGCTTTTGAGACGGGCGAAAGCGTGGCTTTCGAGGAGGCAAAGCTGATTATAGCCTGCAGGAAGACAGCCTTTGCCGACATGGATCCGTCGAAGTTTATTGCGCCCGAAATAGAGGATAACTACAGCAACGGCGACTACCACCGCGCCTATATCGGCGAGATAACAGGGGTCTTAAAAAAAAAATTAAGATTTTTTAAAAAACTTTGAAAAAAACCTTGACAATTGTCGGGGAATGTTGTATTATAGCTGAGCACTTGAGAGAGCGGTCATACAAAAATCGCTCTAAAGTCGGTGTCTATGACGATGAGGGTCCACCCGTTCCCATTCCGAACACGGTAGTTAAGCTCATTCGTGCTGACAATACTCGGAGGGCAGCCTCCCGGGAAGATAAGTCGACGCCGACATTTATGAATTCAGCTTTCCAATAGGGAGGCTGTTTTCTTTTTAGACGGTAGCGGATTTGGCCGCAGCCGTCTTTTTTTTATTGCATTTTTGCCGTAAGATAAGTTAAAATAATTGCGGGTGATGATATGAAAACTACATTCGAGCTGATCTATGATGTTGTCAGAAAAATTCCGCGCGGCTGCGTTGCAACCTACGGTCAGGTGGCGGCGCTTGCGGGCAATCCGCGCTGGTCGCGCGTGGTCGGCTATGCCCTGCACGTAAATCCCGAGCCGGGAGTTATCCCGTGCCACAGGGTAGTCAACCGCCTCGGCGAGACCTCGTCGGCTTTTGCGTTCGGCGGCGAGGATATGCAAAAGACCCTCCTCGAGGAGGAGGGCGTTGAGTTCGATTCTTCGGGCAGGGTGAACCTCAAAAAATATCAGTGGCGCACCTGAACATCGGCGCACATAAGAGCCGAGACTTTATTGCCCGCCGTCCTCAACCGGCGCATAGTGGCGGATGAAGGCGTTGATGAACAGCGGCCCCATGTCTATCGCATGGAACACCGCGCCGTCCGCAGTTTCGAGCACAGTTATGCCCTCGCCCTCGCTGCCCTTGGTCAGGTTGCGGTCGAAATATTTTGAGACATCTCCGCTTTTCGGGTCGATTTTATAGACGGCCTGCGTGTCATCGTTTGTTGCGGCGTAGAGCATACCTCCGTACATCTCCGCGCCCTGGATGCTTCTTACCGTCTCGCTGAGCTTCACCGACCCGACATACTTCATATTGTCCGCTATATCGTAGAAGATGAGCTCGTTGGCTTTTTTCGAGTGGTCAAGGGTGATGAGCAGACCTCTGTCGTTGTCCACCGCGACCCACGGCAAACCGCGCGTATGCAGGGCTTTGTCGAGAATATAATATCTGCCCGTGAATTTCAGCGTGTCGGCGTCATAGACTGCGACGACTGGATATTTCCAGACCTTGCTGTCCTCGAGTCCGGCGTAGATGCAGTTGTCGGCTTTTGAGTAGCTGATGCCGCCTATGTGCGCGAGGCCGTATTCGTCCTTGAGCTTTTTCGGGATGGCGAGCGGGTTGGATTTCACGCGCGTCTTGCCGTCGAGCTCGGACTTTGTCAGCCCCCATTTCGAGCTGAAATAGTAGTATTTGCCGTCTGTCGTTATGCCCTGCGAGCGCTCCGCCGCGCCGATAAGCAAAATGTTATCCTTCGACACCTCCGGATGCCGCTTGCCCGCGGACAGCGCGTCGATGCCGAGCGTCAGAGCGGAGAGAAAGGTCATGAACGCCGCGAGCGAGAGTGCGGCGAGGCGACGCATGACGGCTGCGGCTTTTCCGAGAATTTCTATATACTGCATATGAAAACCTCCTGTTTGTTGCCGTTCTGATTATAACTTAGCAAAAACAGAGTGATATGTCAATCGTAAAAATAAAAAAACGCAGTAACGGCCTTGACCGAAACTGCGTTTTTGTTTTAGCTGTCAGGCAGCCTTACTCGTCGATGGAGTAGTGGCTGAAATGGATGTTGAGGCGAGACTTGCCTGCCGCAATGATGTGGAACAGGGAACCGTCGTCCATGGGAAGAATGGTGACGTCTTCGGCCTCAAAGCCCTTACCGATGTTGGTGTTGAATGCTGTGGAGACAACGCCTGTGGAAACGTCTATAGCGAGAATCGGCTTAGTGTCGTTCTTAACATCGCTGGAGAGATAGAGAGTGCCCTTGTAGAACTCTGCACCCTGGACTCTGTCGATGGGAGCGGACAGCTCGATGGTCTTTACATACTCAAAACTGTCAACGGAATAAACGTTGAGCTGAGTGGCGTTCGACCAATCGGAGGTGTAGATGAGTCCGTCCTCGGGGTTGACAGCGCACCATGCCATGTGGGACTGGTTGCTGACCTCAAAGAACTCGCCGGTGTACTCAAGGGTTTCCGCATCGTAAACCGCGATAAGGGGGTGCTTGTAGATCTGGTTGTCTTCAAGCGCGGCATAGATCTTGCCATTGTAGTAGGAGAGACCGCCGAGATGGTTGCTGCCGTATTTGGAGACGAGCTCGCCGGGGATAGCGGCTACCTTCTTAATTACGGTTGTCTCGCCGTCGAGAGCCATTTTGGTCAGGGTTGTTTTGCCGCTGAAATAAAAATACTCTCCGTCGTTTGTCAAGCCCTGAGCCTTTGTAATTGCATCGGTGAGCACGATATTCTTGTCGCTGACCAGCGTAGCACCCTCGGGGGGAGCGGCCGGCTTGTCAAGTTTACCGGTCAGTGCGCCGATAAGCGCCGAAAAAATGGTGCAGGCGGCAATTACAATTTTGATAAAATTCTTCTTGTCAAACATGTTTTTCCCTTCCATATTCTTTATTTTTATCCACACCTTTTAACTTAGGTACAGACAAATAACAGCATTATACTAAGACGCAAAAACAAAGACGCACAAAATGTCAATATGCCATAACTTATTCCGCGTGCATATCGAATCTTGCCGCCTGGCGTGACGTTTTATCGCATTAGTACGCACTAAATATAGCAAACACCTGAGCCATTTGTCAATACTTTATACGGATAAAATACCGATAAATGCTAAATAATTTGATTTTTTTTGTATTTTTTGTACTTTTTAACTTGATATTTTTCTGATTTTTTAGTAAAATAATAATAAAATCAGGCTCGGCTCATTGCCGGAACGGTGGGATTTATATGAACTCTGAATCGACGCACGGATACCGTCCGTGCATAATAATCCCCGGGATAGGACAGTCGAAGGTCATAGAGACGGACGAAAACGGCGAAAAGCTCAGAAACCTCTGGCCGTTCGACCCGGACGTTGACGCCCTCGTTAAGAAGATAACCCCGTCGGGTATAAGGATGATGCTGCTGCGCCGCGACTGCGGCTTTTCTTCGGCGCTCGATGAGGCTGTGCGCTCGATGCTCGAGCCGCTCGGCTGCACGCCCGACTCCGAGAGAAAGGTCAGAGCCGAGGTTGTCGGCTACTACCGTCCCGTCGGCGAATGTACGGACGACGAAAAAAGATACATATATAAAATGGTACCGCTGAGCGCCCTTGCCGATATTATCGGCGAGGAGAATTTATATTTCTTTGCCTACGATATTTTCGGCAAGGCGGATGAAAATGCCCGCCTGCTGCGCGAGTTTATTTCTACAGTCAAAGAGCAGAGGCAGTGCGACAAGGTCGATCTCATCCCCGTGAGCATGGGCGCGACCGTCGCGCAGATGTATTTTGAGCTCTACGGCGGCGACAGAGACGTAAAGCGCGTTATCGGCGTTGTCCCCGCGTATGACGGCTCGGATATAGCCGCCGACCTGCTTGCCGGCGACATAAGAACCGATGACTGCGGGGCGCTGCTCGAGATGCTTCTCAGCAGGCGCGAGGCGGAAAAAATATCAAAGCTTATGAGTAAAATGCCCAAAAAGGTTGCGGACAGAGCGGTGAGAACCTTAGTCCGCGCGGCGTGCGAGACTGTTGTCGTCAACAGCTCGACGATGTGGGGTATAATCCCGTCCGAGCGCTATACGGAGCTTCGCGACAGATATCTTGCCGACCCCGACCACGACTCCCTGCGCGCAGTGGCCGACCGCCACTGGCGGG
>OLGV01000463.1_pt1 | contig 16963 bp, 16 predicted proteins | sample 1605761 | NCBI WGS metagenome assembly OLGV01 (sample SAMN03283245) | human gut metagenome | biome: human-associated habitat; material: feces | host: Homo sapiens | place: Peru | collected 2012
CGGAGTTTGAAAGCTTCTCCGTCGATGTGCCTGATGACATCGTGAAAATTGAGAAAATATTTAAAGAATGATAACAAAATATATTGCAGAACTGCTTTTCGACTACGACTGTGTCATAGTGCCGGAGTTCGGGGCTTTCATCTCGAAAGAGACCTCCGCCTCGCTGGATTATGTCAATAATCTGCTGACCCCGCCGTCGAAAGAAGTGGTGTTTAACGGACAACTGTTCTCCGACGACGGACTTCTTGTGGGTTATGTGGCTGAAAAACAAGACATCTCTATGACGGAAGCGGCAAAAATGGTGCACGAGTTCTCAATGCGCAGCCTTGCGGTCGTAGAAGCAAGCGGAGTGTTGCGCCTCGACGACCTGGGCGTGCTTAGCCGCCTCGACGACAGCGATTATGTCTTTCAACTTGATGAAAACATGAACCTGCTCGGCGACGCGTTCGGCCTCGCCACACTTAAAGCACAGCCGATATACAGAAGAGAGACATACAAGCATATAGCCGAACAAATCGCGACAGAACGGAAAGCGAAAAACACCGTGATGACGGTTCATGAGGAAAAAAAAGAAATCAAGCCTCATCAAGTCAACAGACACAATTACAAATGGTTCCGCGCCGCCGCTTGCTCGATGATGATAGCGATGGCTCTGGTGTTCCTCGGCTGGGGCGCCGACAAGAACGACTCGAAGTTCGCCTCGTGGAACCCTTTGTTCTATTCCTCACCTAACGAATTTGTAGTCAAATGTTTAGGTGAAAAAATGGAAGCAGTGACATCTGCCAATGTCGAGCTGTTCTCTCCCTTGGAAATGAATCTCCCGCTGTTTAAAACAGAAGTGACATATCTTCAACCTCGCGACCGCGAGGCTCTTAAGCCCGTTGACGACAGTTTTTATTATATCATCGGCGCCTCTATGAAAAACGAGGCGGCGGCGCGGAAATGTGTGCAACAGTTTCAGTCGCTGGGCTTTGAAACCGCCGTCGCACTTCCGATGAACGACAAAGGCAATGTGCGTGTGGCATACGAGTTTGTGAAAGGCAAGGATATGGCTCTTAAACGTCTGGAAATCATAAAGAAAGAATATAACGAAGCCGCCTGGCTGTTACGTAAAAAATAAAACTGTGGGAAAGAAAAACAAATTAGAGCGTTTTGCCGAATGCAAGACTTTCGATAATCTTTTCGAGTATTCCTTTGAGCGTGTCAAAGAGGAGGGATTTCCGTTGAAAGGCAGATGGCGCGAGTTTTTTGGCAACGACAACCCGATAGTTCTCGAACTTGGCTGCGGCAAAGGCGAATATACTATCGGATTGGCAAAGGCGCATCCCGACATTAATTACATAGGTGTCGATATCAAAGGGGCGAGAATGTGGGTCGGATTGAAGCAAGGCATCGCCGAGGGCTTGAAAAACGTGGCGTTTGTGCGTACACGTATCGAGCTTATTGAAAATTTCTTCGGCGAGAGTGAAATCGACGAGATATGGATAACATTCCCCGACCCCCAGATACTGAAAGCGCGCAAACGCCTCACCGCCCCTATATATCTTGAAAGATATAAGACGTTTCTGAAAAAAGACAGCTATGTCAACCTGAAAACAGATAGCGACCTTCTGTATGAGTTCACCTTGGAAGTCATCGCAGAGTCTAATTACCCGGTAATATACAACTACAACGACTTATACGCCAACGACGACGAGCTCGAAGTGAAATCTATTCGTACTTATTACGAGTCGATGTGGCTTAAGCAGGGATTAACTATCAAGTATTTGAAATTCAAGGTGAAATAAGATTAATCGCGACCTATTTCCTTGAGCATCGGCACAAAACGGCAGTCGCCGAACTCCTCTCTAAACATGGCTCCGTCGCTTTGCTTCGTGAGACGCAGCATGGTCTGTTTTGAGGCATCGACCTCGTCATTGAGGGGAACAACCATGACCCCGCCTGTTTTCAACTGATTTACAAGAGCTTGCGGTATTTCGGGGGCTGCTGCTGTAATCAATATCCTGTCGAAAGGCGCAAAAGTCGGAAGCCCCTTGTTTCCATCGCCAAGAAAAGTCTTGATATTATACGGAAACTCGGCTAAAAAAGTCTTCGTCTTCATGTATAGATTGCGCTGACGCTCTATTGTGAACACCTTCGCGCCCATCTGTGCGAGGACACATGACTGATAGCCGGAGCCGGTGCCTATTTCAAGCACCTTCATGCCCCTGCTCACGCCGAGAAGCTGACTCTGCACAGCCACAGTGAGCGGCTGCGAGATGGTCTGCCCGGAACCTATCGGGAACGCCTTGTCCTGATAAGCAAACTCCACAAACATCGACTCAAGAAAAACATGACGAGGCACAACGCCTATCGCATCAAGGACATCGACATCGGTAATGCCTTTATCCTTAAGCTCTTGCACCAAATTATGGCGCATTCCCTTATGACGATAACTGTCTTCCTGCATGTTTGAATTTTATGTTACAAAAATACAAAAAATTACTATCTTTGCAAAAATTTTATTTATGTTAAAGATAGGGGTTTTAGGTGCAGGTCATCTCGGAAAAATTCATATCAACTGCATCAAACAAATTGAAAAATACGAGTTGGTTGGTTTCTGCGACCAAGATGGGAACACAGCGAAGAAAGTGGCCGCCGAAACCGGTGTCAAAAACTACACTTCGATAGACGAACTCATTGATTCTGTCGATGTCGTGGATATTGTGACACCTACGATAGCGCATTTCGACTGTGCTTCCAAAGCCATTGCGAAGGGCAAGAGCGTGTTTATCGAGAAGCCTGTGGTGGCGACGGTGAAGGAGGCGAATCAACTCATCGACTTGGCGAAAAAAGCCAAGGTGAAAGTGCAGGTGGGACATGTAGAGCGTTTCAACCCGGCATTTATCGCCGCGGAACCGCATATCAACGACCCGGTGTTCATAGAGGTGCATCGCCTGGCTCTCTACAACCCGCGTGGCTGCGACGTGCCGGTCGTGCTGGATCTGACGGTGCACGACATCGACATCCTTCTCACAATAGTGAAATCCCCGATAAAATCCATTCATGCCAGCGGCGTGTCGATAGTAAGCCCGACACCGGACATCATCACGGCAAGACTGGAATTTGAAAACGGCGCGGTGGCGAATCTCACGACAAGCCGTATCTCGCTTAAAAACATGCGTAAATTCCGTATCTTCCAAAATGGAGCATACATCACCATGGATTTCATGGAGAAAAAAACCGATATAGTGAGAGTTGAAGACGTAAACGGCGTGCCAGGCCCATTCGACATGACACTTGACCTCCCGAATGGGACAGCAAAGAAAATATCCGTGGAAGAACTGCCGGTAAATCAAATCAACGCTATCAAAACAGAATTGGAAAAATTCCACGACGCAATAGTGACAAACACGAACCCCCCGGTAACCATTGAAGACGGCGTCGATGTCCTGAAAGTCGCATACCAGATTTTGGACGAAATCGACAAACATAAAAATCAACTAAAAAAACATCTGGAATAAAACAATATTTGTAATTTAACTTCGTTGAAAATAAAAAAGGCTGCCTATGAAGAGTCTTCGTTACATATTTTTGCTCGCAATTGTGTTGTTGTCATTTTCATGTAAAAAATTCAAAGGAAGTCAGGAGATTCCCGCCTATCTTCGCATTGAACCATGGTCTCTGACCACTAATTACGAGCTGGAAGGCGCAGCCACGGAAGCCATTACCGACGCATGGGTCTATCTGAACGGTAACCTGCATGGCTGTTTTGAGTTTAAAAATCATAAAGACGGAGTCTATGCCTTGCTGCCGGTACTTGAGAAAGGCGAGAAAACATTGCAACTTTATCCCGGCGTGAAAATGAACGGTATAGCTTCGACAAGGATACAATACCCTTTTTATCAGCCTTATAAAATCAAACATACATTCGTGGAAGGTGAGATTGGGACAGTAGCGCCGACAACGAAATATTATAGTATCGACACTGCTACAACGATGCATTTCAAACTGATGGAAGATTTCGAGGAGATAAACAATATCAAGTTTTCACGCCTCGACTCTACATACGCCGAACTTAATCAAATTAGCCACCGCACAAATCCTAATGCCTGGATGGACCCTCTCGACACCATAAACCACTATCGTTCGGGACATGTCCATGTGGGCGACAGCATTAAGCGGTTCCGCATCGTGACAGGTGAGTTGGCAAATTTGCCAGCCGCAGGTGGCTATGTGATAATGGAAATGGATTATAAATGTGACAAGGATATCCTCGTCGGAATGTATGTTATGTCTGCACAGAATGGATTGCAAGACAAAGAGTTGTATTATGTGAAAGCCTCGGATACATGGAAAAAGATATATATCAATTTCAGCCCTACGGTCACAGATAACTACAACGCCTTGTATTTTAAGATTTATATCGGCGGCAATGTGTCGGGCGACGAAACGGCTGATTTTTATTTTGACAATATAAAGTTGATTTGCCGTGAGTAAGAAAATCAATAAACGGAAACAGACTTTCAGATATGTCTTATGGGACTGGTTCGCCTCTGTCGTGACCTGGTCGGTGTTCTTCTGCTTCAGAAAGACGATGGAACCCGGCGACATGTTCGCAAATCTCAATGTGGTTGTCGAAGATAAGAATTTCTGGATCGGAATTATCATAATTCCCTTTGCATGGCTGCTTCTGTTCATGCTTTCCGGTTCGTATCAAAAGGTGTATTTGAAATCGCGTGTGCGTGAACTTGGACAGACAATTCTGGTGACGCTGATTGGCGCGATAGTGCTGTTTTTTGCAATTATTCTTGACGATAATATAACAAATTACAAGCTTTATTACACCTTGTTTGTGATGCTGTATGGCTTGCAGTTTTCCTTGACATATATCGGCAGATTGATAATAACGTCTGTCACTGCGAAAAGAATTCACAACGGTGAGATTGGCTTTAACACATTGATAATCGGCAGTAATGGTAACGCCTGCTCGATTTACAAGGAAATATCGGAGCAGAAATTCGCTTCGGGAAACATCATAGTCGGTTTTGTGAATGTTTTCGACAAGGACGCTTATAAAGTGGAGAAATACATTCCGCATCTGGGTTCATACAATGACTTGGCAGATGTTATCAAAAACTATGATATTGAAGAGGTCATCATCGCTATCGAGCGGTCGGAGACAGAGACCATCGACAAGATTTTGGTGGCGTTGGAGAGTGCTGATGTGACGGTGAAAATCATTCCATTGATGCAGGAGTTGGTTTTCGGCGCTGTTAAACAGGAGGGTATCTGGCATGCCTCACTCATTCAAGTGACACCGGAGCCCATGCCGGTATGGCAGCAGGTGGCGAAACGACTGTTCGATGTCATTGCGTCCATTCTTGTCATCGTCTTGTTATCGCCGGTTTACATATTCACCGCAATAATGGTGAAATGTTCGTCGCCAGGCCCGGTTTTTTATAGACAGGAACGTATCGGACAGCATGGTGTGCCGTTTAACATGTTGAAATTCAGGAGTATGTATGTCGACGCCGAGGATAGGGGACCGCAACTGTCGAAAGACAACGACCCTCGTATCACCAGGTGGGGCAAGTTCATGAGGAAAGTACGTCTCGATGAGATTCCTCAATTCTTCACCGTGCTCGGAGGAAAGATGTCTATTGTGGGCTATCGTCCTGAACGTCAATATTATATCGACCAGATTGTGCAGAAAACACCGCATTATAGGATGCTTCTTCGTATCAAACCCGGAATCACCAGCTGGGGTGAGGTGAAGTTCGGTTACGCATCAACTGTTGACGAGATGGTGGAACGCCTGAAATATGATATATTGTATATCGAAAACATGAACCTCGCCGTCGATATAAAGATTCTGATTTACACCGTGTTGATTGTGGTTCAGGGAAGAGGAAAATGACGGCTAAATATTCAGTTCGCTAATCTTCGATTTCTCGAACTTTTCTTTTGCGTATTTTAAGTTGACGACGAGTTTTTTCTTATTTGATGATGGCATGTCAAACATATCGTCGTTGAGAATGGCTTCGAGGAGGGAGCGCAGTCCGCGGGCTCCGAGTTTGAACTCGATGCTCTTGTCAACGATAAAGTCAAGCACCTCGTCTTTGATGATTAATTCTATGTCGTCCATTCCGAAGAGTTTTGTGAACTGCTTGGTGATAGCGTTCTTCGGCTCTGTGAGTATGCGCTTCAGAGTGTTCCTGTCAAGGGGATTGAGATAGGTTAATATTGGGAAACGACCTATTATTTCCGGAATGAGACCGAATTTTTTCAAATCCGATGGTGCGATATACTGAAGCATATTGTTACGGTCGATTTGTCTTTTCAGGTCGGAGCCATAGCCTATGGCGTTGGTACCCACGCGATTGGCGATGATTTTGTCGATGCCGTCGAAAGCGCCGCCCGCGATGAAGAGAATGTCTTTGGTGTTGACCTGAATCATCTTCTGTTCCGGGTGCTTGCGTCCGCCCTCCGGAGGCACGTTGACGACGGTGCCCTCAAGGAGTTTCAGCATGGCTTGCTGCACGCCTTCGCCCGATACGTCGCGGGTGATGCTGGGGTTGTCGCCCTTGCGTGCTATTTTGTCTATTTCATCGATGAACACTATGCCTTTCTCTGCCGCAGCCACATTATAGTCGGCTGCCTGGAGAAGTTTCACAAGAATGTTTTCCACGTCTTCGCCAACGTAGCCTGCCTCTGTTAATATCGTGGCGTCGGCAATGGCGAAAGGCACGTTCAGCATTCGCGCAATGGTCTTCGCCAACAAGGTCTTGCCTGTTCCTGTCTCGCCAACGAGTACGATGTTCGACTTCTCTATCTCCACCTCGTCGGCGGTTTCTTGCTGGTTCAGACGTTTATAATGGTTGTAAACGGCGACGGAAAGCACGCGTTTCGCCGCGTCTTGCCCGATGACATATTGGTCGAGGAAATTCTTGATTTCAAGAGGCTTGAGAATCTTGAAGTCGGGGATAGCGGCTTTTCTGCGATACGCCGTCTCCTCTTTGAGCATCTGATGGGCGCGGTTGACGCACTCATCGCATATAAAGCCGTTGATGCCTGCGAGGAGGAGGCCGACCTGACTCTCTGGACGTCCGCAAAACGAACAAGCGTTTTCTTGATGTTTAGCCATTATTTGTTCTTAACTAACACTTCATCGACCATTCCGTATGCTTTGGCTTCTTCCGCTGTCATCCAATAGTCGCGGTCGGAGTCTGCCCACACCTTGTCGTAAGGCTGTTTGGTGTGCAGGGCGATGATTTCGTACAGTTCTTTTTTAATCTTTTGAATCTCGCGGGCTGTGATTTCGATGTCAGAGGCTTGTCCCTGCATCCCGCCCATGGGCTGGTGAATCATGATGCGTGAGTGCTTGAGGGCGGAACGCTTTCCGTCGGCGCCGGCGCAGAGCAGCACCGCTGCCATAGAGGCTGCCATGCCAGTGCAGATGGTCGCCACGTCAGGCTGGATAAACTGTATGGTGTCGTAGATGCCGAGACCGGCGTACACCGAGCCGCCAGGAGAGTTCAGATAAATCTGAATGTCGCGTTTTGGGTCGGCTGATTCAAGGAAAAGCAACTGCGCCTGTATGATGTTGGCAACATAGTCGTCAATCTGGTCGCCAAGGAAAATGATACGGTCCATCATCAGACGAGAGAAAACGTCCATCTGCGCCACGTTGAGCTGACGCTCCTCGATGATAGTTGGGGAAATGAAACTCGTAATGGTGTTGGCGTATTTCTCAAGACCTAAACCATTGATGCCGCGATGCCTGGTGGCGTATTTGTAAAATTCGTTGTTGGTGTTCATGATGTCTCGGTTGTTAAAACGCATTTCTTCGCGTCGTTGCTGTTATTCGTTGTCCGATTTCGCTGTTTTCTTTGTCGTCTTCTTTGCGGCAGGCTTTTTCGCTGTCTCCGCTTCTTTCTTCGGCTCCTCCTTCTTTTCCGGGGCTTTCTCCGCCTTCTTCTCGACTGCTTTCTTTGTCGTCTTCTTTGCAGGTTCTTTCTCTTCCTTTGGAAGGACAGCCTTCACGAAGCCTTCGTAGTCGGTGTCAACGACCTTCACTTTCATCGCTTTCTTCAGGAATGCGGTGACTTTGTTGTCGGCTACCTGGTTCTTGATATTCTCGCGCTGGTTCTCGTCCTTCAAAACCGAATCGACGATGCCGTCGAGACGCTGTTTCATGTCGTCGCTCATGCCTGCGATGTCAAGCTGACCGAAATACATCTTCGTCACGAAGTCGCGGAGCTCCTTTTCTTTGAGGACAAGTTCAGGGTTGGCTTTCGCTATTGTCTCCTCGATGAGCTGCCATCTGAAAGTCTTTGAATACACGCTGTCGTAGTTCTTCTCGACATCTTCCTCGCTGACTTTGCCTTCGCTGTTGGCGACAATCCAGCGTTTCAAGAATGCGTCGGGCATGTCGAAATTCACCTCGCTCACGAGTTTGTCGATAGCGGCGTTCAAGAACATGCGTTCGGCCTCGACCACATACTGGCGTTCCATCTCGGTGGCGATTTCCTTGCGGAATGTCTCGACATCTTTGATTTCCTTGCCGGGGAAAATCATCTTGAAAAACTCTTCGTCGAGCTCTGGAAGCTTGTCGTCTTTCTTGTTGCCTTCCTGAATGCGTTTGACTGTCTCGTCAATTTCCTTGTCGGAAGCCTTGATGTTGTAGTCGTTTATGGCAATCTTGTCGAGTTCGACTTTTATTTCCGGCTTGAGGCCGACCTCGAAGAAGAAACTCATCGTCTCTTGAGTCTCCGGGTCGGTGGGCTGCTGTTTTTCCGGGTCTGACAGCGGGTAGCCCATGATGTCGAGCTTATTTTCAAGTATATGTTTGTTGAGAGCTTCGGAAACCTTCTTGTTTAATTTGTCAAAAGTGACTGCGGAACCATACATTTTCTCAATCATTCCGAACGGCACTTTCCCTTGGCGGAAGCCAGGAAGGACTGCTTTATGCTGGTAGTTTTTCAATTCTTTCTTGACATCTTCCGCAAAATCGGCTTTTTCGATGTCGATTTGGATTGTGGCGAGAAGGTCGCCTTTTGCTGTCTGTATAGTCTTCATTATCAATAATATATGTAATTTACATGTGCGGATGAAGGGACTCGAACCCATACTCCTCACGGAACCAGATCCTAAGTCTGGCGCGGCTACCAATTACGCCACATCCGCTTTTTTTTGAGTGCGCAAAATTACAAAAATTTTTGACACCTTATATAATTAACGAAAAATATTATTTTTTGACATTAAGAGCCTCGCGGAGCGCATTGCCCATGAGCATGAAAGCGAGTACAAGCAACATGATGGCGATGCCTGGAAGCACGGCTAAATAAGCATCGTCGAGGATGATGTAGGCGTAGTTTTCCTTTATCATCGAGCCCCACGACGGCATTGGCGGCTGAACTCCGATGCCCAGGAAACTCAAGCCAGCCTCGAGAAGTATCGCCGTGGCGAAATTTGCCGCCGAGATGACGATGATAGGGTTGATGATGTTGGGAATGATATGCCGTATTATGATTCTTGCGTTTTTTAAACCGAGTGCGTGTCCTGCCTCGACGAAGGTCGTCTCTCTTATCGATAAAATCTGGCCTCTTGCCACGCGTGCCACCTCGACCCACATGGTGAGACCGACGGCAATGAACACCTGTACCACGCCTTTGCCAAGCGCGAATGTTATCGCTATGACTATCAACAATGTGGGTAGCGACCAGACCACGTTGACGAGCCACATGGCGACATCATCGACACGCCCCCGAAAGAAGCCGCCGAGGCCCCCGATGAAAAGACCGATGACAACGGAAAGAACAACAGCTATGAAACCAACGGAGAGACTTATGCGAGCGCCGAGGACGAGGCGGCTCAAAAAGTCGCGCCCAAACTGGTCGGTGCCAAGAATGTATTTGCGGTGAACTACAGGATTTTCAGGTAATAAGCTGTTGTCGATGACCTCTTCTTGTACCGCACCTTCATGTTCGGGGTTGAAGATGTATGCAATTGTCGTTTTTTCGCCAAATTTCACGGAATCAACAGGGATTTGGCGGTATGGCGATGGCTGCCCGCTCCAAAGTTTCTTGAAAAACCCCACTTTCTCGACTTTTGTCGGTTTGTTGACAAGCAAAATGTCAACCTCGAAGCCGGGTTTTTGAGTGGAAATCTCCAAAATTTGAGTGTTCGCATCCGGAGTGTTGTCGGGAATGATGAAATAGGCAAACAGCGCCGTCAACGCGCATAAAACGATGAAAACCAACGAAATCATGCCTGCAACGTTCTTTTTGTAACGCCGCCAGGCGATTTGTGAAGGAGAAAGGAAGTCGTTGCTTTTCATAAAAAATTTTTGCAAAGATAAAAATTTCTCGCGCAACTTCCGCATAATTCGCGAAAATATATCCCCTCAATCTATCTTGCACGTTCAAATTGCCCGAAAGCACGCCGCCCTCGCAGCGCAGCCGACGTAATCCCGGACCTGTGCCTGTGAGAAAGGAAAGACTCTCGGTGTTTTTCATGGTTTATTAAGGCTATGTCGCAACCCGCGACATGATTCCGTCAAAATTGTTGACAAAGGAATCGCCGGATGCGGAGTCGCACTAAATCTATGGCCGACAATTGCCTCAAAATGAATGTCGCCCCTGTGTCAAAGGTTTGTTGTTAGGTGTTTTTTGCGACGGAAAGATTTTCGATGCTCATGTCTTTGGTGAAAAATCCTTATCTTTGCAAAAAATTATCCTGATGAACGAGATAAGAAACATCATAGAAAAGGCATGGGACGACCGCTCGCTGTTGGCGAAAAACGAAACTCGCGACGCTGTCCGCGAAGCGGTGAACAGGCTTGACAAAGGCGAGATGCGCATGGCTGAAAAGATTGATGGTCAATGGGTTGTGAACGAGTGGCTGAAGAAGGCCGTCATCATGTTTTTCCCGATAAACGACATGGAGGTGTCGAGGAGCGGCATCTTCGAGTATTACGACAAGATTCCGTTGAAAGGCGGTTTCGAGCAGGTCGGCGCGCGCGTGGTGCCGCCGGCGGCGGTGCGCTACGGCGCATTCGTCAACAAAGGAGCGGTGTTGATGCCCTCATATATTAATATAGGTGCATACGTTGACAGCGGCACTATGGTCGATACCTGGGCAACGGTGGGCTCGTGCGCCCAGATTGGCAAAAACGTGCATCTCAGCGGCGGCGTGGGCATAGGCGGTGTGCTCGAGCCGGTGCAGGCAGCGCCCGTCATCATCGAAGACAACTGCTTCATCGGGTCGAGATGTGTCGTGGTGGAAGGTGTGAGGATAGAGGAAGAGGCAGTACTCGGCGCGAATACCGTCATCACCCAATCAACGAAGATTATCGACGTGACCGGAAACAAACCCGTGGAATACAAAGGCGTGGTGCCGGCGCGCTCGGTGGTGGTGCCCGGCTCGTATGTCAAACACTTCCCCGCGGGCGACTATCAAGTAGCTTGCGCGTTGATAATCAAGAAAAGAAACCTGTCAACAGATAAAAAAACGTCTCTCAACGAGGCGTTGAGAGACGTTCAAGTTTGAGGGTAGAAGGTCGGATTCGAACCGACGACCCACGGAACCACAATCCGGTACTCTAACCAACTGAGCTACATCTACCATCTGATTGCGGGTGCAAAAGTACAGTTTTTTTTAATACAAAAAGAAAAATATCGTTATTTTTGCAAAAAATTTTTTCAGGAATGGGCAGAATAATGGCAATTGACTATGGCAGAAAGCGTTGCGGCGTCGCCGTGACCGACACGTTGCGCATCATCGCCAACGGATTGACGACCGTCAGAGCCTGCGACTTGCTCGCTTTCATACAGGATTACGTGAAAAAAGAGGAAGTCGATGAAATAGTGGTGGGCGAGCCTAAAGACATGCACAACAACCCGTCGGAATCGGCGCGGTATATCGAGCCTTTCTTGAAACAACTGAAAAAAACTCTGCCCGACATGGAAATAAAACGTTTCGACGAGCGTTTTACCTCCGTGATGGCACACCGGACCATGCTCGACGCAGGCTTGAGCCGGAAGCAGCGTCAAAATAAAGAACTCGTCGATACAATAAGCGCGACGATAATACTGCAATCATATATGAACTCGAAAAAATAACAAACGAAAATCAAAAGATAAATAAAATGGTATTACCAATTGTGGCTTACGGTCACTCTGTGCTTAAGCACGTGGCCGAGGATATTGAAGAAAACAGTCCGGAAATTCAGCAACTTATCGCCGATATGTTCGAGACTATGTACTATGCCGAAGGTGTTGGACTGGCAGCGCCTCAAATCAACAAGTCGATACGTCTTTTCGTTATCGACTGTGACCCGTTTAAAGATAAATATCCAGAGGGCGCGGGAGTGAAGAAGGTGTTTGTAAACGCGGAAATTCTTGAACTTTACGGCGACCCATGGATGTTCAAAGAGGGCTGCCTCAGCCTGCCCGACATGGGCGAGGACGTGGAACGTCCAAGCAAGGTGAAAATGTATTATATGGACGAGAACTTTGTGGAACATGAAGAGGAGTTTGACGGCATCGTGGCGCGTGTCATACAGCATGAGTACGACCATCTGGAAGGAAAATGCTATGTGGATAGAATAAGCTCTATGCGTAAGATGTTGCTTAAAAATAAATTGCGTAATATCTCGGAAGGCAACGTGGACGTTGACTACAAAATGATATTCCCCAATAAAAAACACAGACGATAAAGAAATCGTCACTGGAGGCGCGCATGACCTCGACTTCGCCGGAAATGACGACAACTGAACAATAAAATGAATACCATGAAACAACCTTTGGCATTAATAGCGGTTCTTTCCTTGTTTTTAATGGGCTGCTACAACAACCAGATGAAGAGGATTGAAAAACTCGAGAAACAGATGTTCGCGACAGCAAACGCCATAAATCCAAATGTCGCAAGTGATTTGGTCTCGGCGTATTGTGATTTCGCCGTCGCCAATCCGAATGATGAAAAGGCTCCGGAATGTCTTTTCAAAGCCGTTGATGTCTCTATGAACCTCAACGAGCCTCAACGCACAATCTATATCATAGACGAATTGTTGGACAAATATCCCGATTATCCTCGCACACAAGCCGCTTTGTTTGCAAAAGCATTCATTTTCGAGACGAGATACGAGAACCTTGACATGGCCAAGAAACTTTATGAACAGTATCTCGCTCTTTATCCCGATGGCGAGTTCGCCGCCGACTGCACGGCTTCTATCGAAAACCTCGGATTAACGCCGGAAGAGATAATTAAGAAGTTTGAAAATCAATAATTTAGTTTCAAATTTTTCATTTTTTTTTTATCGTATTGATTTTCTTCGTATTTTTGCACCCGAAAATATGAAAAGGAAGCCACAGAAATACGACTCCCCGCCTGTAAAGACGCTCCCAACAGCGTCTGACGCCCCCGCTATATGCACGTGGGGGGGGGGCAACTCTCTGATTATCAACAACTTAGACTAAAAACCAACCACCACAGCCTTACCACCCTTAACGCCCTTAATGGCCCTAATGCCCTTAATGGCCCTAACGCCCTTAACGCCCTTAACGCCCTTAATGCCCTTAATGCCCTTAATGCCCTTAATGGCCCTAACGCCCCTAATGCCCCTAATGCCCTTAATGGCCCTAACGCCCTTAATGCCCTTAACGCCCTTAATGCCCTTACCGCCCTTAATGCCCTTACCGCCCTTATCCGCCTTAAGGCTCCCTCTGCACTATTAATCAACACTAAATATCATGAAAAAAACAACGACATTGAAAGCCTTTCTGCTTTCTCTGGCGATGGCACTGGTAGTGCTGTCGCCAACGACGATGAACGCTCAAAGCGAGGACTGGTTCCGCAATAACGACTTTAATGGCGGCAACCGTTTTGCAAGCGACTGGGCGATTATGAACCTTGGCATCGGCCAGGATGCCCCTCTCGGCGGCGGACTGCTCGTTCTCGGTATCGCCGGCGCCGGCTACGCCCTGGCGCGCCGCAGACGCTCCTTGAAGAAAGGCGCTGCCATGCTCGCAGCCCTCGCCATGATGCTCGGCTTCACCCAGTGCAGGAAGAACCTCGAGACAATAGCCACTGCACCCGCCAACGGCGTTTACATCACCCTCGACGTTGACGGCGGCTCAAAAGTTGTCGTTGACCCCAATGGAGCTGCCACATACGCCACCGTTACATTTGAAGCCGGCGACATCATTTATGTCGGCAACAACGGCGAGTGTGTCGGCTATCTCACATACGACGATGGTATTAATAAGTTTAAGGGGAAATTGTTCGATTTGGGCAAGCCTTTGAACGAGAACGACTATCTCCATTTCTATTTCATGGGCAACAAAGGCGGCACGATAGAACCCAAGAGCGTTTATATCACTGACCAGACAAGTAAGTATCCGGTGATTTCTTACGGCCACTCAAAATATTTTTATAAAAATGAACAGGAGAACTATACAGCGACACTTGAAAACTACTGCTCCATTATGAAGTTCCCCATTGCAGATGACGGCACTGACAAGCAGGTGACGCTAAGTGGAATGTACAACAAGGTGACTGTGAACTTTGCCGCTAATAACGCAAACAATGGCGCCGCTTCTGTCAATCCTTACACATACTCCAAGGACGGTTTTGGAGATATAATGCTTCACTCGGAGAGCAATACCGAGAAATGGGCGATAGTGCTGCCACAGCCTGCCGGGGAAGCGAAACTTTATGCCGATGGTTACAAAACTGTGACCGTTGAAGTTCCTGAAATCGAAGCCAACAAATATTATAAAGATAACATCAATGCAATAGCCCTCGAACCAGGCACGGCGGATAATTTGTTCAGTGTCGGCGCAAATAAGAAAGTGCGTTTCTCGTCCGGCAACCTGCAGGCGACAGGAACAACATCTTCTATGGCTTATAAAGGCTGGACATGGTCGTTTGCGCCAGACCAGTGGAGCTATATTGGCAATAATACTGCAAATACAAACATTACAGGTAACGGAAAATTGAACGCCGACGGCACTGTTGACCTCTTTGGTTGGAGCACAGCCTCTACATACTACGGCATAAACAACAGTACGACTTATGGAGACTATAATGGTGATTTTAAGGACTGGGGCAAGGTTGCCAACATCGCAAATCTTGACGGTCATAACGACTGGCGCACTCTGACAAAAGAAGAGTGGCAATATTTGTTCAATGAAAAAAATGCAACTCGTAAAGAGAAGCATGCGGCGGCTACTGTCAACAATGTGCCTGGCATAGTCCTTCTTCCTGACTCATGGGAACTTCCTTCAGGTTGCAACTTCAAGCCTGGTTTTGACAAAAAAGAAGGATGGAGTCGGAACAACTACGAAGGGGAAACGTGGACTGTGATGGAACTCTGCGGCGCTATCTTCCTGCCAGCCGCGGGCTACCGTAAAAATGTTACTGTTTCAGAAACTGGTTCCGCCGGCTATTACTGGTCGTCATCTCCTTCTTCTGTAGTTAATCAGGCAAATTGCGTCTATTTAAAGAAAGACAAGGTGCAGACGAATCAGTACGACTATCGCTACTACGGTTATAGCGTGCGTCTTGTGCGTTAGGCTGATAATTGATGAATTTGAAAAACCGATATATTTGCAGCGAAAATGTATTTTCGCTGCAAATATTGTTTATGAAAAGGAAAAAAGACCCCGTCGCCGTTTGAAATCTTTCAGACAAGACAAACGGAGCCCATGGGTTTTGGCTGTCGATGCCTTGTCGTCTCAATCTTGTCTAAAATCTTTGTTATACTCGTCAATCAAATCTAAAATCTCGTCTTTCCCTGTCCTCTTTTCAGATGACGTGACAATCATTGTGGGAAGCTCCTCCCATTCCTCCAAAAGTCTTTTCTTGTAATTTTCGATGTTTTTCGAGAGTTGTCCGCTCTTCAGCTTGTCGGCTTTGGTAAACACAATCACGAAAGGAATGTTGTTCTCGCCAAGGCCCGAGATGAACTCCAGGTCGATTTTTTGAGGTTCGATGCGACTATCGACCAATACGAAGGTAGTGATGAGGTTGGGGCGGCCTAAAATGTATTCGTCAAGCATCTGCTTCCACAATTCGCGCTCTTTCTGCGAGCGTTTCGCAAAGCCATATCCCGGAAGGTCGACGAGATACCATTCGTCGTTGACGATGAAATGGTTGATGGTGATTGTCTTCCCCGGAGTGGCGGACACTTTCGCCAACTTGCCGTTGCCGGCGAGCATATTGATGAGCGATGATTTCCCTACGTTGGAACGCCCGATGAAGGCGTATTCCGGCTTGTCGGCCTTCGGAAGACTGGCAACGCTGGTGTTGCTCTGAAGAAAAAACGCGGTCTTAATCAGCATTTTAATACAATTTTTTGCAAAAATACAATTTTTTTTCGTCGTTTCGACTGAAACGCAAAAGAGAAATCTCCGACAAATAATTTTGACGCTTCCATGATGAGGGAGATGTCTCTGTTTCTCCGCGCTTTTCCCGCAACAATTGCGGGAGATGTTAATAACTTTTTCGCCTGTTGATAACTCTGTTGATAAATTTTTTAAAAAAAATGCAAAAAAGTGGGAGAGAGTGGGAAAAAATGTGTAATTTTACATGCTGAAAAATTTGTATGCAAATGAATTATCCGATAGGTGAATATTATTGTAAATTAGACTCCAAGGGGAGGTTGCTTTTGCCAAGTAGTTTCAAGGAGCAGATAGGCGACGCCTTGAACGAGGGCCTTGTGCTGCGCCCGGGTCTGTTCGAGACCTGCCTTGACGTGTATGGGAAGGACGACTGGCGTAAATTGCAGGATAAACTTGGCAAGCTGAATCCGTTCAAGAAGGAAAATCTCATGATGATGCGACGCATCAACGCCGGTGCGAGGGTCGTGACGATGGACGCGAGCGGGCGGATTCAGATTCCGAAAGACCTTGCGGAGAAATGCGGTATGCTGAAGGAGGTGGTCGTGACGTCGTTGCCGGACAGAATGCAAATCTGGGCG
>OLGV01000464.1_pt1 | contig 16949 bp, 14 predicted proteins | sample 1605761 | NCBI WGS metagenome assembly OLGV01 (sample SAMN03283245) | human gut metagenome | biome: human-associated habitat; material: feces | host: Homo sapiens | place: Peru | collected 2012
ACTCGCATGCGGAATGGGACTTAACTCATTCTTCTGCACGACCTTCGTTGCAGGCGCATATTTTGCAGGTGTTGACGTGATCGAAGGCTTCCATTCGGGACTTGTCATCATCTTCATTTCGGGACTTGTGTTTCTTGTCCTTTCTGTCACGGGACTCAGAACGTACATCGCAAAAGCTTTGCCTGAATGCCTGAAAAAAGCTATCCCCGCAGGTATCGGTCTGTTTATCGCATTCGTCGGATTCCAGAATGCGGGCATAATCCAGGCTAACCCCTACACTCTCGTTCAGTTCGTTGATATCCACGGCGGCGAATGGGCAACAGTTGCTCCTGCTATCGTTGCGCTCCTCGGCGTTCTTATCATCGGTATTCTCGGCAAGCTGAATGTCAAGGGCAATGTTATCCTCGGAATAATCGCTTCCGCAGTTCTTTACTACATCTTCACAGGCTCCGTTCCTTCTCTCGACATGAGCAGCGTGGGACAGTCCTTCTCGGATTTCGGAAAGATCGGCTTCCTTGGTCTTTTCAGCGGCGATGCATGGGCTGACGCATTTTCGGGCGCACACATCGGCAGCGTATTCAATGCGATCATGCTTATCATAACATTCTGTCTCGTTGATATGTTCGATACGCTCGGAACGCTTTACGGCACAGCTGCACAGGCTGAAATGCTTGACGAGAACGGCGACCCGATCGGCGTTGACAAGGCTATGCTCTGCGACTCTGTCGGAACAGTAACAGGCGCACTCCTCGGCACATCCACATGTACGACATTTGTTGAGTCATCCGCAGGCGTTGCCGAAGGCGGAAGAACAGGACTTACAAGCCTTGTTACAGCACTTTGCTTTGCGGTCTGCCTCTTCCTCAGCCCTCTTGCAAGCATCATTCCTTCCTGCGCAACAGCTTCCGCACTTATCTATGTCGGTGTTCTTATGGTAAAGAGCTTTGCTAAGGTAGATATGGAAGATATGCGTTCTGCAATTCCTGCATTTATCGCACTTATCATGATGCCTATGACATATTCCATCGCAAACGGCATAGGTCTTGGTGCTATCGCATACGTTATCATGACACTCTGCACAGGCAAATTCAAGAAGAACGATATTATCATTACTGTTATCGCAGCACTGTTCGTTCTGAAATTCATATTTGTCACAATGTAACAGCATTATCCCCAAAAAGCAAAAACCGAAGCAGCGAAAACTGCTTCGGTTTTTTTATTTGTCCGAATTTTCTATGATATCACGCACTTTATGCTCAAGTTCTATTGCATCCTGAGCCAGTTCATCATAATCGCCGATGCCCTTTCTGAGAGAATCAACGACCTTTGAATATGCCTTATGCAGCGGATCAAGCGAAAGATTTCCCGTAAGACCCTTCAGGATATGCGCATGCTTTTCCGCAGAGATGCGGTCGCCTCGCCGATAGTCGCCCTCAAAATCGATTTCTGCAGAGTATGGTGGATAATCCCTGAGATATTTACAGTAAAGCTCCTCATTGTTCATAAGTCTGTGTGTTCCCGCTTCGGGATCGCAGCCTGCGTCCCTCAGCTCGTCAAAAAGTCTGCTCATTTTTCCGCCTTTCTTTCTCCTTTGCCTGTTATTCCCCAGCCATCTATGCCTGCGCGGCGCATAGCACCGAATATCCTGTCCGTGAAGCCCTTGTCAGACTTTTCACGTTCGGCAAGAAACTGTTTCATCGTTTCCCTGGATGTATGTCCGTCAATGGGACATTTTGACTTGATAACATTGACAACGCCCTTGTTTGCTGCTTTTTTGATCTCCTTTTCCGGGGCAAATACCAGCGGACGGATAAGTGTCAGATCCTTTCTCGAAAGATAGCTTTTCGGCGCAAAGCAGCCTATTCTTCCTTCGATAAAAAGGTTCATCATAAACGTCTCGACAGCGTCATTGTAATGGTGTCCCAGTGCGATCTTGTTGCAGCCTGCTTCAATGGCAGCATCATGCAGACCGCCGCGTCTCATTCTCGCACATAGGCTGCATGGGTGTTCCTCTTTACGGATATCGAACACGATAACGCCTATGTCCGTTCGTTTAAGTATGTAAGGCACGCCAAGCTCATCGCAAAGCTTCTGCACCTCCGAATAATCGCCGTCAATGCCGCCGAAACGAGGGTCGAGAGTGATGGCAACGACATCGTAATCAATGCCGATGAAACGCTTCAGCAGCACAAGTCCTTTCAGCAGCACAAGGCTGTCCTTTCCGCCCGAAACGCCGACTGCGATCTTATCTCCGTCCCGGATAAGGTCGAATTCCTGAATTGCTTTCCGCATATACCCCAGAATTTTCTGCATAAAAATTTCCCCTTAAAAAATATATTCACATTATAATACAACCACTGCAAAATGTCAACATTTATTATAATTAAAAACGGCATTTCATATGCCATAACCCGTGAGGAATGGGAAAAGCAAAAATAAAAGCGGACCGGAAAGTGTGATCTTCTTTCCGGTCCGCTCTGTTTTATCCTATCGAAATGACCTTGTAATCCTTGTCCTCGACAGCCTTTCTGAGCACATCATCGGGCGTGTCTGCGGACAATGTAACAACGGCTGTTCCTGCTTCGTGGCTTACATTAGCCTCAGAAACTGTGGGGATAGCCTCCAGAGCCTTCTTTACAGCCGCTTCGCAGTGACCGCACATCATTCCTTCGATCTTCATTGTCTTAGTCATAGTATTCTTCTCCTTTTTCTTTGGTTTGATCTTTTTATCCTTATCGGCATTGTGAATGTCGAAAAAGTTCAGTCTTAACGCATTTGTTACAACGCAGAAGCTTGAAAGGCTCATAGCCGCCGCACCGAACATCGGGTTCAGCTGCCAGTGGAAAAGCGGTATCCACACGCCAGCCGCAAGGGGAATTCCGATAGCATTGTAAATGAATGCCCAGAACAGGTTCTCGTGGATATTCCTGAGTGCCGCACGGCTCAGACGCACAGCCGCCGGAACGTCGCTCAGGCGGCTTTTCATCAGAACTGCGTCCGCTGCATCTATCGCAACATCGGTTCCTGCGCCTATCGCAATGCCGACATCTGCGGCGGTAAGAGCGGGAGCATCGTTTATTCCGTCGCCGACCATTGCGGTCTTGCCCTCGGCTTTAAGGCGGCTGATAACACTTGCTTTTCCGTCGGGGAGAACGCCTGCTATTACCTCGTCAACACCTGCCTGTGCGCCGATCGCCTTTGCTGTGCGCTCGTTGTCGCCCGTCAGCATAACGACCTTGATGCCCATGTTTTTCAGCTCACGTACAGCCTGCGCACTGTCATCTTTTATAACGTCCGCAACAGCGATAATTCCCGATAATGTTCCGTTTTTGCAGAAGAAAAGGGGAGTTTTTCCTTCTTCGGCAAGCTTCTCCGACTGTGTCTTTATATCATCGGATATTTCGGCATGCTGCATCGCAAGGTTAAGGTTTCCGCCGATGACTTTGCTTCCGCCTATCACAGCGGATAATCCGTTGCCGGGGAGTGCCTTGAAATCCGCAGCATCCTCCGCAGATAAATTCTTATCCGCAGCATAGGAGATTATCGCCTTTGCGAGAGGGTGTTCGCTCTTGGTTTCAAGCGAATAAGCCGTTTTCAGCAGCTCATCTTCCGAAACGCCGACAGGTATGATGTCCGTGACCTTGGGTTCGCCGCCGGTGACTGTGCCTGTTTTGTCAAGTGCGCATATCTCAATGCGTCCTGTTTCTTCAAGTGCTGCGGCGGTCTTGAAGAGAATTCCGTTTTTGGCACCCTGTCCGCTTCCGACCATTACCGCAACAGGTGTTGCAAGTCCGAGTGCGCAGGGGCAGCTTATAACGAGGACGGAAATTCCTCTTGCAAGCGCAAATCCCGCAGTCTGTCCGACAAGCAGCCATACTAAAACAGTAATAAGCGCAATTCCGATAACTACGGGGACGAAAATTCCCGAAACCTTGTCGGCTGCCTTTGCAATAGGAGCTTTTGTTGCCGCCGCATCGCTCACCATCCGGATTATCTTTGAAAGTGATGTGTCCTCGCCGACTCTTGTTGCTTCGCATTTCAGGAATCCCGACTGATTTATCGCAGCCGCAGAAACGCTGTCGCCCACGTCCTTGTCAGCGGGAATGCTTTCGCCTGTCAGTGCGGACTCGTTGACTGCACTCTGTCCCTCGACAACTATTCCGTCCACGGGAATGCTTTCGCCGGGGCGGACAACAAAGATATCGCCCTTTCTGACCTGTTCGGCAGGAATAACGGTCTCCTCGCCGTTCCTGATGACAGCAGCCGTTTTGGGAGCAAGCTTCATAAGGCTTTTCAGAGCATCGGTCGTCTTGCCCTTTGAACGTGACTCGAGCATTTTTCCGACTGTTATAAGCGTCAGTATCATAGCCGAAGATTCAAAGTAGAATTCATGCATATAGCCCATAACGGCATCGGCATTTCCCTTGACCTGCGCATCTGTCATTGCAAACAGCGCATAGGTGCTGTAAACGAAAGCAGCCGATGATCCGAGCGCAACGAGAGTGTCCATATTGGGTGCTTTGTGCCACAGGCTCTTGAATCCGCTTATGAAGAATTTCTGGTTGATGACCATAACTATGACTGTCAGCAGGAGCTGGACAAGTCCCATAGCTACGTGATTTCCGTCAAAGAAAGAGGGGAGCGGCCAGCCCCACATCATATGTCCCATTGAAAAATACATGAGAATTAGCGTGAAAATGACCGAAACTATCAGACGCTTCATGATGAGAGGAGTCTGAGTGTCCTTCAGAGAGTCGTCCGATGCTGCTTTTTCGGGAGATGCGCCTTTGAGAGATGCACCGTATCCCGCATTTTTTACCGCCGCTATGATATCATCGGGAGATGCACTGCCCTCAACGCCCATAGAATTCGTAAGCAGGCTTACCGAGCAGGACGTAACTCCGTTTACCTTTGAAACCGCCTTTTCAACACGGGCACTGCACGCCGCACAGCTCATTCCCGTTACATTGTACTGAACCATAAAACCACCTTATTTCATCAGCTTCTGCAAAACGCCGAGGAGCTCGTCGATCACTTCGTCATTTCCGTTACGGATATCGTTTGCAACGCAGGTCCTTATATGCGCCGAAAGCAGCTCTTTGTTGAAGGAACTGAGCGCTGCGGAAACTGCTGCTGTCTGCACCATGACATCCGTGCAGTAAGCGTTTCTTTCTATCATTCCTTTTATGCCGCGTATCTGCCCTTCAATGCGGTTCAGGCGGTTCAAAAGCCGTTTCTGTTCCTCATCGGAGCGCATTTTTGTCTTATGTGAACATTCACAGCAATCTGACATCAACATCACTTCCTTTGCTTACATTATATACCCCCAAGGGGTATTTGTCAAGTCTAATACTAAAAAACATTGAATTATGGGAATCTCTCGCCGCAAAACCGCATATATCAAAGCTTTTGCGGCGATTTCTTCTCCATAATCCTAATGTTTTTTATTATAACTTGCACAAAATCAGTGTATTTCATAAAGACAGCTTTATCCATTGAAATTTTTTTATTGATATGATATAATGGCAATGAAAAGAGGGCTTTTATGGGATTTGATATTGATGAAATCATCTGCGAACTTAATAATACACATGACGCTTCCGATGATAAGCTGAAATTTCTGCTTGAGCGAAACGGTGGCGATGACCGGCTTTTTGCCGCAGCCGACCGTGTAAGGCGTGAGATATACGGCACTGACGTTTATATCAGAGGTCTGATAGAATTCACGAACTATTGCAAAAACAACTGCCTTTACTGCGGTCTGCGGCGTGACAACAAAAATCTTCGCCGATACCGTCTGAGCAGGTCGGAGATATTTTGCTGCTGTGACGAGGGATATTCTCTTGGATTTCGCACCTTTGTGCTTCAGGGCGGCGAGGACATGGCATTTTCCGACGATGACATCTGCGGGATAGTTTCCGATATAACCGCAAAATACCCCGACTGCGCCGTTACGCTTTCGATAGGCGAGAGGTCAAGGGAAAGCTATGAGGCGTATTTCAGAGCGGGTGCAAGGCGGTATCTTCTGCGGCATGAAACTGCGGATATTTCGCATTACGGAAAGCTTCACCCGCCCGAAATGAGCCTTGAAAACAGGAAACGATGTCTGTACGATCTGTCGGACATAGGCTACCGGACAGGCTCGGGATTTATGGTCGGTTCTCCGTATCAGACGACGGAAAATCTTATTTCCGATCTGAGATTTTTGCAGCAGCTGAAGCCCGCAATGATCGGAATCGGACCATTCATAGCCCACTGCGATACACCGTTTGCAGGGCAGAAAAACGGCAGCCTGACGCTTACCCTGCGGCTTATTTCGATACTCAGGCTGATGTTTCCGTATGCGCTTATCCCGTCAACGACAGCACTCGGAACCATTCACCCAGAGGGACGTGAAATGGGACTGAAAGCGGGTGCGAACGTAGTCATGCCGAACCTTTCGCCCGTCGGTGTCAGAAAGCTTTACTCGCTTTATGATAACAAGATATGCACGGGTGAGGAGTCTGCGCAGTGCAGGGGATGCCTTGAAAGCCGTGTCAGCTCTGCGGGATATAGGATCGTCACGGATATCGGAGATGCAAAAAAGCCTGCCGAACGGTAAAAGCCGATCGGCAGGCACATTTTATGCGTGTTTATTACTCAACAACGCCGCCCTCAACAACAAGATTTTCCTTGTCAACTGCATCGCCGTAAACTGCGGCAAGAGTTGCATCGTAATCGTTGTGGAAGAAGGATTCATCAGCAAGGGACTTGATCTCATCGTTCAGCCAGCTGAGCAGTGTTTCGTTGCCCTTTGTTACAGCGGGAGCGATAGTGTCAACGCTTCCGAGGGACTCGATCCCTACCACAAATCCGGGGTTCTGCATTGCCCATGCAAGAACTTCTGTGTTATCGGTAGAGAATGCATCGCCTCTGCCGTCCTGAAGTGCGGAATAAGCTTCGTTGTATTCATCATACTTTACAAGCTCAACATCGGGATAATTTTCTGTGAAGAATGTTTCTGCTGTTGTGCCTTTAACGACAATAAGCTTCTTGCCGTTCAGTTCATCAACGGACTTGATCTCAGCGTTTTCGGGGGATACAACGCCCAGTGCGACCTTCATGTACGGCAGTGCGAAATCGACCTTTTCCGCACGCTCGGGTGTTACTGTGAAGTTTGCGAGAGTGATGTCTACCTTGCCTGTTTCAAGGAATTCAACACGGCTTGCTGCCTCAACGGGGACAAGCTCAAGCTCAGTTCCGAGATCCTGTGCGATACGCTTTGCAAAGTAGATGTCATAGCCCTGATATTCGCCGTTGTTGTCAACGTAGCCGAACGGGTTCTTATCGGAGAATACGCCGATCTTTATTGTGCCGCTTGCCTTGATGTCATCAACGGTCCTGTATATCTGAGAAGCGTTTCCTGCTGCTGTTCCTTCAGCGGAAATGTTGTCGGATACAGTTTCTGCGGAGCTTCCGTTAGATGAGCATGCGGAAAATGTGAGTGCAAGCAGAGCTGCGGTGATTCCTGATACGATCTTTCTGATTTTCATAATTCATTTCTCCTTTTTCGGGATTATCCCGATCATTTTGTATATGTAAAGGTCTTTAAGAACCTTTGCGCACGTTCTGTTTTCGGATTGCTGAAGAACTCATGCGGCGTATTTTCCTCGACGATAACTCCGCCGTCCAGGAAAATTATCCTGTCCGCAGCTGCTTCCGCAAATGCCATTTCATGTGTTACGATAAGCATCGTGGTGCCGCTTTTTGCAAGTCCAAGAACAACATCAAGAACTTCGTGGACCATCTCGGGATCAAGTGCGGCAGTGATCTCATCGAGAAGAATGATATCCGGGTGAAGGATAAGACTGCGCACGATAGCCGCACGCTGCTTCTGTCCGCCCGAAAGCTCGGAGGGATAGGATCTGGCCTTGTCGCCGAGACCTACTCGTTCAAGCAGCCTGAGCGCTTCCTCACGGACTTCCTCCTTGTCTCTGTTCTGCACCTTCATAGGGGAGAGCATAACGTTCGCAAGAACGGTCATGTGCGGGAAAAGGTCGTAGTTCTGAAACACCATTCCTATCTTCTGGCGTATCTTTACAAGGCTGTTTTTTCCGTATTCAACGGGTTCGCCGTGAAGTGAGACCGTTCCGCCCTGAATTGGTTCAAGACCGTTCAGACATCGCAGAAAGGTGCTTTTTCCGCATCCCGACGGACCGATCAGGGCAACGACTTCGCCTTTTTTTACCGAAAGCGAGATGTCCTTTATGACTTCGTTTTCTCCGAAGGATTTTTTTAGATGGCTGACTTCAATGACTGTATCTTCCATGCAGACAGCTCCTTTCTTATGATCTCACGCTTTTGGCGGTTTTCTTTGCTATGACCGAAAGGGGGAAGCAGATGATGAAATACATGAAGAAGATGCACGCATATACCCAGATAGCCGCGTTCGGAGCGTTATATCTGTTTGCATCGATTATCTGCTTGCCGACCTTCAGCACCTCGGTCACACCGATAAGCGAAACGAGGGCGGTCGTTTTTATCATTCTTGTCGCAAGATTTATGATGTTCGGCAGAAGCCTGCGTATCGTCTGCGGCAGGATAACATATACATAAAGCTGGAATTTGCTGAGTCCCAGAGAATATCCCGATTCAAACTGATGCTTCGGGATAGAATTGAATGCGCCTCTTACGAGATCGCCCGTTTCCGCAACGCCCCATATACTGAATACGATGACTGCGGCGGTATTTCCCGAAAGATTTATTCCCGTGCTTCTTGTGATGCCGAAGAAAACGATAAAAAGAAGAACGAGCTGCGGCATGATCCTGACTATTTCGAGATATATCCTGCAAAGCACCGAAATAACTTTGTTTTTCGAGGTCATTGCACGTCCGAGGGGGATACCGATCAGAAGTGATATGCCGATCGAGATGAGGGAGATCCTGACTGTCACCCATAATCCCGCAAGAAGTCTCAGAAAATTGTTTCCTGTGAAAAGGACTTCAATTCCCTCCATGCCGCACCCTCCTTTCAATTACCGAAAGCAGAAGTGAGATTGGCAGGATCATAATAAGGTATGCCGTTACGAGCATTACAAGTGCTTCCGTTGTGTTGTAGTACATTCCGATAAGATCCTTTGCGACATACATAAGATCTGCGAGGGAAACTGCGCTGAATACGCTCGTTTCTTTCAGAAGGAAGATTATGTTTGCCGAAAACGCCGGCATAGCTGCTGCCGCCGCCTGTGGGAAAACTACATATCTCATAGTCTGTGACCTGTTGAGTCCCAGACTTTCGGCTGATTCGATCTGACTTTTCCCGACCGTTTCAAGTCCGCTGAGAAAGGATTCGCTCATGTAGCTTCCGCCGAGAAACGCAAGGCCGATTATTCCGCACGCCTCCGATGAAAGAACTATTCCCGCTTTCGGCAGACCAAAATACAGGAAGAAGAGCTGGACGATGAGCGGTGTGTTTCTCGAAAGCTCCGTGTAAGCCGTGAAAAGACCGTTCAGCACGGGTATTTTATAGTATTTTGACAGCGCACAGATGAGTCCGACAACCGCCGAAAGCACAATGCCTATGCTGCCTATTGTAACAGTGAGCAGCGCCGCCTTTGTATAAAGGGGGATATGCTCGCTGATGAACTCAAAATTCATAACCTCACTCCGTACTTCTGCTTGATATACTATATTATGCCGATATGCATAAGGCGGTTATTAAAAATGTCCTTGGCTTCCCGCCTCCTGCTGATGTTTTGTATTATAGCACATAAAACATAGCTCGTCAATAGGTTTAGTGTATTTTACATACACAAATATTTTGCACATATCGGGTGAGTTTTTATGTAAAACAGCAGTTTTTGCCTGAATGAAGATATTGATATGCATATCAGCAAAGTTATTCTTGACTAACCGTGTATATTAGTGATATACTGTAACCATCGGAAATACGTTGTTTGTATTCCGAACCTGAAAGTTATCCATATATTACTTCTCTGACTCTGCATTGATCCGAGCTGTTCCCTTTAGGCGAGGATCGGGCGCACGCAGGCTTTCCGTATGAGCGATATGACGGTAAGTCCTGCGTGCGTTTTTATATATGTATGGAAAAATATTTTTCACATTTTGTCACTTTGAATTTTTGAATTGAAAAGTAATCGTTTGCATAAAAATTTGTGCATTATGCACAATCATTTTCTGAAATATTTTAAAATCCATATTGATATTTTAGTGAAACAGCATAAATTCCGATGCAAAAATAATGCATTGTGCACAAAAACAATGAGAATAATAACAAAAAAATATCACGGTTATGTGATAGTTTGATGAAATCACAGGCTTGACACTTTGGATAATTTGTATTAAAATGTATTGTAAATCATAATGCTTATTGTATATGTTTATAATAAGCTGTTTTTAGGAGAGTTGATTATGAAAAAAACTAAAATGTTCAGCGCTATGACCGCTGCAGCAGTAGCTGCCCTGAGTATGTCAGCGGTAGCAGCAGTGCCCGCTTTTGCAGACGACGTTGACCTTGATGGTGTTTACCATGCATACATCGGCGTTCAGTCCGCAAGCTACACATTCAGAAACGCATATGACGATGCACAGTACGGCTACGGAACCAAGGCTGATGACGGTACAGTATGGTTCGATCAGCTGACAGGCTGGGACGGCCCCACAGCTGTAAACAAGCCTACAACATTCAACGACTGTGAGATCGCAGGAAACGGTACATACACAGTTTCTATGTCCGACTTTGACTTCGGTGATGACGAGTCACTGAACCTTCTGTTTGTTTCCACGGATATCCCGCTCAATGACCAGATCAAGGTCAGCGATGTTAAGGTTTCCATGGACGGTCAGACAAAGTACACATTTGACGAAGCATACATGAACCCCGATGCTACCACATATATGAACTGGCAGCAGATCAACATCTGGAATGAGGATCTCGGCAAGGAAGACGGACTCTTCGGCTACACAATGCCTCAGGATTCCATCGAGATCGAGTTCACAATTTCCGGTTTTGCTTATGACAACACAGATTCCGCTGAGGCTGAGGAAACAACAGCAGCAGAGGAAGAGACAGAAGCAGAGACAACAGCAGCTGAAGAAACAGAGGCTGAAGCATCCGCAGCTGAGACTGAGGCAGCATCCGCACCCGCAGAGTCCTCTTCAGGCAATGCAGGCGTTATCATTGCTATTGTTGCTGTAGTTATCGTTGCAGCAGTTGTAGTTGTGATCGTTATCAAGAAGAAGAACGGCTGATAAACGCTGTGAATATTATGCATCGGCTGCTGAGAGACAGCAGCCGATGCATATAAAAGTTCAAACAAATAACCCGCAAAAAAACGGGAGAAAGAAAGGACTGATCACACAGATGGCAATATCAATGGCGGATATGCCTAAGAAAAAGCGTGAAGCAGCACCTAAGCCGCTCACAGAGCGCATTTCCGATAAAATATACTGGGCGCTCAGAACAGTGATCGTGCTGAATATAATTGCACTGTTTTTCCCTTCAATGAACCCTGCCAGACTGAGTGCGATGATCAATAAGAACCTGTCGCTGTTCTCGTGCGGCGTTTCTTATGAGTCGATAGTTGCAAACTGCGGACGTGCGTTCCGTCAGAACTGGGTCTCAGAGGACAGCTTCAAGCTGATCTTCATGTGCAGTATGATCGTTATCATTGCTGTTGTTATCATAGCAGTCAGCGGATGTATGTCACTCGGCAACCATAAGCTGAAAAAGATCGGACTTGCCGCATCACTTGGCGGCGCTGTTATTGAGGCGTGTGCTCTTGCAGGTCTTTATCAGGCATATTCCGACATCAATGAGGCTGCATTTATCGCAAACAAGATGGATAAGGTAAGCGTCGGCGATCTTCCGAGCGCATTCATTTACTATATCGTAATGATCTCGTTAATCATTATCCTGTCTCTTGTAAACCTTTTCCTCGTTCCCAGAAGCATGAAGGGCGAAAAGCTTTCCATTGAGCCTAAGTTCCAGCTTTTCCTTATGATGCTCCCTGTTATCGCACTTTGCTTTGTATTCAGCTATCTGCCGCTTTACGGCTGGAGATATGCATTCTTTGATTACAAGTCAGGCGAAACACTTTCAAAGGAGAGCTTTGTCGGATTTAAATGGTTCACACAGCTTTTCCAGAATGCCGCAACAAGACGTGATATCGTTACCGTTCTGAAAAATACGCTTGCAATGAGCGGACTCGGAATCCTCACAAGCTGGATCCCTATGGCATTCGCTGTATTCCTGTCTGAGATCAAGAATACAAGATTCAGAAGATTCGTTCAGACATTCACAACTATCCCTAACTTCATAAGCTGGGTACTTGTTTATGCTATTGCGATCGCTATCTTCAATACAGACGGTTTTATCAATACTCTTGTCAACAGCATGGGCGGAAGCTCATCCACAAACTACCTGATGAGCTCAAGCCATATGTGGCTGAAGATGCTTGCATGGGGTATCTGGAAGGGTACAGGCTGGAGTGCTATCATTTACATAGCTTCCATTTCCGGTATCGACCAGGGACTTTACGAGGCAGCGACGGTTGACGGCGCAGGAAGATTTGCAAAGATGTGGTACATCACAATTCCTGAGCTTATCCCTACATTCTGCGTACTCCTGCTGATGTCCATCGCAAACATCCTTTCAAACGGTATGGAGCAGTACCTGGTATTCTCCAACGCTATGAACAGAGAAAAGATCCAGGTCCTCGACCTCTATGTTTATAACCTCGGTCTCGGAAGCGGACTTATTCCTCTGTCTACTGTTATCGGTATGGTTAAATCCGTAATAAGTGTTATCCTGCTGTTTGCCGCTAACGGTGTATCCAAGCTCATCCGCGGCGAGAGCATTGTTTAAGGAGGTGCGGACATGGATAAACTTTCTCTGAAAAAGAAGAGCGAGTCGGAGGCTGTGATCGACCTCGATCATGAGTCGCATATCAAGCTTTCCATCGGCGATATTGTATTCAACGTTTTCAACTACCTGTTCTTTGCTCTGTTTACCATCAGCTGCATTTTCCCGTTCTATTACATCTTCATTAACACTATTTCCGATAATGAGCTTGTAAAGAGCGGTGCGATCACACTTCTCCCTAAGGGTATAACGATCAAGAACTACATCTCCATGTTCAAGGTAAACGACCTCTGGAATTCAGTTGTCGTTACTATCGCAAGAACCATTATCGGTACTGCGCTCATGGTATTTGTATCTGCACTCGCAGGCTATCTTGTAACAAAAAAGGAACTCTGGCTCAGAAAGTTCTGGTACCGTTTCCTTGTTGTAACAATGTACTTCAATGCAGGTCTTATTCCTTGGTATTTGAACATGTCAATGCTGGGACTTACTGACAGCTTCCTCGCTTACATTATCCCCGGCATCGTTTCTCCTTACAACATTATCCTTGTAAAGACATACATCGAGTCAATACCTGCCGAGATCGAAGAAAGTGCTTACATCGACGGTGCAAGCTACTGGACCATCTTCCGCAGGATCATCTGGCCGCTGAGTAAGCCTATCCTTGCTACAATTGCTATCTTCGGCGCAGTAGGACACTGGAACTCCTTCCAGGATTCGCTTATCCTGAACGCTAACTCACCTGACCTCTATACACTTCAGCACAGACTTTATATCTACCTGAATCAGAGCTCAAACCTTGGCGCTATCGTTGCTTCCGGTACAAGCAGCACCGACAGCTCGGCGATCGCAGGTGCTATGAACACCAAGATCATTCAGTACACGATCTCTATGGTAACTATCATTCCTATTCTCTGCGTTTATCCTTTCATGCAGAAATACTTTGAAAAGGGACTTATGCTCGGCGCTGTCAAGGGCTGAGTTACAGGAATGCTCCGCAGCGTATGCTGCGGGGTATCTGCAAATATTATACCATATAATGAGGAGGAAACATATGGAAATCAAAAAGATCCTTGCAGGCGTAACAGCAGCTGTTATGTTCGGCTCTATGGCAACAGCCTGCGGCAAGTCATCAGATACTTCTTCTGATGCTTCAAACACAAATTCCGCAAGTGATGATTCAGACGGAGCAGATGCTTCCGGAAGCGGCAATTCCGCAGTTACAGACGGCGATCCCGTTCAGCTGACAGTTTACAGCCAGCTCGCTAACTATTCCGGAAAGCTTACAGGTTGGTTTGCTGAGGTTATGAAGCGTGAATTCAACGTTGAAATGACTATCATTCCTGATACAGACGGTATGTTCGATACACGTATGGAGTCCGGAAACCTCGGTGATATCGTTATTTTCGGTTCAAACGGAAGTGACTATCAGCGTGCTGCAAAGGAAGGTATGCTCTTCGACTGGAACGAGGACGATATCCTTTCCGATTACGGTTCTTACATCAAGGAACATATGCCTTATGCTCTTGAGAACAACGCTTCTCTGAATGAGTCCTTCGGTGCAGGTCACGTTGTCTATGGCTTCGGTCATAACGTTGCTACATCTCCCGAGGATCACGAGGCATTCTTCTATACAATGGATGTCCGCTGGGATCTTTACAAGCAGCTTGGCTATCCCGAAATCAACAATCTTGATGAATTCTATGACCTGATGCTCAAGATGAAGGAGATCTCTCCGACAGATGAAAACGGTGCTGAAACATACGCTGTTTCCCTCTGGCCTGACTGGGACGGCAACATGGTAATGTATGTAAAGGCATTTGCTACCGCATACTGGGGCTATGATGAAATGGGCTTCGGTCTTTACGATGTTGAGACAGGTGAGTATCACGACGCTCTTGAAGAGAACGGTCCTTACCTCAAGAGCCTGAAGTTCTTCAACAAGCTTTATCAGGCAGGTCTGATCGACCCGAACTCCATGACTCAGACATATAACGAGATGAGTGAAAAGGTTCAGGCTGCAGGTACATTCTTCTCGATCTTCGACTATGCAGGTTCTCAGCTCTTCAATACAGAAACACACCTCGAAGAAGGCAAGGCTATGTATCCTATGGTTCCTAAGGATGCAACTCCTCTTTGCTACGGTATGAACGTACTTGGCGGCAACAGAATCTGGACTATCGGTGCAAACACCGAGTATCCTGAGCTTTGCATGGAGATCATCAACTGGCTCTGTACTCCTGACGGATACATGACATACTGGTGGGGACCTAAGGATCTTTGCTGGTACTACGATGAGGACGGCAACAGCTGCCTGACTGAACTCGGCGAAGCTGCAAAGGCTGACAGAAAGGGTACTATGATGCCTGCTGAATGGGGCGGCGGATCCTTCAACGACGGTACCTTCCAGGCTAACAACACAACATGGTCCAAGGATGCTTCCAACCCTGATTCCAACGGCGAAACATATAATGCCGATAACTGGAAGAGCAGACGTACAGATGAGACCTACGATATCCTCCTTGACTGGAGAAATAAGTACGGCTTCTACAATTCTCAGGAATACATGGATTCCGTAAACTACAAGGTTTCTCTTGCTACATCTTACAGTGAGTCCGACAGAAGCGATGATCTCAAGATCATCTGGGAGCAGGTTGCTAAGTGCATAGTTTCCTACTCATGGCAGGCTATCTATGCAAAGGATGATGCTGAGTTCGATAAGATCGTTGCCGAAATGACTCAGAAGGTCAAGGAATACGATCCCGACGGACAGTGCCTTGCATGGTGCGAAAACGAAGCATCTATCAGAAACAGCCTTGAGGACGTTGTAAGAAACGGCTGATATGCTGACTGATAATTCAGTTTGATTTTCATAGCGGGTGCGGGGTAAAATTCGCACCCGCTTTTTATCCGGAGGTTTTTATGGCAGGATTTTTCAGTGTTGACAGTAAATTGTACAAGTTCATGTGTCGCCTTACAGATGTGTTTGTTCTGAATTTTATGTGGCTGCTTTTCAGCCTGCCGATCGTGACGATAGGGGCATCGACGATCGCTGCTTTCGACATTACTCTGCGTATGGCTGAGGAAAGGGAAGGTCACATAGCAAGGGGATTCATCAAGGCATTCAAAAGAAACTGGAAGCAGGGCATACCAATGTCATTCATCACTATCTTCTGCCTTTGGGCGGTCTATCTTGATTTCCAGCTTTTCAGCGTGATGAACAATGATCCGTCGGCTGAGCATGCATGGATGTTCCTTGCGATAGGCATAATTGCGGCGTATGTTTTTGTCTGCTCGCTGCTTTACGTTTATCCGCTTCTTGCGAGATACGAAAACAGCATTTTCAACAGCCTGAGAAATTCATTTCGCATTTCGATGAAATTTTTCTTCCGTTCACTTGGTCTGGTGATAGTTATTGCAATTGAGCTGGCGGTCATCTTATGGAACAGAACAACTATTTTCATCGGATTTCTTGTAGGTCCCGTGTGCATAATGTACACGATCAGCGGACCGGCTATGTACATTTTCCGTGAGCTTGAAAAAACTCCGGGAACAGTAGTGGAAAACAGCGGTGCGGAGCTAAAAGAATCCGAAGATACAGAAAAAACGTCGGACGATGCAAACGAATAAAAAAATCCTGCAAGTTTAAAGCTTGCAGGATTTTTTTACTTCATAAGCTCTTCCATCTCGGAAATGAGCTTTGCTATGTCGGAGAATTCAAACTCTGAACCGTTCCATATTTCATGCGCCACAACCGCCTGCCATACGAGCATTGCCATGCCGCCGACCGCCTTTTTGCCGAACTTCTCAGCCTTTCTGATAAGCTGAGTATCTCTCGGATTATAGATGACATCGAATATCATATCCGAATTTTTTATTGCATCATCGGGAACCGGACACGCATCAACATTCGGAAACATTCCCACCGATGTTGAATTCATCAGCAGATCAAAATGTCCGCTAATCTCATCGGCATGAACGACCGTTATTTTCGATGCTGCGACATTTTCATCATCAAGATGAGCTTCGCGGTAGTCAATAACAGGCTGAACCTTTCCTTCTGAACCGTTTCTCACGCAGACAACAA
>OLGV01000467.1_pt1 | contig 16922 bp, 17 predicted proteins | sample 1605761 | NCBI WGS metagenome assembly OLGV01 (sample SAMN03283245) | human gut metagenome | biome: human-associated habitat; material: feces | host: Homo sapiens | place: Peru | collected 2012
CAACGCCGCGAGCGATCTCTACGTCTACGGTGCCGGCTGTGAGGTCTACGCGGCGTACTGTAGCGTGGATGCCACCACCTACCATCACCTTGTCGCCCTCCTTGAGTGCGTTCTGGAACTCACGAATCTTCTTCTGCTGCTTCTGCTGCGGACGAATCATGAAGAAATACATGATGACGAAGAGTGCTAAAATCATGATGATCATTCCCATGCCACCACCTTGCTGTGCTGCCTGAGCAGCGAGTACTGTTGTGTTCATTGTTGTTTTCTCGTTTTAGTTAAGTTGTGGGTTGAACGGTTGAGCTGTTGACGTTTGTCTGCGCTTCAACATCTCACATCACAACATTAATATTATTGTTTTCTTAAAATTTTTTCTTTTTATATTACGCTTACTCTGCGCCTGTTGTCTCCTCGTCCGGCTGCTCCTGAGCGGCCTGTTCTGCCTGCTCGGCATAGCGCGTGCGGAGCACTTCGCCGTCTTCGAGAGCCTGCTGTGCGCGGTTGAGGCGCGGTGTCGCAGGGCGGCGTGGTGCCTGACGGCGCTGCGGACGGTCCTCGATGGTCTTCAGAAGCTTGCCTGTAGACATGAGGTAGCGTGCGATAGCGTCGAGCATACCGTTGATGTACGAGCCCGACTTCGGTGTAGAGTAGAGCTTTGCGAGTTCTACGTACTCGTTGATGGTCACGCTCACCGGTATGTTGGGGAATGTGAGCATCTCGGCGATGGCTATCTGCATGATCACTACGTCCATGTATGCCAGACGCGAGAAGTCCCAGTTGCGCGATGTCTCGCTCATGTAGCGCTGATACTGGTCGGCGTTGAGGATGGTCGCGCGGAAGAGCTTCACGGCGAAATCCTTGTCCTCGATGTCCTTATACTCGGGCAGGAGTTCCTGCTTTGCCTTGTTCTCGGGCTCGAAGCGCTTGATGGTCTTGAGCACGAATGTGTCTACCACTTCCTTGTCGTCGTTCCAGTAGAGGCTCTGCTCTTCGAGGAGCTGGTCGAGGTCTTCGTTCTCCTGAATGAGCTGGCGGTAGAGCTTGCGCCATACCTCGCGGTCGGCCTCGTACGAGTTGTCTGTATCTGCCATGTACTCGGCGTATGTCTGGCTCTGCTCGATCTGGTTGCACAGACCGCGCACGAACTCCACGCTGTTAGCCCACGACTGCTTCTGTGTCTCGGCGAACTCGTTGAGCTGCTTGTTCTCCTCGAGCTGCACGGCGAACTTGTTATAGGCGAATTTCTGTGACGGCGTTTCCGCTCCCTCACGCAGAGCACGCTGCGTAGCTACTTCCACACGCTTGCGTTCTTCCTGTGTGACGGCGACGATGAGTTCCAAAAGATAATTGTACAAATCGTAAGCCTTAGACAGGCTGAAAAGCAATTCCTTCTCTGCGCTGTCCATGAGTTTGTTTCCGTTCTGATAGTATGCGTAGGTTAACTGAACTATCTTAATTCTGATTAATTCGCGGTTGATCATCCTTCTCTTACTTTATTATAATACGTATCTTGCTGTTGTTTGCATAGATTAAAGAAACGCTGGGCAAGCCAGACCTTCGACACCCTTGTCTCAATAACAGGTGCAAAAATAGCTAAATTTGGCTGAACTACCAAGCGAAACATACATTATTGTGTATTTTTTAATGTATTTTTTGCTCAATTCGGATAAAATACGTACCTTTGCACCGCTTTTTTGAGCACATCCGTACAGAAATATAAAAATTCTCGTGTGATGGCGAATTAAGGCATAAACATTATTTTATCAACTTAATTTAGAGTAACACAAATGAAAGAGATTAACGTTACAGGTCAGAAGCGTACAGACCTTGGCAAGAAAGCTTCTAAGACATTGCGTAAGGAAGGACTTGTTCCTTGCAACATTTACGGCCTCGCAGAGCAGGACGGCAAGCCGACAGCTATGGCTTTCGCAGTTCCTATGACTGAGCTCCGTAAGATCATCTACACTCCGCACATCTATGTTATCAACCTCGTTATCGACGGCGAGTCTCACACAGCTATCCTCAAGGATATCCAGTTCCACCCGGTAACTGACGCTGTTCTTCACGTAGACTTCCTCGAGGTTAACGACCAGAAGCCTATCACAATCGGTATTCCTGTTAAGCTCACTGGCTTGGCACAGGGTGTACGTGACGGTGGTCGCATGAACCTCTCTATCCGCAAGATCGAGGTTAAGGCTCCTTACCAGCAGATTCCGGAGCACCTCGACATCGACGTTACTGCTCTCCAGATCGGCAAGAGCATCAAGATCGGTCAGCTCAGCTTCGAGGGTCTCGAGATCGTTACAGGCAAGGAGGTTATCGTTTGCTCAATCAAGATGACACGTGCCGCTCTGTCTGCAGCTGCTCAGGCTCAGGCTTAATGACATCAGATAGAAATATAAAAAGCGCATGCGTCGACGACGCGTGCGCTTTTTTATTTATCTCACCACCTCACCATCTCAACATAACAACCCATCACAACAACCCAACATCATGGACAAATTCTTAATAGTAGGCTTGGGAAACCCCGGCGCCGAGTACGACCACACACGCCACAACACGGGCTTCATGGTCGTTGACGAACTGGCGAAGTCGGTTGGCGCCACCTTCGAGGACAAGCGCTACGGCTTCGTGGCGGAGACTTCGCTTAAGGGCCGCAAGGTGTTCATCCTCAAGCCGACAACATACATGAACCTCAGCGGCAACGCCGTGCGCTACTGGCTGCAGAAGGAAAATATCGACCAGACAAGACTGCTCGTCGTTGTGGACGACCTCTCTATTCCGCTTGGCGACTTCCGTCTGAAGGGCAACGGATCGAACGGCGGACACAACGGACTGGGCAACATCCAGCAGCTCATCGGACAGCAGTATGCGCGTCTGCGCATGGGCATCGGCGCCGACTTCCAGCGTGGCGCGCAGGTAGACTGGGTGCTGGGCAAGTACAGCGCTGAGGATATGCAGACGCTGCAGCCAAGCATCGACCTGGCAGTGGAGATAATAAAGAGCTTTGTGCTTGCCGGACTGAACATCACGATGAACCAGTTCAACAAGCTCGGAAAGAAGAGCAAATAGGTATGGAAGTAGCACGTATAGACAAATGGCTGTGGGCGGCGCGCATATTCAAGACACGCTCCATAGCAGCCGACGCCTGCAAGAACGGACGCGTCATGCTGGGCGGAGTGACCGTGAAGCCGAGCCGCACGGTGAAGGTGGGCGATGTGGTGAGCGTTAAGAAGCCGCCAGTAACCTACTCGTTCAAGGTTCTGAAGACGATAGAGCAGCGCGTGGGCGCTAAGCTCCTGCCGGAGATTTACGAGAACGTGACCGACCCGAAGCAGTACGAACTGCTCGAGATGAGTCGCATCAGCGGTTTCGTAGACCGCGCACGCGGCACGGGTCGACCGACGAAGAAGGAGCGTCGCGCACTGGATGCCTTCGCCGAGCCTGCCATGTTCGGCTTCGACGACTTCGACGACGAATTTGATTTCGACGAGTAACGCTTCATAATTATGGCTCATCCGGAATTTGGAGTGATTCAATTATGAACCTATAAGTAGCGGAGGTCTCCGGCCTCCGCTACTATATAAACTTGTTACGTTATAATAATAAACTATTATTATCACTCCAAATTCCAGATGAGCCCAAAATATATACTTATTACGTTTTTTATATACACGAGCAAAGGTATATATAAAAAACGTAACAAGAGCAATCGGATATAGAATTGTTTATTTATTGTAATCGGCAGCCATACGGTTGCGTTCTGCCACAACCTTATTGCTCAAATAAAGCAGTGCCACTACGTTGGGGATTACTATAAAGAAATTGAAAGTGTCTGCCATCTCCCAAATAAGAGGCACCTCGACGATAGACGCCACTACAACGAGTATCATTACAAGAATGCGGTATGCCATAATGGGCTTCTCTCCAAAAAGGTAGCGCACATTCTGAGCTGCGAAAAAATACCAACCGACAATAGTGCTTAGCGCAAAAAAGAAGAGCGAAACGGCGATAAACCAATTGCCTACACTACCAAACGTACCTTCGAAAGAGGCTTGCATAAGCTGTATGCCCACAAGCTGTGTGCCTGGCTGAAGCACACCCGAAAGCAAAAGCACCAGACCGGCAAGGGTGCATACAATCAAATCGATGCTGATACCTAAAATAGCTGTCATACCCTGTTGGTAAGGATGGTCCACCTTGGCAATGGCATGAGCATGCGGAGTGGTGCCAAGTCCAGCCTCATTGCTGAACAGACCACGGCTGACACCATAGCGCATGGCCTTCATCATTGCGGCACCGGCAGCACCGCCTGCGCCAGCCTGAAGGCTAAAGGCATTCTCAATAATCTTTAAGAACACGGCGGCAAGATTGTCAATATGGAGTCCGATATACACAATACAACCAAAAATGAAGATGCCAGCCATCAACGGCACCACATTCTCGGCGAATGCAGCAATGCGCGTAATGCCTCCACATATCATCAGACCGACAAACACAGCAAGGGGCGCACCAACACACAACGGATTGATGCCACCAGGAATAATGGTGACAAGAGCAGAGCTGATGCTGTTGGCCTGAACCATAACGCCTATCATACCCAAAGCCAAAATAAAGAAGAAGGAGAAGAGGCGGGCAAGCCACTTGGAGCGAAGACCCTCATGAATGTAGAAGGCGGTACCACCAACAATATGACCGTCGGCAGTATGGGTCTTATATAGCTGTCCGAGTACGGCCTCTGCAAAGTTGGTTGACATTCCGAGAATTGCGCTCATCCACATCCAAAACAAAGCACCAGGACCGCCAACAAGAAGAGCCATTGCTACGCCCACGATATTGCCAGTACCTACCTGAGAGGCTATGGAAGTGGTAAGAGCTTGAACCGGACTCATGCCTGCATGAGTGGTGGCCTTCTCGCCACCCTTGGAATTTCGGAAGATTTCACGCCACGCACGCAGATAGTAACGCGGGATAAACTTCAGGCGGAACGTAAAAAACAAGCCTGCTCCAAGCAACACAAACACGAGGATCGGACCAATGAACTCACTGTTCAGCTGTTTCACAAAATTGTATAAAATGCCCTGATTCATACTTTAAATAAGTTTTTAAGTGTTTAAGATAGATATGTTAAATCTATCATTATAAAAATGATGCCCAAAATTATTACAAAAACTTAACAATCCAAAATATTCTGCAACTTTTTTTATCACAAAAATAACATAAAAATAACGACATTCACACAATGCAACATTTATGCTCCTGTTTTCGTCACTTTTTAAAGGTGATTTTGTAACATATTAACTATAAGGTGTTTACCTTTTGAAAATTCCGGAAAAGTCAAGAAAAAGCATATAAACAACAGGGGCTACAACAAATATCTGAGGATAGAGGGCGAAGCTACAATCAGCATAGACACAGAGGCTTTTGAGAAAGACAGCGTGTGGGACGGATTGAAAGGGTATGTGACAAACACAAAACTATCGGATGCCGAAGTGATTGCAAATTACCATAATCTTTGGTTCATCGAGAGGGCTTTTCGCATGAACAAAACCGATTTGCGGATACGGCCGATGTATCACCGGCTGCGTAACCGGATAGAAGGTCATATTTGCATATGCTTTTGTGCCTATGTGTTACAACTTGAAATCGAACGCATGCTCAAAAGAGCCGGCTCAGCAATTACTGTAGAACGGGCTCGTGAATTGGTCAAGACCATGTATGCCATGACATATACAAAGCCGGGACATTCCAAGCCGTCAAAGGTTATGCTGAGAATGGATCAGGAGCAGCAAGAGCTATACGACCTCGTCCAAAACTGGGCCAATGGTGATTTGGGTAACGCATGACGAAAACAGGACGTTTTTTTCGGCGTGCGTATAATTTATGGCGTTTTTTTGCGTTATATAATATGATGTGTGTGCGTATTTGCACGCAACGAAATTAGCATTGATCGCAAATGAACATTAAGCATATTTTTCGCAAAATATTTTTCGCTGTTATACTCCTGTTCACAGCCATTGCCACAATGGCTCAGGTGAAAATCACTGGTACTGTGGTGGATGAGAAGGGGCAGCCTATCGAGTTTGCCACCGTGAAAATCGCTGGCACGGCTATCGGTGTGAACACCGACACCAAAGGTAGGTATGAAATCAGCGCACCCACGCGCGACACCGTGATGGTGGTGTTCTCCTGCCTGGGCTACAGCACCGTGCGCCGCCAGTTGCTCAAGCCCACAGGCACCGTGAGCATCAATCCCAAGCTCTACAGTTCATCCATTGAACTGGAGGGTGTGCAAATCACGGAATTTAAAAAGCAGACCAACACACTGCAAAGTGTCGACATTGAGTCGATGCACATGGCTCCCAATGCGTCGGGCAACAGCGTGGAAGCCATTATCGCCACGCAGGCTGGCGTTAGTTCCAAGAATGAGATGAGTTCGCAATACATGGTGCGTGGCGGTAGCTACGACGAGAACAGCGTGTATATCAACGGCATAGAGGTGCATCGCCCACAGCTGGTGAGTTCGGGACAGCAAGAGGGCCTCAGCGTCATCAACCCCGATATGGTGCGCTCGGTGGCGTTCAGCACAGGTGGTTTCAACGCCGAATACAGCGACAAAATGTCGTCGGTGCTCGATATCACCTACAAGGAACCAGAGGCATTTGAGGGCGCATTTTCCGCAAGTATGCAGGGTGGAAGTTTGGCGCTCGGCACTTCCACTAAAAAGTTTTCCATGCTCCACGGTGTGCGCTACAAGCGCAATTCCTCGCTTCTCGGTGGCACCGACACCAAGGGCGAATACGACCCACAATATTTCGACTATCAAACCCACATTGTGCTGAAACCCTCCAATAAGTTTAAGGTGTCGTTTCTCGGCAACGTGGCGCTCAACGACTACAAATTCATTCCCAAGAACCGCGAAACGAGCTTTGGTACATCGACCAACGCTAAAACCTTCCTTGTGTATTTCGACGGTCAGGAGCACGACAAGTTCCAAACTTTCTTCGGAGCCATGTCGCTCGACTTCAAGCCCAACAAGGGTAACAGTTTCTCACTCATAGGCTCGGCTTACCAGACCAACGAGCTGGTGGCTTACGACATTCATGGCGAATACTGGCTCGACCAGGCTGGCGGTGCCTCTGATGGCAACCGTGGCGAACTCGGCGTGGGCAAATACCACGCAACCGCCTCCGTATCAATGTGCTGAGCATCGGTTTGAAGGGCAATACCTCTATCAGCCACAACAATTTCAGCTACGGCTTCAATTACCGCCGCGACGACATCTACGAGCGCAGCCGAGAGTGGCAATGGCGCGACTCTGCTGGCTATTCACTCCCTCACTACCCAGGCGAGGTGAACGTGATTTACAGCATGGCGTCGAAAAACGACATTCACACCTCGCGCTTCGCAGCCTTTTTGCAAGACACCTACAAGCTGTATATGGGCAATGGCGTGCTTTCGGTCAACGCTGGTGTGAGAGTGTCGCATTGGGATTTCAATAAGGAAACGCTCATTTCGCCACGTTTCAGCGTGGGCTATGTGCCAGCACGCAACACACGCCTCACGCTCCGTTTGGCTGGCGGCGTGTATTATCAAGCGCCTTTCTACAAGGAATACCGCATTCAGAAGGTTGACTCGGTGGGCAACAGCTACATCGCCCTCAACCCCGACATCAAGTCGCAGCGAAGCACGCAAATCATTATCGGTGGCGACTACACTTTCCGTGCCATCAACCGCCCGTTTAAGTTCACCGCCGAACTCTATTATAAGAATCTCGCCAACCTCAACTCCTACGAGGTGGACAACCTGAAAGTGGTGTATGCTGGCAACAACGACGGCAAGGGCTACATCGCTGGTATCGACATGAAACTCTTCGGTCAGTTTGTGGAAGGCACCGACTCGTGGGTTTGCTTCTCACTGATGAAGGCAAACGAAACCCAGAAAGGAATCAGTGTGCCAATGCCTACCGACCAGCGATACAGTTTCTCGCTGTTTTTCACCGACTATTTTCCAAAGATTCCACGCCTGAAATTCAGTCTAAAGGGTGTGATTAGCGCAGGTTTGCCAACCGCCGCGCCCAACCGCACACGCTCGGAAGGCTTCTTCCGTCAGCCAGCCTACAAGCGCGTTGACGTGGGATTGAGCTACGAACTCGTGGGACGCGAAAACCGCCCAACAAGCGGATTCTTGAGCAAATTCAAGAGCATTTGGCTGGGAGTGGACGTGTTCAACCTCCTCGACATTTCCAACGTGAGCAGCTACTACTGGATTACCGACGTACACAACATTCAATACGCCGTGCCAAACTACCTCACCCGCCGCCAAATCTCCGCCCGCCTCTCCATGACCTTCTAACCAAATCCCTTCGACAGGAATCCCACTCACAAGTCCAACAAGTCGGATAGGTCTGATAGGTCTGATAGGTCCGATAGGTCCGATTTCCCCATAATCCTAATTTCATTAATAAACAAACCACATCGTCATGAGCAACAACTTTCTTCCTACTGGTGGAGGCTATAGAAAACTAAAGGCTTACCAAATTGCTGAAATAATATGCGACCTTTCGGTGCTGTTTGTGAAGCGATTTGTGCCTCGAAATTCTCGCACCTGCGACCAGATGGAACAAGCAGCGCGCTCAGGCAAACAAAACATAGCAGAAGGAAGTTCTGCGTCAATCACTTCTAAAGAAACAGAAATCAAGCTCACAAATGTTGCAAGAGCCTCGCTTGAAGAACTGTTGCTTGATTATGAAGATTATCTCCGCCAACACCACCTTGCTAAATGGGATAAGAACCACTCCCGAACCAAAGCGCTTCGAGAATATCTTCAAAGTGAGCGATTCATGACCAACCCACAGGAGTTTACCGACAGGTATTCTGCTGAAGAATATTGCAATGTAATGATTTCTCTGATTTATCAGTGCATGTATATGTTAAGCAAACTACTGGTTGTTCAACAAGACCAATTTGTTAAGCAAGGCGGCATTAAAGAACTCATGTATAAAGCTCGGACTGATTTCCGCAACAACCGATGACCACTATTGAAATTGGTCGGACAAATCGGACCTATCAGATATTTTTAAAATCTTGCACTAAGTATAGAATTGGTCCGATAAAACTTATTGAAAATTTTGGAATTGTAAAAAAATGGATTTCTGTACTTTATTATCTAAATAAAAATTAATAACTTTGTAATATTAAACAACTCATTAAATCATAAACTTATTATATAATTACAACGACATGGCAAAACCTTATGTAATTGGTATCGACATGGGTGGCACTAACACCGCATTCGGCCTGGTTGACGCTCGCGGTAATGTGATCGCAAGCAGCTCTATCAAAACAGCTAAACACTCCGACATCAACGATTATATCGACGAATTGTACGAAGCCATCACTCGCATTCTCGAAGAGAACAACGCAGTGGGCAAAGTGCAAGGTATCGGTATCGGCGCGCCTAACAGCAGCTACTACACGGGCATGATTGAAGACACCGCCAACTTGCCTTGGCCTTGCCCAATTCCACTGGCACAACTCGTCACCGACAAGTTCGGCATTCAATGTATCGTGACCAACGATGCTAATGCCGCTGCAATCGGCGAAATGACCTACGGCGCAGCTCGTGGTATGAAGGACTTTATCATGATCACCCTCGGCACAGGTGTGGGTAGCGGTATCGTGGTAAATGGCCAGATGGTTTACGGTCACGACGGCTTCGCTGGCGAACTCGGTCACGTGATTATGAAGCGCACCAACGGTCGTATGTGTGGCTGCGGTCGCTGCGGCTGTCTGGAAGCTTACTGCTCTGCCAATGGTGTGGCTCGCACCGCTCGTGAATTCCTCGAAATCCGCAAAGACGACTCACTTCTTCGCCGCATTCCTATCGACGAAATCACCTCTAAAGACGTGTACGACTGCGCTATCCAAGACGACGCACTCGCTAAAGAAATTTTCGAATACACCGGCAACATTCTCGGTGAAGCACTCGCCGACTTCTGCACATTCTCAAGCCCAGAGGCATTCATTCTCTTCGGTGGCTTGACCAAGAGTGGCGAACTCATCATGAAGCCTGTGAGAGAATCTTACGAACGCAACATTCTCCGCAACTTCAAGGGCAAAACCAAGATTATCCTCAGCGAAATGAAAGATGCCGATGCAGCAATCCTCGGTGCATCAGCACTCGGCTGGGAAGCAAAAGACTAACCCCCACCCACATGATATTAAATTATGGAGCCATATTTGCGTGGCTCCATTTTTTTGCCTATTTTTGTGAGAAGAACAAATGGGTGAAATACCCGTCAAATCACAAAAAAGGACGGTGCAAAATTTCGACGAGCGATAACGCCATGAACGTAGAGACTTGCCTTGGGCATGTTTACAATGCGTAGGCACAATGGTGCCTTTTGCTACCGCCACATTAGAATATATATTTCTATGACCGACATTGAAGCAAAAATCAAGCAGCTGCGCGACGAACTGAATCGCCACAACTATAACTACTATGTGCTCAATCAGCCCACCATCGGCGATATGGAGTTCGACTTCAAGATGCACGAATTGGAGGACCTTGAAAAGGCGCACCCCGAATTTGCCGACCCGCTCTCGCCCACGCAACGTGTGGGTAGCGACATCAGTCAGGGGTTCAAGCAAGTGCTTCACGAACGCCCCATGCAGAGCCTCGGAAACTCCTATTCCATTGAGGAGGTGCAAGACTTTCTGCGCCGTGCCAAAGACGGTTTGGGCGGCGAGCCTGTGCAGATTGTGGGCGAAATGAAGTACGACGGCACCAGCATTTCATGCACCTACGAGCATGGGCGGCTTGTGCGTGCCGTGACCCGTGGCGACGGTGTGCGTGGCGACGATGTCACTGCCAATGTCATCACCATCAAGAGTGTGCCGCTGCAACTCCAGCCCGGCGACTGGCCCGACAAGTTTGAGGTGCGTGGCGAGATTCTGCTCCCTTGGGCAAGTTTCGAACGCCTCAACAAAGAGCGCGAATTTAACGAGGAACCTCTGTTTGCCAATCCACGAAATGCCGCAGCCGGCACATTGAAAATGCAAAATTCTGCCGAGGTGGCGCGCCGTGGACTCGATGCCTACTTCTATTTCCTGCTGGGCGACCAACTTGAAGCGTCAGCACCAGGCCTATTTAGCGAAAACGACTTCAGCACCCACACAGGGCGCATGGAGGCGTTGGAGAAATGGGGATTCAAAGTGGCTGATCACTCGGTTCTCGATTCGATTGATGCCGTGAAGGACTTTATCGACCAATGGGACGTGCAGCGCAAGAATCTGCCTGTTGCCACCGATGGCTTGGTGTTCAAACTCAATTCCATTCGCCAGTGGCTCAACCTTGGTAGCACCGCAAAATCGCCACGATGGGCCATTGCCTACAAATTCGCCCCAGAGCGCGAGTGCTCGCCGCTGCAGTTCATCAGTTTTGAAGTGGGCCGCACCGGCGTGATTACGCCAGTAGCCAACCTTGATCCTGTGCTGCTGTCGGGCACCATCGTGAAGCGTGCATCGCTGCACAACGAAGACATCATTCGCCAACTCGACATTCACGAAGGCGACTACCTGTATGTGGAAAAAGGTGGCGAAATCATTCCTAAAATCGTGGGCGTGGACCTGAAACGCCGCAAAGCCGACAGCCGCCCGATTGAGTTTGTGCGCACCTGTCCAGTGTGTGGCACTCCCCTCACTCGCATCGAGGGCGAGGCAGCATGGGTATGCCCCAACAAATACGGCTGCAAGCCACAAATCACAGGCCGCATTGAGCATTTCGTAGCACGCCATGCCATGAACATCGACGGCATTGGCGAAGAGGTGGCTGTGCAACTCCACGAAAGCGGACTGGTGCACAACATTGCCGACATCTATTCACTCACGGGCAACGACCTGATGCGCCTTGAGCACTTCCAACGCAAAGCATCGGACCGTATTCTCAGCGGCATACGCAAATCACTTGAAGTGCCGTTCGAGCGCGTACTGTTTGCCATCGGCATCCCATACGTGGGCGAAACCACCGCTAAAGTGCTTGCCAGAAATGTTCACACCATCGATCGCCTAATGGCGATGAACGCCGAGGAATTGGCATCAATCCCCGAAATCGGTCCGAAAATCGCAGAATCTATCGTGGGTTATTTCGCCGCAGAGGGCAACCGTGAGATTATTGAGCGACTGCGTGAGGCTGGCGTGCAACTGTGCCTCAGCGAAGCCGAACTTGCCAACCGCACCGACAAACTCGCCGGCAAGAAAATAGTGATTAGCGGCGTGTTTGCCAAGCATTCGCGCGAGGAATACAAGGCGATGATTGAGCAGAACGGCGGCAAGAACGTGAGCAGCATATCATCAGCCACCAGTTATGTGTTTGCTGGCGAGAACATGGGTCCTGCAAAGCTTGAAAAAGCACGCAAACTCGGCATTCCTATCATCGGTGAAGACGAGTTCCTCGCCATGCTTGAATAGCGAAGCAACACTCCCCCACCCGACAACCAACACCGCCACACGCCCCTACCCCATTTTTGGGCGTGTGGCGGATTTTTACTACCTTTGCAGTCAAATCATTATCCACACATTAAATATATGAACATCAAGTCTGCCGAATTTGAAATCAGCAACACCGACGTGAAGAAATGCCCCGAAGGCTTCAAACCGGAATACGCCTTTATCGGCCGCTCCAATGTGGGCAAATCTTCCCTTATCAATATGCTCACCAATCGCATCGGATTGGCTAAAACATCGTCAACCCCTGGTAAAACGATGCTTATCAACCACTTCATCATCAACGACGAGTGGTACATCGTCGACCTTCCTGGCTATGGCTACGCACGCCGTGGCAAGGACAGCCGCGAACAACTCTCAAAAATCATTCGCAGTTACATTTTGGGGCGTGAGCAGATGACCAACCTTTTCGTGCTGGTGGACAGCCGTCACAAGCCACAGAAAATCGACCTCGAATTTATGGAATGGCTGGGCGAAAACGGTGTTCCGTTCAGCATTGTGTTCACGAAGATGGACAAACTCGGCCGTGAAGCCGGCATTCGCAACGTGAACGAGTACAAGAAAACGCTTCTTGAGCAATGGGAGGAACTGCCACCCATCTTCATCACCTCAAGCGAAGACCGCCGTGGCCGCGACGAACTGCTCGACTACATCGGGGCGATTAACGAAGAACTCAAAAAGCAATAAAATTCTAAACTACAGAAAAGAGGATAAGCATTTTTATGTTTTTCCTCTTTTTCATTTGTGAGAAATAAGTTACCTTTGTAAAATGTTTTGTCGCAAAACAACTGATTTTTTGGGACAAAACATTCCTAAACCCAAATCGGTCATTAGGCCGTGTAAGGATTTTTGTATTACTTCTTGCGGTCTTTCGGTTTTTATAAGAAGCATTTCGCTTGTTTTTAATTCGTAATAGCTCGCTATCACTCATTAAAAGACAAACAAAATTCATTCTTCTAAAACTCCGAAATACCACAAGCCCTAATGACCGATTTGGGTTAAACGGAATTATCACTTAACAACGCTTTAATATTATGTTTATCATTGGCATCGCCGGCGGTACCGGTTCAGGCAAAACAACTGTAGTGAGAAAAATTATGCAACGCCTTCCAAAAGGCGAAGTGGGAATTATCAGCCAAGATAATTACTATAAGGATTCAAGCCACGTCCCTGCTGAGGAACGTCAGAATATCAACTTCGACGAACCAGCGGCTTTCGACTGGACACTCCTTCACAAGCACCTTACCATGCTGAAAGAAGGCAAGGCTATCGAAATGCCCACTTACTCATATCTCACCTGCTCGCGTCAGGAGGAAACCATTCCGATGGGGCCTCACGAGGTGGTGATTATTGAAGGCATTCTCGTGTTTAGCGACCCACGACTCCGCAATATGATGGACATCAAAGTGTTTGTTGACGCTGATGCCGACGAGCGATTGATTCGTGTGATTTCACGCGACTGCATCGAGCGCGGACGCACTCCAAAAATGGTGATCGACCGCTACGAGAAGGTGCTGAAACCTATGCACAACCTCCACATCGAGCCTGCGAAGAAATATGCCGACATCATCGTGCCACAAGGCGGACACAACGAGGTGGCAATCAACCTGCTCACCGACTACATCAAAAGTCGCCTTATCGCCAAATAAGTAAACAATACATCAATCGAATATGAAATTTCCCTGGAATAAGACATCAAAACCAGCCACAGCGCCAACAGCCGACACTTCAGCAGAGCAGCAGAACGAGCCACAACTCGATGCCGCCACCACAGAAAATGCCGAGGCTGGCAAACCCGCTACACCAAAACGAAGCAGCAAGGACATCGTTGCAGAACTCAACAGAGCGGGTGAAGCTGGCGAACTGGTGTTGAGCACCGACAATCTGGTGAAGAAGTATCGCCAACGCGTGGTTGCCAACCATGTGTCAATCAATGTGCGACAAGGGGAAATCGTGGGTCTGCTCGGTCCGAACGGTGCCGGCAAAACCACCACTTTCTACATGACCACCGGTCTGGTCACGCCAAACGAGGGCCGTGTGTTTCTCAACGATGTGGAAATCACCAAGTTGCCAGTGTATAAGCGTGCCAAGTTGGGCATTGGCTATCTGCCACAGGAAGCGTCGGTGTTCCGCACCCTCACAGTGGAAGACAACCTTCGCCTTGTGCTTGAAATGACCAACACCACGCCCGAATACCAGCGCGACAAACTCGAATCACTGCTCGATGAGTTCCACTTGCAAAAGGTGAGAAAAAACCTTGGTAACCGTCTGTCGGGTGGTGAACGCCGCCGTTGCGAAATTGCGCGTTGCCTTGCCATCAACCCCAAGTTCATCATGCTCGATGAGCCTTTTGCCGGCGTCGACCCTATCGCTGTGGAAGACATTCAGAGCATCGTGTATAAGTTGAAGGAAAAGAATATCGGCATTCTGATTACCGACCACAATGCGCCCGAAACACTCAGTATCACCGACCGTGCCTACCTGCTTTTCGAGGGCAAAATCCTTTTCCAAGGCTCCAGCGAAGAACTGTCGGACAATCCCGTGGTGCGTGAAAAGTACCTCGGCCGCAACTTCATCTTCCGCCGCAAAAAATTCGATTAAAATCCCCACACATATCAAAAAAAAATACGAGTGCGTATCTCATGAGATACACACTCGCTTTATTTCTACCGCACTCAATTCGCTATTTTTCTATGCGGATGGAGGGGTCTTTGAATGGCATGATTTCGCCATACATGGTGAGGCTGCCTCGGTGGAACGTGGGGGTAACGTAGGCTGTGGCACTATCGCTATTGTAAGGAATGGTGATTTGCACATTCACATTGGAATATGAGCCAAGCACATTGAAGTTCAAATGCACGTTGCCCTTTTTGTCAATCTCCACATCTATATCGCCCACACGGCCAGAGCAGGTGAATCCGCCCATGCCGTTCAAACCCAATGAACCATTGTTGAATGCCGTTTGCACAATCGCCCCGTCGTTCTGGAGCAAAATGAAATTGGTGGCTGTGCTCAGCCCATACTCTGTGGGGCCACCGCCGAAGTACACACCGTCAACCTGCATCAAGAAGTGGCGGTCGTTAATGGCGCCAATCAGTTTATTGAATCGCACAGAATCAGTGTAGGCCTTAAACTCGCGCTTCTGCTCTTTGGTGAGCCGCACGGTGGCCGTACTATCGGTTTGAGCCACAGCTGCATTACAGAAAAATCCTCCGCACATGGCACAAAACACAAGTATCAATACTGCAAATCTTTTCATAACAAGAAAGGTTTTAAATCGTAAAACATATCGCAAATATATCACATTTTTCATTTTTCTATCGCCTCAATAGGAATTTTTATGCCATTTTCACTAATTTTGTATATTACTTTCACACAGCAAAATATCGATATATATATATGGCAGAAAAACAATATATCCGCTCTTTATCTACAAAGATTCTCATCGCCTTTGGCACCATGAGCGTGGGGCTCACGCTTTTTTCACTGTTTGCAACGCTCATCACCACCGATGGCGAACGCAGCAAATATGCCACCCTGCTACTGGGCTTGTTTCAAAACCTGGTGGTTTTCGGTTTGGCGGCTGTCGTCACATCGAAAATCTGCTATCGCAAGGTGCTGAAACCGCTGAAAATGAATGTGGCACCCTCATGGAAAGGCATCGGAATGGTGGTGGCTGTGTATGTAGTGAGCCTGCCAGCCCTCAACTGGCTGGTGGATTGGAATGTGCACATCACGTTCCCCGACTCCATGCAACACCTCTACCACACATTAAAGAATTTAGAGGATTTGGCGATGAAGGAAACCAATTTCCTCCTGCAAGGCAACGACCTGCTCACCACTATACTGATAGTGCTGGAAGTGGGCTTGCTCACTGGTTTTGGCGAAGAGATATTTTTCAGGGGTGCCATTCTCGGCGCTTTTGAGCAGAAGAAAGGGCTCAACATCCACTTGTCCGTTTGGTTTGTGGGCATACTGTTCAGCGCCTTCCACTTCCAATTTTTCGGATTCTTCCCTCGCTGCTTTTTGGGCATTTGGCTCGGCTACCTGTTTGTGTGGAGCGGAAGCCTGTGGCTGCCTGTCATAGCCCACGCCCTTAACAACGGCATGGTGGTAATCGTCGCCTACCTCACCGAGCAAAAAGTGGCAGGAGCCGATGCCATTGAGAAAATCGGTGTGCCACAAGCCGGCGAATTCCCATTGCTGGCACTCATCAGCGCCATCCTCACCATCGCCCTCATCATCGCCACCTCCAAAATCCACATCAGAAAGCACTAAAGATTTTTCCACTGGTAGAAAATTCCTGGGAATAGGGAATAGATTAGGCATTGTTGCCGGCTCGTGAATGGAATCAAAAACAAAAACATAAAAAACAGCCTTGGAGCAACGTGGAATGCTTCGCATTTGGCGGTGCGA
>OLGV01000470.1_pt1 | contig 16804 bp, 15 predicted proteins | sample 1605761 | NCBI WGS metagenome assembly OLGV01 (sample SAMN03283245) | human gut metagenome | biome: human-associated habitat; material: feces | host: Homo sapiens | place: Peru | collected 2012
AGTAAATACTTGATGTATTTCAAGTTTCGCTAACGCAGAAGATGCGCAAAGTCGTAGAAAATTTGCCGTGAGGGAGGTTTAAACGAGGTTCCCAAAAGAAAAAACAGGAGAACACAATGTCAAAGCCTATCTGTGATTATGTAAAAAAATATGCCGAAAGCGGAACTCTGCGGCTCCATATGCCCGGACATAAGGGAATAAGCATTTCCGATGATCCGATATGCGGCGTTTATCCATACGATATAACCGAAATAAAGGGCGCTGACAGCCTTTTTGAAGCAGACGGCATAATAGCCGACAGCGAACGGAAAACATCGGAGCTTTACGGCACTGCCGAAACTGTCTATTCTGCGGGCGGCTCGACGCTATGCATCCAGGCTATGCTTTCCATGATCTGCGGCATCGGCGGAAAATGTATAGCCGTGAGAAATTGTCACCGTGCGTTCGTGAACACCGCTTCGCTGCTTGATCTCGATGTTTTCTGGGTATATCCCGAATATGAGAACGGAAGCCTGCTTTCGGGACGTGTTACGGCGGAAATGGCGGAAAATGCGATACTTTCAGCAGGAAATGCCTGCTGTTTCTACATGACATCGCCCGATTATCTCGGCAGGATATACGATGTCAGTGGGATAGCCGGGGTTTGTCACAAGCATGGCATACCGCTTGTCGTTGACAACGCTCACGGCGCACATCTCGCATTCCTCGGCGAAAATATCCACCCGATAAAGCTCGGTGCGGATATCTGCTGTGACTCTGCGCATAAGATGCTTCCCGCTCTGACGGGCGGTGCTTATCTTCATATCGGCAATGAAAAATATGTCGGGAAGGCAAAGCAGGCTATGTCCCGCTTCGGTTCGACAAGTCCGTCATATCTGATAATGCAGTCACTCGATGTATGTGCGGATTACCTTGAAAAGCATGGCAGACGGGACATTCCCCGTGCGGCAGATATGATAACCGAGCTGAAAAAGGAGCTTTCCGCCGTTTGGACAATAGAGGAAAGTGAGCCGCTCAGGATAACTATACGTGCATCTTCAAGCGGACTTACGGGAGATGATCTAGCCGATATCCTGCGTGAAAACGGGATAGAATGTGAATATTCCGATGAAACTCACGTTGTACTGCTGTTTTCGCCGCTCACGTCATCGGCAGATCTCAGAAGGCTGAAAAAGGTGCTTTCCGATGTCAGAATGCCGAAAATACGCATAAAAATGCCTGATATCCCCGATATAAGACCGCAGAAGGTCATGCCGATAAGAGAAGCCGCATTCGCCGAATCGGAGGATATCCCGACCGATGAAGCCGATGGCAGGATATGCGCAGAAATACGCTCAGCGTGTCCCCCCGGAGTGGCACTTATCGTCAGCGGAGAAAAAATAGATGAAAACTGCATAAAAATTTTAAAAAGGTATAGCATTTTTCATGTAAATGTGGTAAAATAAAATAGGTATCCATTTTTACCTTCCGGAGGACTTTTTTATGAAGCTTATCTATGCAATTGTAAATAATGACGACAGCCAGTCTGTCTCTTCAAATCTTACCAAAGAAGGATTTTTTGCCACAAAGCTCGCATCTACGGGCGGATTTCTTATGGCAGGAAACACAACGTTCCTCATATGCACCGAAAACGAGAATGTCGATAAGGTCATCGAGATAATCGCAGGCGCATCGAGGAAAAGAAAGCAGTTTGTCCCCACATCCACAACTATGGGCGTCGGTACATACCAGTCCTTCCCCGTTGAAGTCACGGTCGGCGGCGCAACTATCTTCGTTACCGATATCGAAAGATTTGAAAAGGTATGAGGCTTTACGCAAAGGATAATATAACCGGGATACTTTCGGGAATGGCTGATAAGGATCATTTCAGCCACGCAGTAATGTTCACGGGCGCAGCAGGCTCGGGCCGAAAGACCGCCGCTCTCATAACTGCGTCCTATCTCATGTGCGAGAACCGTAAAGAGCCATGCCTCACACGTGATATCCCGCCCGAAAATATGTGCAGACACTGCCGCAGGATACTCGAGGGAACACACCCAGATGTAATTATCCCCGAAAGAAACGGAAAAAGCATGATATATAAGGTCGAAACCATAAGGGACGCCGTTTCCGATGCATATGTCATGCCTAACGACTGCGATAAAAAACTGTACATTTTCCCCGACAGCGAAAATATACAGAAGCAGAGCCAGAACACACTGCTGAAGATCATCGAAGAACCGCCCGATATGTGCTATTTCGTGTTTACGGCGCAGTCAAGGGAAGCACTCCTGCCGACTATGCTTTCAAGGCTCGTTTCCATTCCCGTCCACAGTCCGACGGAAGAAGATTGTCTTTCCGAGCTTATCGCAAGAGGGACCGAACGGCAGGCTGCGGAGGACGCTGTTTCCGTATTTCACGGGAATATAGGAAAGTGCCTTGAATATCTCTCGAACGATGATATCAAAGCAAATGTCATCGCCGCACAGTCGTTCATGAATGCAATGACCGCATCGAATGAGTATGAGATGCTCAGATCTCTTGCATCGGTCGGCGAAAGCAGGGACAGACTGAAAAGCGTCCTGACGCTATGCCTTGACATCCTGCGGGACGGTCTTGCGCTCAGAACGGGAAGCGGCGTGCTTTCGGGCTGCAGCAGGGAAATATCCGAAAAGATCGCATCGGGATTTTCCTACCAGAGAATGACGGCTGTTTATGACAGCTTTTTCAGCGTTCTCGGATATATTGAGATCAATGCGAACGTGTCCGCCGCAGCAGCGCTTATCACTGCGGACACGGTAAGATAAATGAAAGGAAAAATTATGACTGAGATCATAGGAGTCAGATTTAAGAGCGTGGGAAAGATGTACTACTTTTCCCCCGGAGATCTGAAAGCAGAAGTCGGAACCAAGGTCATCGTCGAAACGGCGAGAGGCGTTGAATGCGGAGAAGTCGTTATCCCAAACAAAATGCTTGAGGACGACAGGATAACCGCACCGCTCAAAACCGTTATCAGGACAGCCTCGGACAGCGACCTTAAAATCATCGAGCAGAACCGCAAAAAAGAGCAGGACGCAATGAAGATCTGCCAGGAAAAGATAGCGGCGCATAAGCTTGATATGAAGCTTGTGGACGTTGAATGTACATTTGACAACAATAAGCTGCTTTTCTATTTCACAGCAGAAACAAGAGTCGATTTCCGTGAGCTTGTAAAGGACCTCGCATCTGTGTTCCGCACACGAATCGAGCTTCGCCAGATAGGCGTAAGAGATGAAGCAAAAATGCTCGGCGGACTCGGCATCTGCGGACGGCCGTTCTGCTGTGCAACATATATCGGCGAGTTCCAGCCCGTTTCTATCAAGATGGCAAAGGAACAGGGGCTTTCCCTCAATCCCACAAAAATATCGGGAACCTGCGGCAGACTTATGTGCTGCCTGAAATATGAGCAGGACACCTATGAGGATCTTCTGAAGCATACCCCGAAGGTCGGCGCATATGTTAAAACTCCGCAGTTCAGGGGATATGTCGAGGAAGTAAATCTCCTGACGGGCAAGCTGAAGGTCAAGCCCGAAAAGAGCAATGACCCGTCCGTTATCTTCGATAAGAGCGAAATCTCGACCATCAAGGACGCTGAAATACGCGTTGACAGGGACGAGATAAAAGCGTTAAAGAGCCTTGAAGGCAAATAAATTGGAGGTTATTCATATGAAAAAAACTGAGATCTGCACAATTCTTTCCGTTATCCTGACTGTTTTCACACTCGCAATGACCGTTGTCAACGTGATAATCTACGTTACCGACCGCTGTGAAAAGAGAAAGTCCAAGGCTGAGCCTGAGCTTGAGCTTGACGATGACTGGGATTTCACTCTCGATGACGATGAGGACGATTCCTTTGATGATGTTCTTTCCATCTGATTCTTTATGCAGACAAACGGGACTGCCGAAAAGACATCGGCAGTCCCGTTTTTTATGTTATATCACAATTTCCGCATGACCAGCTTCTTATCCTTGCTTTCATCTCATCTACCCCGAGAATTCCGTAGGCAAAGCCCTTTTTCACAAGCTCCTCGGGAAGAAATTCATCGTATTTTTCGAATATCGGTACTTCGTCGGGATATACAAGCTCCATCGGATCAAGCGGCTTTTTCTCCTCTTCGGCAAGTATCTCAAAAAATTCGTCCCGTCCTACACTCATCTTGAACTGAATAAAATACGGTCTGGATGAGTCAAGTGCCTTCAGTCCCAGCTTATCTGCACATCTTATTTTCAAAAAACGCTCCATAGCAAGGAACGCATAGCTTCCGAGCCACGGCAGCAGACACCACATATTTCCGCCCAGACATATCAGCGGATCATGAGCCGCACCTGAATTTGCCGCCGTGTGACGTGCCTCTGCAAGACGGACAACCGCATTTTTCATCAGATAAGGATAGCTTTTGTCCTCGGCAAGTGCCTTTCTCATGCGTTCAAGCACCTTTGTGTTTATGTCGCCCGGGCAGTCGCCGAAATACGCAGGGACACTTCCCCTGACCTGCTCACAGTAAACAAGATGACGCTTTCTGTCAACCTCCTCGACTATCCATACATGACCTGCTATCGCTATCTTCTCACCGGGCGGCGGAGGAAGCACGATCGTTCCCAGCTCCTCCGATCCGCAGCGGACAGTGAATTCCTCGTTCTCCTGAAATACAGCATAGAACTTGAAATTGTTCACTATCCTCTCGCCCGCTATTCCGACGATAAGTCCGCCGTTTTCCGTCTGCTGGATATGTTCAATTCCGATAAGATGGCGCAGAAGCACCCTGAGATCATCTTTCGATATCCTGTAAAAAACGCTGAGCGTCAGCACCCGTGACGCAAGTGCCGCAGGTGTCATTTCCCCGCATGATGCAAGCGTGCTCATCGTCTGATGATAAAGCAGACTGTACGGCAGCCTGTCAAGCTTCGGCGGCTCGACCCATTTTTCCTCAATATAAAGCTGCACGAGCGCTATCCCCTGCAAAAGCTTCCACGGGATAGTCGCAGGCAGCATAGCCCTTGCTTCGGGGAGATCCTCCCTCATGACGAACCACATCTCAGGCGGAAGATCGCGCCTTCCCGTCCGCCCCATTCGCTGGAGAAATGATGATACGGTAAACGGCGCATCGACCTGAAATGCCCTCTCCAGCCTGCCTATGTCAATGCCAAGCTCCAGAGTCGCAGTAGTCACGGTCGTGAGAAATTTTTCATCGTCCTTCATGGCTGTCTCGGCAGTTTCACGGTAAGCCGCCGACAGATTTCCGTGATGTATCATAAATCTGTCAGGCTCATGCTTCAGCTCGCAGTATTGGCGGAGCGTCGTTGTGACAGCTTCACATTCCTCACGGGAATTCACGAAAACAAGGCACTTTTTCCCTCTTGTATGCTCGAAGATGTACCCTATTCCCGGATCGGCGTGATCGGGTGCAGTATCGGTCGGCGCATCGGGATACGGGCTTGCACTTACCTCCTTATCATCGGCAGCCTGTGTCCCCGTGATAAAGAAATGCTCCATCGAAAGCCGCCATTTCGTGCCTTTTTCCTCGACCTTCGGTATTATCGTTCCCCTGCCCGTACCGCTTGCAAGCAGCCGCCCCGCTGCCTCGGGATCGCCTATCGTTGCGGACAGACCTATCCTTCGCGGATTTACCCCCGCCATCTTCGACAGCCTTTCGATAAGACAGATAGTCTGACCGCCCCTGTCGCCTCTCAGAAGCGAATGCACCTCATCTATCACGATAAATCTGAGGTCGCCGAAAAGCCGTGAGATCGCCGCATGCTTGTGGAGCAGCAGCGCTTCGAGTGATTCGGGAGTTATCTGCAAAATCCCCGACGGCTTTTTCAGCATTTTCGCCTTGTGTGACTGCGAAACATCGCCGTGCCAGTGCCATACGGGGATATCTCCCTCTGCGCAAAGCTCGTTGAGCCTCAGAAACTGATCGTTTATCAACGCTTTCAGCGGGCCTATGTATATAGCCCCGACCGAGGACGGCATATCCTCCGAAAAAAGCGTGAGTATCGGAAAAAATGCCGCCTCCGTCTTTCCCGATGCCGTAGATGCCGTAAGCAGCACATTCTCATCGGAATTGAATATAGCATCGCCCGCAGCGACCTGCACTCCTCTGAGGTTTTCCCAGTTGTTCCGATAGATGAAATCCTGAACGAACGGCGCATATCTGTTGAAAATATCCATTATATCTCAAACTCCGCAAACTCTTCATCGGCGGGATCATTTTCCTCCGCCTGCGTTTTGGCATATGCAAAATCATCGGAATTCATTATGTCCGCAATTTTCGCCTGCGGATTCTGACAAAGGATATTCAGCAGCTCAATGAAATCCCTTATGACCTCACGGGGTGTGATGTTCGTGTCTGCGCCTATCCTGCCGAATTCGATCTTGATAAATGCGATCATGTCCTCTTCGGTGACTGTCTGTTCATAGCCGAAGAGCTGGGCATGAATATCCGCAAGCTTCTCGATAAGCACGAGCATTTCCTCGTTCGTGAGCGGCGCAAGCTTTATCACGGGTGCAAGCATATCCTTGTATTCACCGCTGAATCGTCCCTCCGCAAGACGTGAACGCAGCGCTTCATAGCTGTAAACGCCCCTGCGTGTGTCCTCTATGCACTGCGGAGTGCCGCCCATGATTATGCCGAGATACTTCGCCTTTCCCTGTAAGGTGTCGTTATACATAGTAAGTATCTTCTCGTAATTATACTGCCTTGTGATGGCATTCGGAACCTTGTAGATGTTCACAAGTTCGTCGATAAGCACGAGCATTCCGTCATAGCCCGCCTTTTTCAGGAACATTGCAAACAGCTTTATATACTCATACCAGTCATCGTCCGTAATGATGATATTTACTCCAAGCTCCGCCTTTGCCTCGGATTTCAGCGAATATTCGCCCCTGAACCATTTTACAGCCCTTGACTTTTTCTCATCATCGCCCTCGTTGTACGCCTGATAATAAATAGTCAGCACACGGGCAAAATCGAAGCCGTGGACCATTTCGTTCAGCGAATTTATCACCTCGAATATCTTCTTTTCAACAAGCTTTGAGAACTCGGGTGAATTTACATCTGCGCCGCTTTCTGCCGCCGTTTCAGCCTGTATGCCGCTTATCCAGCGGTCGAGAATGAGCGTCAGCGCACCGCCCTCGGGACGTGTTTTCGTGGACAGATTTCTGATAAGCTCCTTGTATGTCGCAAGTCCCTGACCCTTTGTTCCCTGCAAACGTCTTTCGGGGGACAGATCGGCATCTGCGACAACGAAGTTCCTGTCCATGACATAGCTTCGTATCGTCTGAAGAAGGAAGCTTTTTCCGCTTCCGTATTTGCCGACGATAAATCTGAATGCCGCCCCTCCGTCGGCTATTATCTCAACATCGTGCAGCAGTGCATTTATTTCCGTTTCACGTCCGACCGTGATATACGGCAGACCTATCCTCGGCACAACGCCGCCTTTCAGCGAATTTATGACCGCCGAGGCTATTCTCTTAGGTATCTTCATCAGGTTATCATTCCTTTCAGTTCGTCGGCATAATCTTCGATAACAGCTGGATCGTCGCCGCTGAATTCTATGACGGTATCTCCGAAAATGTCAAAAAGCTTTTCGTTCACTCTGTCCGCAATGACCGAAAGCATAAGCTTCTTTTCACGTATGAACGCAGCCCAGTCATCTCCGTACAGCAGTCTGCGCACAAATTCATATTCATTATCATCAAGAGGTGAATTTTCGTGCATTTCATCGTTATCAGGCTTTTCTTCTTCACACACATTCTCCGTGATGATATCTTCCTTTTCCTCTTCGATATATTCAGTATCATCTACTATGAGCTTATCCCTTGTAATGTCAGCAGCCTTTCGTATCCCGCCGAGCTTTGAAACATCTATCTCGATAACGGGACGCTTTGCCTTTTCCTTTTCCGCAAGCAGTGCCGATGTTTCCTTTTCGATAAGCCTGATAAGCAGCTTCGTTGTTTTTTCAGGCTTCAGCTGAGAACCGTAACCCGTTATCCTGCGCATTTCGCAGTCGATCGACCTCATTATTGCACCAAGCTCATGTGATTTTCCGTTAAGCCCGCTGAACTTTTCAATGCTCCATCTTCCGTGCCGGCAGTGATATATCATTGAGTTCCCGAGAGCATAGGAATAATCATCATACTTCTTTTCATCATAAAAAACAGCAGACGAAAACAGTTCTGTCGGAAACCGTGCCGTCAGACCGAAAAGCTTCTCGGGAAATGTCTTTTTTCCATGCGAGAGATAATAAAGATCAAGAGCTTTCAGCACATTGCAGGTGACCTTTTGTGCATCATCATGATATTCAGTGAAAAATTTTGAGCGTGACACCGAATAGGAAGAAAGCACCTCTGCCGCCGAAAAAATATCCGCATCCGACTGTGACTGAATATCTGCGATAACGTCCGCAGCACGCACGATTTCAGTATCATCAAGCAGCGACTTATCCATATTATGATAGATAACATAGTCCTTGAGCCACATTTTCACATACCGCACCACATATCTGTCAACAGCACCGTAATCCTCACCGAATTTCTCTATCTTCCGATAGCCATCCTCGGGCGATGAAACGCCTATCCCGTTCAGCAGCTCGTAAATATAAACGAAAGCAAAGGACAGCGGAGCTTCCGTGATCTCGCCCTTGCGTATCTTTGTGCGCCATGTGAAATATCCCCGAAGCTGGCGGTCATTCATCGAGCGATAAGTTGGGTAATAGGAGATGAATCCGCCGCTGTATTCATGGTCGTCCTCGTAATCCGCCATGAATTCCGCCTGACGCTTAAAGCAGCGGTTATCCGCCATAAATCCCGTTTCACCTGATGCGCTGCCTATTTTCCGCATCTCGGATATCTTCTGCGAAACGGCTGAGTCCATTCTCGAGGCGGGACGGATTATCGGCGTATCCTTGTAGACTGAGCCGAAGCTTTTGCTGTTTGTAAGCTTCTCGTCCGACAATATTATATCTATAAGGCTGTAAATATCACCCATATTCGTCCCTCCTCCCACAATATCGTAATAAATTATAGCACAAAGGTTCTGCTTTGTCAACGATGCATATTGACTTATGTGCCGATATGTGGTATTATTTTATGAATAAGGAGGCGTATTATATGGAATTCATTCAGGCAATAGATGATGCCATTACATATTTCATGCAAGATCATCTTCACAACCACTTCACCGAAACGATAATGCCGCTGATAACGCATCTCGGAACGGGCGGCGTGATATGGATAATTTCCTCGCTGCTGCTCATGATAAAGAGAAAAACACGTCCCGTTGGCGTGCTGATGCTGCTTTCGCTCGGTATCGCCGCAGTTGTCGGAAATCTGATGCTGAAGCCGATGTTCAGCCGTGTCCGCCCGTATCTTGCGCATGACGATCTTATCCTGCTGATAGGTGCGCCCATGGGAACATCATTCCCATCGGGACATTCGATATCATCATTTGCCACAGCAACGGCGCTTTTCATGAAAAAGCGTGTACTCGGCGTGATAGCGCTTGTTATCGCATTTATGATAGCATTTTCGAGAGTATTTCTGTTCGTCCACTACTTTACGGATGTGCTGGTCGGCTCGCTTCTCGGCATAGTCACAGCGATACTCGTTGTAAAGCTGCTGGATAAGAAAATAACATCACTTCTCGATAAGATACCACCCAGAATATCCGCAGACAAACAACAGGCATAAAAGGAGAATACAATGGCACTTGACGGAGCATTTTTATATACCGTGAAAAAGGAGCTTATGTTTCTCATTGGCGCAAGAGTCGATAAGATACATCAGCCGTCACGGGAGGAGATAGTTATATCCATGAGGGCGGGCGGTGCGATGCAGAAGCTTCTGTTTTCCGCAAATGCAGGCTCAGCCCGTGTACACATCACAAAAAAATCCATCGAAAACCCGAAAGCACCGCCGATGTTCTGTATGCTGATGAGAAAGCATATCGGCAGCGGACGGCTTATTAACATACGTCAGGACGGTCTTGAACGAATACTTTTCTTCAACTTTGAAGCCGTGAACGAGCTTGGCGATACCGTTGTCATCACAGTAGCAAGCGAGATCATGGGCAGATGCTCAAACATCGTCATGATAAACGAAAAAGGACGCATAATCGACAGCATAAAGCGTGTCGGCGAGGAAATGTCCCGTGAACGTCCCGTGCTGCCCGGAATGAAATACAAAGTCCCGCCGAGAGACAGCAGGCTGAACCTCATGACCTGCACCAAGGAACAGCTTTCGCAGGCACTTTCCGATCAGCCGAACGCAGAGCTTTCCAAGGCACTGATAAGAACATTCGAGGGAATATCCCCCGTTGTCGCAAGAGAATGGACATTTTTAGCAGGCGGCGGACAGGACATAGCCTCGTCCGAGATAACCGAGGAGCAGACAGACAAGCTGTTTATTGCGATAACCCGCACTGCCGATGCAATGCAAAACGGCGGAACATTCTGCACCCTGACCGACCGGAACGGACTTCTCAAGGATTTTTCCTTTATCCGCATAACCCAGTACGGCGGACTTATGACAGTGAAGGAGCTTCCCTCAGCGTGCGATACGCTTGACAGCTTCTATGCAGAAAGAGATGCCGTTTCACGAATGAAACAGCGTTCTCAGGATCTTTTCAGACATCTCATAAACCTTACCGAAAGGATATCCCGCCGCCTTGAAGTCCAGAAGCAGGAGCTGAAACAGTCCGCCGACCGTGACAGGCTGAAGCTTTGCGGCGACCTTATCTCAGCGAATATCTACGCCATGCAGAAAGGCATGAACGAGATCACAGTGCAGAATTTCTACGACGAAAACTGCCCCGACATTACGATAAAGCTTGATAAACGCCTTACCCCGTCGCAGAATATGCAGCGTTATTACGCCGAATACCGCAAGGCTGCGACCGCTGAAAAGAAGCTGACCGAGCTTATCGCAAAGGGTGAGGAAGAGCTTGAATACATCGACAGCGTTTTCGACCTGCTCACCCGCACCACAGGCGAGGACGACGTTATGCAGATAAAGACCGAGCTTGCCGAGCAGGGATATCTCAAAGCATCGGGCGGAAAGAACCGTCAGACACCGAAAACACTCCCGCCGATCGAGTACACATCACCGTCGGGATACCGCATTCTTGTCGGACGCAACAATATCCAGAACGACAAGCTGACGCTGAAAACCGCCGAAAAATCGGACATCTGGCTGCATACGAAAAATATTCCCGGATCGCACGTCATAATCTGCACGCACGGAGCTTCCCCCGACGACGAAACTATCCTCTATGCCGCGCGCATCGCCGCAAAGCACAGCAAGGCAGCGTCATCAGCGCAGGTCCCCGTTGATTATGTCCCCGTGAAATTCGTGAAAAAACCCGCAGGCGCAAAGCCCGGCAAGGTCATCTTCACCAACAACCGAACACTTTACGTCACCCCGCTTTCGGAGGACTGAGATCAGCCGCATTTCAATTGAAGTGCGGCTTTTTTTATTTTGGATAATTTGCTTTTATCTATGCCGCACACAGCATGAAGATCCACTGCCTTTGCGATATCTGCGGCTTTTTTTCATCTGTAAAACAAGCGAGATCACACAGCATAGTGTACCTCACGCCGATATAATGCGTCCACAGCTTTTTGTAAACAGTTTGTAACCCGTTTTTATCCAAAGCGTTATTGATAAGAATAATTTTCCGTGATATAATGATATAATAGAATAAAACGGAGATGATGGACATGAAAAAAAGACGGCTTTTCTGCGAAATATCGCCCCTTTGCTATAAGATCTCACTGATAAAGGAATACATTCTGCGTGACATAAAGGACATATTTTCGGGAGAAAAAATCGCAAAACTGCACTCGGAAGATGTGCTGCCCGTGACCGTAAAAAGCCATCGCTCCGTGATGCTGCGCCGTCTTGAGGGTGTTGACATGAAGCTTCAGGAAAATAAGCAGACAAATCTCGAAATAGCCGCATCAAGGATAAACGGCATCATTATCCGACCGAACGAAACCTTTTCATTCTGGCGCACAGTCGGAAAACCGACCCAAAAGTGCGGATTTAAGGAAGGTCTGACCATATCCCCAAAAGGCATGGGAAGTGCTGTCGGCGGCGGACTATGCCAGATGGCGAACCTTATCCACTGGCTGATTCTGAACAGCCCGCTTGAAGTCACCGAGCTTCATCACCATTCCGATGCGCTTTTCCCCGACAGCGGACGGCGTGTCCCATTCGGTACGGGTACTTCCGTTTTCTATAAAAATGTCGATTACCGATTTAAAAATACATCGCCATATCCCGTTCAGATAATCGTTTTTACCGAAAACGGCGACCTCTGCGGCGAACTGCGCTCCGAAGCCGAATTCCCCGAGCGATATAAGATCACGGAGGAAAATCTCGGCTATACATACGAAAACGGCGATTATTTCCGAAACAGCAAGGTCTACCGCCATACCATAGACCGAAAAAGCGGTGAAACGCTTAAAATCGAGCTTATTCTCAATAACCATTCAAAGGTAATGTACGACCATTCACTGATACCGCAGGACGAAATACGAAAGGAGAAGGAACATGAACTTTGCTGAAAGCATAGTCCGGAGCTGCAAAGAACACCCCAATAAAACCGCCTGCACGATATGCGGGAGATCTGTGACCTACGGCGAGCTTGCCGCATCTGCCTTAAAGCTTGCCGAGCGGCTTTCTTCGGCTGCATACGGTCCCACCGTCATTTACGGAAAGCGCAGCACGGCATTTGTTTCGGCGATACTCGGCTGCATGATCGCCGAAAGAATGTATATCCCCTGCGATGAAAGCTGCCCCGAAATGCGCCTTGCCGATATCTGCCGACAAAGTGCCGCAGCAGCTGTTATCTCCGACCGTCCGCTTTGCTTCACCGATATGCCCGACCTCATTCTTACAGCGGCGTTTTCGGGGAAAAAGCGTGCCAAAGGTACGAATGAACTGCCCGTCCCGCATCATAAAATGCTGTACACTATCTTCACTTCGGGCAGCACGGGTGAGCCGAAGGGCGTTCCGATATCAGCGGAAAATATGCAGTCGTTCCTTGATTTTGCCTGTTCCGACAGCGGACTTGGCTTCACACCCAATGACATCACGCTCGGCACCTCAGTTTTCTCGTTTGACCTCTCATGTGCGGACATTTTCCCGTCCCTCGCAAACGGCGGGACCTTCATATCCGTATCGCCCGAAGAGCTTGCATATCCCGAAACATGGCAGACTGTACGCCATATCACAAGGCTGAACTGCACACCGACATTTCTGCGCCTGCTTATGACCTGCCCGAGTTTTTCCGCCGAATATATGCCTGATCTCAAAACAGCCGTATGCTGCGGCGAACCGCTCAGAGCCAAGACCGCCGTCAGATTTTTTGCACGTTTCCCGAAAGCACATCTCATAAATGCCTACGGACCGACAGAAGCCTGCTGCGCCGTTTCCGCCTCCGAAATATTCCCCGATGAGATAAACGAAGCCGAAGATCTTCCCTGCGGAGATATCAAAAATGCCGCCTGTGAAATATTTCTCGGCAAAAACAATGAGATCATTCTCCGAGGAAAAAGTGTTTTCGGCGGATATCTGAATGCCCCGCAAAGTGTAATCCGCCCCGACGGAAGCTATCCCACGGGCGATAAAGGCAGGATAGAAAACGGCAGACTTTACTGTATTTCCCGCCTTGACGGAATGATAAAATACAAGGGATACCGCATTGAAACGGGCGAGATAGAGTCGGCGGCATGCCGTTTTCCAAATGTCGATGCGGCAAAGGTCACCGCCGTCCGCGACAGTTCGGGAGATGTCAGAGGGATAAAGCTGACAGCATTCTGCAATGAAAAAAGCGGAGTTTCCCCCGCTTCCCTCATTGGCTTTTTATCGGAATATCTGCCCGAATATATGCTGCCGACGCATACCGAGATCTCACATAATGAGCATCTCACCGCATCGGGCAAAATAAAATGATCATTCCCATTCGCTGATATTGACATTGAGTACCGTGTCAAAATCATCTTCATCAGCACTTATCACATTGAAATCGGTCGGGACAAGATCATTGCCGTCAAATACATATACACCGAAAGAATTTTTGAGATATTTTCCGCCTGCTATATAAAAATGGTCGGCATCAAACTCGTCGGCATTTCTTTCATCGGGCTGTATCCCCGGATAATTTTTGATTTTCTCAAATGCGTCATCGCTGAGCTTTACCGCCCTTATTCCGCAGTAACCTCTTTCCCTGTCGCGGAAAAACAGCTCGTATTGACCGAGAAACCCCGTAACATCGTCTTTCAGTACATATCCCGATTCATCTGCATTGACAGAACCGTAAATCCTTCGGTTTGTGAGAACGGCTCCGTCATTAAAGCTTACTATGTAAGAATGGCTAGTTCCCGAAGTGTGTCCTGCCGAAAAAGCGATATCTGTTCTGTCCTCATAGGCAAGAAGTACAGCCGAACCAAGCGTCTGATCGCCGCATATCAGCTGCGCTTCATCAGCATCGTTCACAAACACGGCAGCATATAATTCAAACGCACCGCTCCATTCGAGATAGTCAAATGAAAGCGGCATTGAAAAGAAGTAAACATATCCGTCATTCACGCCGTCAAACTTGGCTGTGATGCCGCCTATCGGCTTAGGCTCTATCGAAAAATCATCTCCGAGATAATCAAGATATGTTGAATTCAAAAAATGCATTTCATCAGTCGGGGTATAAACTCCGTTTTCATAGGTGAACATTTCCCGTGCCTGTTTTTCGACTGATCTTAAAAAATCCGACTCTCTGACAACTTCAAGCGCAGCATTTTCCGCCGATTTTTTATCTGCGGGAGTGAAATTCTCCTTTGTCACAAGGGTGTATCTCATTGGATCGGCAGCGTCGAAATCCCCCGCAAGATCGGCAAGCGAAAAGCTTTCGTCCGTATCGGCTGATGCCTCAGTCTCCGAGATCTCGGGTTCGGTTTCAGTTTCCGTCACGGTTTCGGAAGATGTTTCGGTTTCTTTCTCAGTTTCCGTTTCGGATATTTCAGCTGATGTATCCGAAGCCGATTCAACAGCCGTAATATCGGGAAATGTTTCAATCTCTGTGGGTTCTTCACTGCTGCATGAGCATAAAATAAGCGCTGTCAGCAGGAAAACAAGCGATTTTTTATTCATGAAAATATCTCCTTTCATGTAAAATTATTTATAATATTATACCATCAATTCAATAAAATGTCAATTAATTTTAAGAGGATATTCAAAATGAAACTTGATGAACTACGCACGATAATCACAGAAGCAGGCGGCTGCGGGAACGCATCATTCTCCGACAGCGAAAATCTCCTTGATTCGGGGATACTTGACTCGCTCGGCATCATAACTCTCGCCGAACTTCTTGAGGACAGAAACATCAGCTTTTCGCCTTCCCGCATTCCGCACGATAAATTCACGCCGATCGGCATATGCGAATATATAAACAGCATCATGTGAAAATAGCCAAAACTGATCTGCAAAATTTGTTGAAATGTATATCTATATACACTTGATTTTTCTTCTTGGCTATGATATGATATATCTGACAGGTAAATTTGATTTACCTTGAAAGGAGTTGAACCGCATGACAGGTATGATGATGATCTGGCTCATATTGTTCATAATATTTGCAGCCGCCGAAGCCGCAACACTGCAGCTTGTTTCGATCTGGTTCGCAGCAGGAGCGCTGGTTGCTTTTGTCCTCACTATCTTCGGAGTTCCGGCATATATTCAGGGACTTACCTGCCTTATCGTCGCAGGCATAATGATCGCTGTGACACGTCCGCTCATAAAAAAGATCATGCCCGCAAAAACGGCAAAGACCAATTCCGACGCAAATGTCGGCAGAACTGCGGTCATAATTGAAGCGGTCGATCCCGAAACATCGTCAGGCAGAGTAAGGCTTGACGGCGTTGACTGGATAGCCGTTTCCGCTGACGGAAAGCCCATAGCAAACGGATCGGCAGTAAAGATCACAGCTGTCGAAGGCGCAAAGCTCATTGTGATCCCCGAAAAAATACCGGCTGAAAAGGAGTAAAAATTATGCAGTGGCTGATTATTGCACTTATCTTCGTTGTCCTTATTATCGTTATCTCAGGAATAAAGATCGTTCCGCAGGCTCAGGTGTATGTAATTGAACGTCTGGGAACATTCTATGCTGCGCTCGGAACAGGACCGCATTTCATAATCCCGTTTATCGACAGAGTTGCAAAAAGAGTTTCCATCAAGGAACAGGTCGTTGACTTTAAACCGCAGGCAGTTATCACAAAGGATAACGTAACCATGCAGATCGATACTGTCGTATTCTTTCAGATCACAGATCCGAAGCTTTATACTTACGGTGTGGAGAATCCGATCATGGCAATCGAGAATCTGTCTGCAACAACCTTAAGAAATATTATCGGTGACATGGAACTGGATGAGACACTTACATCACGTGAGACGATCAATACCAAGATGAGAGCTTCTCTTGATGAAGCTACTGATCCATGGGGAATCAAGGTCAATCGTGTGGAACTGAAGAACATTGACCCGCCGGTGGACATCAAGAACGCCATGGAAAAACAGATGAAGGCAGAACGGGAAAAGCGAGAAAAAATTCTCCGTGCAGAAGGCGAAAAGGAATATCAAATCAAGGTTGCACAGGGTGAACAGGAAGCAAAGGTACTTCGTGCAGAAGCCGACAAAAAGGCAGCCATCCTGCATGCAGAAGCAGAAAAGGAAGCAACCATCCTGCGAGGCGAAGCCATCAAGGAACAGAAAATCCGGATTGCAGACGGT
>OLGV01000477.1_pt1 | contig 16637 bp, 14 predicted proteins | sample 1605761 | NCBI WGS metagenome assembly OLGV01 (sample SAMN03283245) | human gut metagenome | biome: human-associated habitat; material: feces | host: Homo sapiens | place: Peru | collected 2012
AAGACTGCAACCGGCATCACACTGATGCAAGTTGCAGTCAAACTTTATCGACGCACGTACTTCCTCGAATGCTTACCGACGGGCGCATTATTTTCAACCAAAAACATTAATACAGCATGCACATATCACGAAGTTTTCGTCGGGCTTTCAAAAAAAAAGCATATAGAGAAGATGCACTCCAATTTGCGCTTACTGATTCACCCATTGCCACAATGTAAGGGTATAACATGACTCCGAAAAGAAAAATTGCGACTTTACAGACGGACCAATTCTCAATTTAGAATAAGTATCAGCGGTTCGTAGTCTAAAGCGTTCGCTTCCATCGCATATCGCAAAGCAAATTATCTCATCGTCAGCGGAACAAAGAATTTTATCCCCTAATGATCCTAAGCACACCGAAGGTAACGGACAAGGGACTTGCACGCTCTTAACTATGTCATTGCTTTCAAGGAAAGACATACATAACGTATGAGGTTGTTCTTCATAACAAAACCAAATCTGATGATAATGGGCATCAAAATAGACCACCTTTATGCTCCCTTTCTCGATAGGCAAATGAAACTCAGTCATTACGCCTGACTTTTCATCATAACAGACAACTTCACCCCTTGCTGAAAACACATAGACCTTCTTAGTATCCATATCAGTGTAGAGCCACTTAAACTCATCGCTTCCAATGGATATCAATACATCAACCCCGCTTACCACATCACGCCTATGCAATGACCCATCACATAAAAGATAGTACAGCCCCGTTTCCCCACAAAAATCCATAGCAATAATATCAAGACCCTCTTTACTCAGGTGGTTTGACTCTGTGTTCCAAAGCCATAAGACACAACTACTATCATAAATTGCCGCAATTTTACCATCGGAGGAAAGAGTTGAACATTCCAAGTGGCTGGTAGAATAACTATTACGACCTTGATAAACTTTTAATGGTATATCAATGTGACTATATAATACATTATCTTCCAAATTCCACAAAATACAAGTTGAATAGCTATCGTCACTATCGCCTTCAACACAACAACAAATCAAAGCAAACTTTTCCCCCAGCGAAGAAACACATTCATGTGTTATCGGAATAGACAATACTCTCTTTACTGATGTATCTAATATTAATCTCTCAATTTCAGCATAATGCTCCTTCAATTTACGACTCACATAATTTCCGTATCGAGCATATTTAATCAATTGGAGTTTGTGCTCAAGCAGAAAATTCCTTACACTTTCAAGTCGAGATCTTTGACTCTGGGTCATTGTACATTTCTTAAGTGTATCCTTAATTTCATTGCACAAATTCTCAGTCATTCCATGTGCACATTTTGCCTGCACATAAATTGGATTGCACAGCATGTCAGCCAACTCATCTATCTTGCCTAAATAAAAATACACATATGATAATTCTTCAAGAGTTCGAGCACTACTGTACGTACTATCCTGCTCATAATATCTCAATAACAAGTCATAAATATCACTTTTGATATTTATTCGAGACTTAAGATACAACTGTACATATCTAGCAATACTATGGCTCACAAAAGAATACGTAACACCACTTGTCGTCTTCCGCGGTGTTAAGAATGTTTTGAGATCGGAAAACAATTTTGACCAAAGAACATAAGGGGTTCTGCGGCCATATGAATTCCGATCTAATCTGTGATATGAAGAAGCTAATAACTCATTATAGAAGATATTATCCAATGCTGTGATGTCAAGTATTTCATCTTCTGTAATTCCGCATTGTGAATAACACAGAAGGCCAAGGACCAGAACCACAAAACGGCTATCATGCCTTTCTGGGTTACAAAGATAATCAATATATTCAGCGATAGACTCTTCAACAGATTTACCATTTAAAGAAATCTTATCATAAGAATGCCATTCAAGAGCCTGTTGGCAAAGGACAGGCAACAACAACATCTGTTGATCACTCCGTCGGTAACAAGCGATTACCTCATTACGTTGTTGCATTGACAAGCAGCGTCCATGTCTAACAAGATGTCGCCGGAAACCATGTTCGAACCATTTTTCTTCTATTGGCGATAACTTCAAAAATGACAAGTTAAATGATGCAAGGCAAGGAATATGACATTGAGGCGTTTTTGACACAATCACCTTGAGATTCTTGGGCAAAGGATTAGGCAACCATGACATATCCAACATTAAGTCATCTGTTCGCAAATAGTCAAAACCATCCAATACCACCAATTGTGGTGATTTGACGTTACGAAAATATTTCGCGCATCTGCGTGACAAAGAGATATAATCCTCTGATTCATTAAAATCAACATTCAAAATAGAAAGCAGAGAGCGTATAATCTGTATGCCGTCTGAAGACAACAAACTATTTCCGATGAAACGATAGATAGGATTTTCATAAGCATGTAAATGTACGAACTTAGCCAGCAGAGCGGTTTTACCCGAACCATGCTCCGCATTTAACACAAGTATCTCATTTTCGGTATCTTTTTTCAGGTATTCCTCTATGTCATCTAATTCCTTTTGTCTGCCAACAAATGATTCCGACGCTTCTTCCACTATCGCTTTTTGGCCAAATTCCTCCAGATACTGATCATCAAGATAAAGGCTAGCATCAATTTCCGCACTGACAACTGACTTTAGATGTTCAATAAGCCTTTTCACGAAGCGACATCTAAAAGAATCCGACTTGTATTCTTCAAATGAAACGTCCTCATTGTATATATTTTCATTTGAAATCAATGAACTAACCCTATTCCGAAGTTCCTTCAGTTCTTGCTCGTACTCATCTTCAACATAGACAGGTTTTAATTCATCAGGTAACTGGCTTAACGACCTATTATAGCATACGGTATTGTCATACAAATCCTTACAATGAAACAATCCATTAATTATCTCCTGTTCGGTCGCAGAAGCACAATACCGTTCACGCCATTCTTGGCCAAATATCATCCTCCCCCTATTGAATAACGGCATCAATACGCCTACGGTTTCTGAATATGTCAGAAAGTCGTCGCCTTTTCTTTTATCATATTCGGTTTCAGAGCGTAGTTCGTATGTATAAGGTAATGCATTGTAATCACATACATACCATTGGTCAAAGACATTACGCTCGTATTCTGTCGCAATGCTCAACAACTTCAAAGCATCTTCTTCTATTATAGTTTCAGGAAGAGGAATCCAACCGTAACGTTGACCTAATAATAGCAAGAAGTTTGGTTTTGGCGAAACTTCCTTGCAATGTTCCAACTCGTTCAAACATATTCGCATCGTTTTATGATGAGCGGCAGCTTCAGAACTGACACCCCATCGAAGATCAACTACCTCAAACTGCCACCCCCGTGACAAACAGTACTCTTTAATTTGGGGAACAACCTCTCGTTGAATAAGCTGTCTCTCTACATCCATATCAATGAATGTAGAACTAATGAAAAGACGAATTATGCGGTTGTTTCTTTTCGACAGCATCTAAGTATTGATCTAATAATAAAGGGTGCCAGTATCACTATACGCAATAACAGTTCCTTCATTTGTTATACAAAAATCTTCTATTCTTTCCTTATAATCCTCAACAGCCAATACTGACAAATCCGGGCAAGCGAGACTAAAAATAGCATTATCGTTAAATGAAAACGCCGCTATTTTCCGCCTATCAGGCGACATATGTAATTTCGTTATTCTTGTTGCAAGAGGAATAGAACTGTACATATCAAAGCTATTACTCATAAGGTCAATATTGAATACGCCGCTATCATGACCAACGTAAAATAACCGGCTTCCATCATATAATCCACAACGAGGAGACACATCCATAGGAAATGTAGCAAGGACTTGATGTGAGAAGAGAGTAGACACAACAACCTTGTGATCTCTTCCTCCGCTTATTACTATTGATTCATTATTTTCTCTTTTAACAATTCGTACAAAATCCAGATATGTTCTTGGGTCATGCACCTTAAGTACAAGGGACGGGTCCAGCAAACGGTTAAACCTCTCTTCATTTCTTATGTTTTCATCATCAAAATCGTCCATATTAAACATTCCTACTGAACCAAGGTTTAGAAATTCACCAAAAGTGCCTCCATTTTGAACAGCTCTTTGAGCATCTTCGGCTTTCAGCTTTGAAAAATAAGGTCCACTAAAAAGGAAAGTATCACACTCATCTATACTCTTTTTTGAAGTCAGATCAATTGTATATATAGTTGAGGATGTCATCGAACGATTAATAGCCAAACAATGCTCACCATCAAAGTCATACACATTTGTTCCATAAAACCATTCAAGAGAATAACAAGCCCTAAGTCCAGGCAATTGAGGGAAATAAACTGAAAACAGTTGATTATCATACTGCATTACACAACGGGATGACAATAGTTTTGAGACATGAAATCCCATTGATACCACAGTACCTTTTGCGACAAGAAAAGCTTCCGTACTTTCCATATCACCTCTTTCCGGATCATGAACAAGACCTCTTACAACAATCGCAACCTCACACCCCGAAGATGTTTTTGTACAACAAATGTCAACAACATCACGTCTGAATTTATCCACAAAAACAGCTGTTCGGTTATTCAAATCCCCCTTGGAAATAAGAAAAACTTCACCATGAGTTGTGCCTAAAAATAAATCCATGCCCAAATAGCAGATTGCACTAACTGAATCTAACATATTACTTTGTGTCATATACTGTTAACTTAAATATTTCAACATAGTCGCTTGCAGCATAACTAAAGCTATATCAAATGTCTCTTTTCTTGATCTCATGCCCTAATTTCTTGATCACCCGGAGGGTTTCCATCGCGGAGTTGCGGTCATAGACTTTTTCTGATTCCGGGAGGTCCTCATAAGGGATCAAGCAGGGGTGGTGCTTCTTCTTGTCATCACGGGTCGCACCGTAAGTCCAGCCTTGGGAGATGCGGGTCTGAGCCCAGACTTCGTGAACGTTCTTTGCAAGGGCCTCCGCAAGAGCGTTCAGTTCTTTCGGGAGGGTTACGTCTGATGTGTCCAGAGGATGTGGAACGTATGTACTATCCTTTTCGGAATTGCATACGTCCTCTTTTTCAACGTCATTCCACACTCCCTTTGAATATAACAGCAAAGTAACCTTGATTACAAGCCAATCGTAGAACTGCGTGGGAGCGTCAAGTTCGGAATAGGCGGATATGCACCTATGAGTTTTCTTCAGCTCATTAGTTTCATTTCCAGGCCTATACCCCATCGCCACGTGGGAAGCCTCCCACCGGATATGTTCCCCTATCGCCAGATATTCAAGTGTTTGGCGTTCACGTCCGCCATTTCCTTTATAAAATGTATCAATATATTGCCCTTTGGGAATATTCCCAGATATCTCAACTGCATTTGCCAGCATGCTATCAGGCATCAAAGCAATTTTCGTGTGAGAATGAAGACAATTCGCATAGTCCTGACTTCGCTGCCTTATTCTTTTCAAACGCTTAGCCTTATCGGTAAACGGAGATTTTATCTCATCTTCCCTTTGCTTCCAAACATTAATGACTGGGGTGCCATTACCATCTGATGTTGCTTGTGAATATTCATTAAAGAAACATTCCGCCTGCTTATCCAACACCTTGTCAGAGATGACATCCTGCCGCCAGATATTCTCAGACAATCCAAATGGGACCATACATTTTGAGGTGCTCTCACTCATCGCATCAAGAGTCTCCATAAGAATCATATCTCGTCCAGACTGTTTCACCAATATCCTGAAATTCTTTGAGATATCCTTGCCGTCAAGATGACTGACAATGTCGCCGGCCAGCTCTAAATTACGTCTATCATCACCAAGACAGACAACTATATAGTTCGTGTCAACCAAATATTCACCAAACTCAGACCAGAAGTCCTTTGTTCCAATTTCCACATTGTGGTAATATACTCCATTCGCCTCCGACATTCCGGGATATGAGACCGAATAGCGTTCATGGATTTTATCCATCTGATTGTCAAAGACATGACACACAAACGGTGCTTTCTTTTTATCCTTCCCCACAAACGATCCATATTCATATAAGAACGCCAACGCATCTTGCCCGGTCTCACCGAAACCAAGAATCATCGACTTAAAGCCTGATTCAGAAACATATCCCAATTTGTCATCGCCCTCCTTGGCAACATCCACGAAATTAACCGGCAGGTTGCTGTAATCACCGTTCCGAGGCCTTAATATACTTCGAACAGCCAAAAAAGAAGAGTCAATGAATATGACCTCCGAAACAATACCGTTATCAGGCTGTGTTTTGTGGCGATAAGTGTCCTCAATTATGGCATTGATGCCCTCTCGTCTGGCATGACAATAGATTTTTCCGCAAGTGACTTTACATTTTTTCAAAACGCCAAGGCTTCTCAGATTATCGTCCTCATTATCAGAAAGCAGATAGATGACGCTCGAAGGTGTAAGCCATTTATCAAGATTTTTCAAGCCGATGGAACGGCACACATCAGCACCTGCATCCATGAGCGACCGAGTGGATTTCAAATAGACAACCGCTTCATTTGAAGCCATGTCACCACATTGACCATAAGAAAAGACGTGGCGCAATCTTTCCATGACCGGCACAGACTCTCCCTCACTGCACTCCATGGGATATTCAACCACAATAACGATGTCCTGCGGACAAGAGCATACGGTATCCTCAATCAACGCCATGGCGTTGTCACTCAAACCGAAGAACACATGAATGGTCTGACTGGAAGAAGGCTTGTGAAACTTAAGCCATAGTTTGCTTTTAATCTGGCGAAAGAAATAATTGTAAACCACAAAGCCTGTAGTGATCAAAGCCGCGACATAAGTCAAAGTCAGCAAGAACAGGCATATTGTCGAAGTACCACCGTCATACAGGTCACCTCCGACAAACAAATAATCCTGAAACCCATTGTCAAACATCTTGCATCCCCCGATGAACATCTCCGCCGAAAAAAGGACTGACATCGACAAGATAGTCAACAAATTTTCTATACCGCTTATTTTGAATAGAATAAACAGGTAAACGGCACAACCCAAAGCGAAAACGGAAACACCTCCTACCAACAGCGGCCGCCCCCACGGTTCCTTTTTATTGTTATTCAAGAGTACATGCAAGTAAGAGTACAATATTATGAGACCCAATACCGCGATCAAGAACGAAAGAACATAACTTATCATAAGGCTATTCTCAAAAAAAAGGTTTGCTTTCGCCAAAGATATGACATTAAATCGGCTTTTGCAAGTTGACAATTACAACTATACCATCCTTACGGAATATGTTTTTCATCAGACTCGCTCACAAATCTGTCACATCAGACAGACAAATAACTCCATACATCGGAGAGTGTCGTTTTGCAAAATCAAATTCAGCAGGATTCAGTCCCATGGTCATTCAATGTTTTTACCCACCCAAGTTTATCCTTATCAGCATAAACACCTCCGCTGTAAGCCTTTATCAAATAATTGACAGCCTCATCATAATTCGCTGAAGCGGCTTTTCCAATCCATTCCAACCCTTTGTATGGGTTATATTCTTCACCATCCATAAAGGACAGGCCATATTTATACTCATATTCAGGTTCTGACAAAGCAGCACCTTTTGCATATACCTTGTTAAGCTTATTCTGGTTCACCATACCATATTCATCATCGGAATATAATCGTGCAAGGTATTTGATCACGCCGGCCTTTGAGTTCGCTATGCTGAATTCCAAGATACCGATCATATTTTCCACCGTAAAATTCTCCGGGCGGAATTTCTTCTCGACAAAAAGCCTTCCAAGATTTTCTCCTCCTTCATGAGTCTTGAGGAAACGTTTGTAATAACACTCCCATGCTTTCTCAAGTTCACCGTCTTGTTCATAGAACTGTCCCAAGAAGAAAAGTGACGAATAGTCATATACTTTACTGCCTTGCACGGCATATTTATAAGCCTCATCATGCACCCCCTTTCGCCAGAAATAATCCGCCAAGGCGGAATATGCTTCCTTTACGTCACGCATCGCCGCCTCTATATACATATCTACCATCTTTGACTCCGCATCCGGCACTGAAGAATATTTCAAGACATTTCCCATATAAACGTAGCCTTCATCATACCCTAAATCTATAGCTTTCCGCGCCCAGAACAAAGCTTTGTCAATATCTTTCATCGTCGAGCATATGAACATCCGGATAAGATACCGAATAGATTTCACGTCTCCAGATTCTGCACCTTTCGTAAAATAATCCAGAGCCATCTTCTCGTCACGATGAATTCTATCATTGCCATTCATATACATAAACCCAATATATTTATAAGCTTTTACACAGTCCATTTCGGCAGCCTTTGCATAGTAATTATACGCCAATGCTGAGTTCTGCTTAACACCAAGGCCAAAGTCGTAATGCAAACCAAGCCTGACAAAAGCCAACGGGATCCGATTGCTTGACACTGCCTTCTTCAAATAAGCTACAGCGGCATCAGCATGGCCTTCTAAATCGCCGACATAGCGAGTACTAAGGATAAAGTCGGCATAATCAGCACCTTGGGTTGAAAGGTCTTCCATGCGCCGCCATATATTATCAGACAGAGAGCCCGTTCGATCATCCAGATCAAAGAATATCTCACATAATCTCAACTGAGCGTTTCTGTTACCATTCTCCGCCGCAACAAGAAAAGCCGCGACCGCTTCTTCATATTCTTTCTCCTTAAGAAGGATTTCTCCTTCATTATAGTCCGAATCATATTCAGGTTTAATCATTTCTCCCACAATCAAGTTATCACCTCTCGATTCCACTGTTCCGTTCAAAATCAATTTTATATTCTGTAGAAGAACCGCAAACTTTTTCTCCGGTTCAGGGTAGGCGTCTATCCAATGAAGGCCATCCACCCTTGCACGGAATCCGTTTTCAACCTGCACCTTGCCTACCACATAAGGGATAACTGTCTTGTTTTTCTTCAAAGCATGGAAAACCTCGGTTTCAACCCATCTTGATTTCAACGCCTCATCACAAAGAACAGCAATCACCACCTTCGCCTCGTCAATGGCCATGATGATCTCATCCGCATAGCTTTTTCCTGCTCCATGGGAGTCGAGATCCCTAGGAGCATACCAACAATTAATCTGTGCGGCAGCCAAGTAATGAGACATCTCTTCCACGACTTCAAGATACTCACTTTTGTAACTGATAAAAACATCCACTTTTTTCATAATCAATTTATGTTAATTAATCATCATAGTACCAAGCCACGTCCTCAGCAAAGAGGCAGCCATGGCATCCGATTTATCGCGAGCGGAGTTGATTGTGTCATCCAATCCTATGTCAAATGGTGATTGGCAGACAATCGCTCCAGCATCAGGGCTGTCCGAAAGGGCATGTAACGTCACGCCGCAGCAGAAAGGCGCGGAGGAACGTTCACGAAACTTCTCGACATCATCAAAGATGTCTTTCCATGGATTAAGGCCTGGGTAAGCCGGCAGCAATGAGGGATGGATGTTATAAGCGCCCAAACGTGTTGATGAATATAATGACTTCGGGAGAATGAACGGGCATCGGTATATCAAAATCATGTCAGGATGCCCGAGATCCAAGGACAAGACATTCCGCCCTTGGGTAACGTCCAGCAAGCGTAAATCCACACAGGGTTCATGCGCCAGATATTCCAACACGGCGTTCGGGGGTGTAGTGAACAATGCTATATTCATCGGGAATGAAACGTCCATCATGCAATCTTATCGGTCAATTCCTGGCACAAAAGAGATTTTATCATTCTCTGTCAGCCATTTGACAGATTCAGTCAACAGTGTGACAACCGCCTCGACATCATGGACATGACAGACCTCTACAGGAGAATGCATGTAGCGGCATGGAATATTCACATTCATGGTGGCCAACCCCTTCCCGGTGATTTGGAGAACAGACGCATCCGTTCCACGGCATATAAAACGTCCTACGCTGATCTGGGTCGGGATATTCATAAAATTCGCGACATGACGGACTCTTTGAAACAGAGAGATGTTATTGTCAGCTTTCCGGTTCAGTCCAGCCCCTTTGCCCAAGTATAAGGCTCCCGTTTGCTCCGGATGTGAGACCGGGGTGTCGGTCGCATAATCCACATCGACTATCAATGCGGCGTCCATCTCGCAATTACCGGCAATCACAGAAGCTCCGCGCAACGAGATTTCCTCCTGCGTGCTGAATATGCAATGCAGATTGGCATGAACATCCGATTCGATGATCCGCTCCATAACCAGCAAGACGGCGAATACTCCGATTCTGTCATCCAACGATGTCCCGCAGATATACCCACTGTCGTTCACCCGCAGCCACGGCTTCATCACCGCAAAATCCCCCACATGAACAGCAGTGCTGTCGTCATAATAAACATCGATCCATAAATCGCCCTCCACCAACCCTTTAGGCTGTCCGAACTGAGATGTCTGATCAAAACCGACAACACCTTCGACAGTACCAGACTCCGTCAAGACCAAGACTCTCTGCCCCAAAAGCACGTGCGGCAAGACATTTCCCACAACACGGAACCTGAACATACCGGAGGACACGATTTGAGTGACCTGCAGAGCAACAGAATCAATATGGGCGACAAGTCCGATACTCGGACCGGATCCTCTCCGTAAGGAAACATACACGTTACCCAGAACGTCTGTCCTCACATCAACCTCCTCCCTGCCTTTGAACCTGTCGCGAATAAAGCCCGCCATGAAGGTTTCCTCCCCAGAAGGAGCCGGAACCGCCACCAGATTTTCCAATAACTCTTCCGATGACTTGTCAAACCGCCATTCATTCATAGCACACATAGTTATAAACCCTTCCGTTAATCCTGCTGACAATCCCGAGAAGCCTTTCAAATTCTTCTTTAGACATTCTAGAGACATTGACAATCGGGCAGCCATCCTTAAGGAAGCGTGCCCTGTCCGGTATCGCGCCGTTCTCACAGGCACGCCTGTATAGAACGGAGCCTGGGAAAGCGATTATCATATCCACATAAAGGTGATACTCCTCACTGTTTTTCAAGTACCAATCGATTGTGCGGAGAGCATATTCATACGTCTCCACAGTATCACCCAGAATCACCCCCGACCTGGCGGTCAGACCGGCGTCTTTCAGCATCCTCAAAGCCTTGTCTATCCTTTCAAGCGTAATTCCTTTACGCATACTCTTAAGGACTTCATCCACCGCACTTTCCACGCCGACGAATAGATAACGGCAACGGGTGCCCTTCAGGATAGACACCAATTCCTCGTTCACATTATCAATACGCAGTTGTATTGACCAGTCGAAATCATACTTGGCGACACGCCGGCAAAAATCGGCGACACGGGCATTGTCCGTGGCGAACAGTTCCTCGCGAAGCGCGATGTAGTTGATCTCATAATGTGAGACCAGATAGTCTATCTCCTTAAAGATCGAATCCAGAGAGCGCTGCCTGTACCTTGTCCCTGACGGATGGAAACAAAATGTGCAATTGAACTTGCAGGACCGTCCCCCGACAACGGACACTTGTGAATATTTTTTCGCGACATCACTTAGGTCTGGATTGTCCTTCAAATAGTCACCATACCGAAACCCCTCATAATCGGGCATCGGCAAACTGTCCAAATCCATTATCTCGGCTCTTGGGGCATTACGGACCAAGACTCCGTCACGCCTGAATATAAGCCCGCTGATATTCTCGAAATTTACAGAACCGTCAGAAAGAGCACGGACCAATTCTACCGTAGTAATTTCTCCCTCACCAATTTCCCCATAATCGGCCTCTTCCAACGCTTCCATCGCCGCCTCAGGATCAGCCGTCATTATCCCGCCTCCCACCATTATTTTCAATTCCGGCTTAATGTCCCTGGCGTACGACACTATCCTTTTTATGTCACGGTACTCCCCTGAAAGCCCGCCAATGCCAAGCATCTGTATATCATTACCCACCAATGTGTCACGAAGGACATCCCTCTCCGCACCCGATTCATGGTTAAGATTCAGTGTGAACACATTCGCCACGTCCGCTCTTTTCAGATACGAACTTACGGCAAGGATTCCTATCGGCATCACATAATGCCGGTCCATCCCGTAAGTCTGGTAACGTGGAACGACCAACAACACATTCAATCTATTACGGTCAGACAGTGTCATTGGCAATCTGTTCTTTGACATGAGTGAAAAAATCTTTTCCGTTCTTGCTCCTGAAACGTTCCGCCAAAGTCTCCAAAAGCTGCCTTTTCAAGGATTTGCGGACGAACCGGCATCTCACGCTCTCATATTCAGGCGAAAAAGAATGATGGAACAAACGGCATCCTCCACCGCAGTTCCACTTGGCAAAACACTCCCCGCATTCCTTCTGTGAATATATGTTGTTCTCGCCAATTATCTTTGAAAACCGGTCTTGGTCAAACACAAGTCTGTCATTCTCCACTTCGCCATAGACATACTCATCGTACAAGCTTTCCTTCGTCGAAGACACTCTGGCACATGATGACACCGAGCCTGTCGGAGTGAGGACGATTTTCCCCTCGCAGGTTCTGTCTCTTATCAAAGACAGCATCTCGACTGCCACGCTGTCCACCTGTATTCCATAATTGGACGCAAGGACCTTCGCCTTATAGAATCCGTCCAGAAAGTCATCATAGTACTTCTCAAGACTTGCCGGAGAATCAAAAAGTGAGGGTGCCAGAACCGTGTCATACACAACTCGCCTCAATCCGGGAAACCTGTCATGCAAAGTCTCGATCATCTCGGTCATGCAGCCAACACTCTCCGGAGTGAATGTGGTTCTGATTCCAAAAGGATATTTTCTTTCAAGCATCATGTCTAGGTTCGCGGCGACTTTGTCATAACTGCCTCTCTCCTTGTTCTGAAGCCGCTCCAGAATCTCAAATGAGACCGCCATGTCAACGCGGTGTTCCTGCAGGAAATCTAATATCTCCGGTGTTATAAGGCTGCCGTTGGTGACCAAACCGATGTTATATTTATAATCAGTGCCCTTTGTCACACTTTCAATATATTCAACGGTCTGCCTGATCAAAGGGAAACTCAGCAATGGCTCCCCTCCTCCACTGAAATTGATTATGTACGGATTCTTTTGTTTTTTCCCGCTGCGGAACAGATAATCAACCACCGTCCTGATTTTATCGAATGTGATCTGCCCGGATGACCTTCCAGCGGCGGAATAACAATACACACATTTGAAATTGCAGGTGTAGTTGGCAAGTATATCAATCTGGTACAAGTCATGAGGGGTCGCCGGCAAACGATGAACCGGCACCTTACCGGATGCCTGAAACGAACTTAGGATCCTCTTCTGGTTTTCATCATCGTTCAGTCCTCCTGCACACGACTCCATCCGCGCGACCGAGTCTTTCGTGCCCAAGGCTATGCTTCCGTTCAACGGAGCGTACAGCAAGAGCAACCTCTCCGAATCGACATTCCAGACATCACCGACCGGAACGGCGAAAATGTTATTATCATGCAAGTTATTGTATTTCATAGAAATTATAATTGTGATTTCAACGCTTCGTACATATTCCTACCAGTGGATGCCTTGTACTTCCGCGCTATTTCTGTCATCAGGCTGTGACACAGCATATTCCTGTAATGATCACAGACCGCGTCGAAGATCTCCGGCCTATAAACCCGACGGCTGCTTGGACAGCCGCTTCCGCAGTTCCATTTGGCATAGCAGCCACGACATTTCCCTATTGTATGAATATTTCCGTATGACACCCGATCAAATGCATCACGGTCAAACTTCAGCGCACCATCCTTGATCTCCGCTATCACAGCATCCTTGTAATCGGGTTCCGCAGGGGAGGATACATCCGGACAAGTTGTCAGTGTCCCGTATGGTGTCAGGCACACGAGGTTATAGCAGAAACGCTCCCTCTTTGAATAGTTCAACAGATGTGAAGACGATGATCTCAAGGTTATGCCATATTCTTCCGCCAAAGTTTCTCCTTTCCGGAACGAATCCGAGTACCTTTTGAAGAAATCGTGGACAATCTCCGTTGTCTTAAAGTAGTCTGAATCAACCACCTGCTGACAGCTGAGTTTTGTCACCTTCGGGAAATGGACATGACAATGCTCGACCATTTCCGGAATCCGGTCAACATTCGCCTCGGTTATGGTGGCGCGGATGTAGTTGTTGATTCCGCATTCCGTCATCTTACGCACGTTTGCGGCAACCACATCGTACTGCCCTCTCTGGAGATTCTGGACATCAGGCAGAACCTCGAACGACACCTGGACAGTGAAATTGTGCGTTTTCAGATACTCAAACCTTGACTCGTCAAGCAATGAGCCGTTTGTCGTGAGCGAAAGATGAAGATTGATCCCGTTCTCCGCCGCCAACCTTTCCGCATAGCTGACTGAATGTTCCAGAAGCCGCCATGACAATGTAGGCTCTCCACCACCCATGAACATGACGGTTCTGTCCTTTACCGCCTTACGCTCTGACGAAAGGAAATATTCCAGCATCGTTTCGATCTGCCCTTCCGTCATTTCACGGGTCGAGCGACCTTTGGCCGAATAACAGTACCTGCAGCCGAAATTGCATTTTTCATTCAACAGGAGATGCAATGTGCAGAAAGTGTCCGGACTCACCTCGGTCGCCATGCCCTTAAATGCGTTCCTATCCAATAACTTCATTAAAAGAGGATCCGCAAGTTCCTTTTCCTCTGAAAGTTGTTTCTCCAACCGTTCGATTTCTTCCTTTCTGGACAGATAGAAAAGATTGGCCAGAGGGGCATACACCATGTAGCACGCCTCATCCTCCTTTTCAAAAAATGTCCCGACCGGTATTGGAAATATATCACGACTGTTCAACAGAGTCACATCCATAATTCATTTGTATAAGATTGTTGGTTAAATCCAAGAAAAAAAAGGGGCTGAATCAACAGCCCCGAAACTTTAGCTGTTATTGCAGGCGCAAGAACAACCGTAGCCAAAAACGTCGCAGCATCCCGCTGTGCAGCCATTGGCATTTTCATTAACAGTAAATACTTCTGTAAGCATAGTTTACGATGTTATGAATCAAGTTCCTACTCTATTCCGGCTTTTCGGATTCCGCCATATGGAAAAAATGATGCTATTTCTTTTTGAAGAGGGATGCGATCCCGGTTACAATCAAAGTGAACAATCCAACAATAGCCTTAACAAGAACTCCTAACAACCATGTAAACGCATCCAAAATTGTTTTAAGTAAAAACTCGATTATATCCATAAGTCAATAATATTTAGTCTTTCTGATTCGTCATTGATTATCAATAAAACCAGTAAAGATTCAAGCGAAATTTTAAAATGTCCTATAACCTAGTGCTCCAAGATGTGAAAACTAATCCGACCACATCTTTTGCAACGGGTTGAAACCCCATATTCGGTGCGCTCAAGAATCTCCAGATGATCATATCCGCAATCATCACATGTCAACGTATATTTATGGCCGAACATCCTGACCTCCGTACCACCGCCAATACCGAAGAACAGTGCGATAGCAACGCAGCCTATGAATCCGACAAGAAGTCCCATCCAAAAACCTTCCGAGATCCATTCTACAATAAACAATACTAACACCAATAAATATGCGATCCAATCAACAGCTTGGAATTTAGAGCGTAGAGCTCTACATATTAAGGCTATCGCAACCAGAACAATTATCCATAAGACAAGTCCCATAATAGTATTCAAATTTTTAATCAAGTAAGAAAAATGCTTCAACTATATCTTGTTACAAACCGAGTCTATATGCCGAATAATTTGATCTTGATCATCAAAATCCAGAAGTTGACTATTGTTTGGAGGCAATATAGAATCGGACATATCGGACTCGGCAAACACCTTTCCTGACGCAGTTTTCAGATAAAAATGGCCCTCATAACGGTACACCAGATAACCTGGGCGACATAGTTCGTTGCGTTCTTTCAAAGCATTAATTCCTGCCAGAAATCCTTGCTGCTTTGCGATTCGATACACATAATGTGAGCAGGTCTCCTTGAAGATACACTTTGAATGCAACTTCGTGGGGATTACCCAGTATATTCGAATCGCAAGCAACAAGAGATAACGCATTATTCTTTACCTTTTGAAAACGACAACAGCGACAGATGAGGTGTACCCAGGCTTAGCGCCTATGCCCAAGCAACCATTCGTTCCTGCAACATTTGTCTCGATGTTACCCATACTTACGAACTCCCATCCTTCTGACTGATACTTTGTGATCAGAGTCTGAAGTTGGTACGCAGAGGTTTCAACTGCATCATCCTGCTGCAAGTTTGCATTAAATGGTACTACTTTGTACTCCATAGCAATAGAATTTTAAATAATTAATATAAAATAAGTTAAAAAAGATATGTCGTAACAAACCAAAAAAGCACTGAAAAGCATATAATTATCCACGCCAACACTATAAATATACGTCCCCAGGCAGCAACATCCTTATTGTCATCTTTGATTCCCTTTATCAATAACGGCACACCTATCAACAAAAAAACAACTACCCAAAACCACATATTTTAAAATACAATGGCATTAGCTCCTTCTACGCCTTGAAATAGTAAATATAAAGAAAGTGTGGAGCCATTCTCGTTCATCTCAAAAGAGGTTCTGACAAAACCTAAAAGCAAATAAACTGAAACAATCCCCACACCTGTATCGTTGAGTGTGGAGAACACGCAAA
>OLGV01000478.1_pt1 | contig 16632 bp, 13 predicted proteins | sample 1605761 | NCBI WGS metagenome assembly OLGV01 (sample SAMN03283245) | human gut metagenome | biome: human-associated habitat; material: feces | host: Homo sapiens | place: Peru | collected 2012
TTCATTCTTTGCTATCGTGATAGTTATGCATAACATCGCAGATCCTATCGAGAGAAGCGTAAAGCGTCTGAAGCTCCTTTCCGAGGGCGATCTTCATACGCCCGTAGAGGTTCTGAACAGACAGGACGAGGTCGGAACGCTCTGCCGTTCGCTCGATGAAACGGTAAACAGCCTGCGTACATATATTGAGGATATTTCGGAAGCACTGAACAATATCGCTCAGGGAGATCTTGCATTTACTGTCGAGCACGAGTTCAAGGGCGATTTTGAGAAGATAAACAAAAGCTTCAATACAATTCTTGCGGATCTCAGCCATACCTTCGGGGAGATCGTTACAGCGTCCGAACAGGTAAATGTAAGCGCAAATCAGGTCGCATCTGCGGCACAGAGCCTGAGTGCGGGTTCATCGAGTCAGTCGGATGCTATTACCGAACTGTCACTTCAGGTTGAGGATATCAACACGAAGGTCGGCAGAAATGCGGAAGCGGCTGCCGTTACAGATCAGCTTGTTGACAGAATATCCGAAAAGATCGGCGCATGCAACAGCGATATGAAGAAGATGCTCGAGTCTATGGACGATATAAGCCGTTCGTCCGCTGAGATCTCAAAGATAATCAAGGTCATCGACGATATTGCATTCCAGACAAATATCCTTGCACTTAATGCGGCTGTTGAAGCGGCTCATGCAGGAAGTGCGGGACGCGGATTTGCAGTCGTTGCCGATGAGGTAAGAGGTCTTGCGGCAATGAGCGCCGAGGCTGCCGCACGCACGACTTCGCTTATCGAAGGCTCGCTTGAAAAGGTCGCAAACGGCACAAAGATCGCACAGTCTACCGCTGCGGCTCTGAATGACATAGTTGAGGATTCCGAAAAGATGAGCGGCGACATTAAGTCGATAGCAGCGGCATCTCAGCAGCAGTCCGAGGCTGTAATGAAGATAAACAACGGCGTTTCCGTTATCACGGGCGTTATTTCCTCCAACTCCGCAACTGCCGAACAGAGTGCGGCTGCGGCTCAGGAGATGTCGGGTCAGTCCGAAGTTCTCAAGCACATGGTCAGCAAGTTCCGTATCGGCGACTATAAGCCGGGTGAGGATATTGTTTCGGATGATGAAGGATATCAGCCGTATGATGCGGATGATACTGCGGATGCACAGCCTGAGCAGCCTGCCGAAGAAACGCAGGATACCGTTCCCGCTGATGTATCGCCGTCCGAACCGGCTGAGCCTGAGGCTGCGGAGAATGTACCGTCCGAAGTGCCGGAAGAGCCTGCCGAAGATGATGACAGCCCCGATGATGATTTTGAAGCGGTTGAGTTCGACCCGGACAATCTGCCCGATTCTATCGACCTCGATGATGAAACTGACGATAAATACTGATATTTCCATCCGCTCCGTATGTTGGATACGGGGCGGATGTTTTTGCATAAAAATTTGCTGCGTTTATCTCATAATCATATAAAAATGCGGTAATGTTCATATTTTTTTGCTATCATAAATTGAAATATATATATTGGAGAATGAAAAACATGATCATCAGAAAGGCTTCCGCAAGCCCTGAGGATATTGATATCCTGATACAGTTCAGAGTTGACTATTTTTCGCATGATATGAACCTGAATAAGCTCTCAAAGCATGATGAAGATGCAATGAGAGCGCAGATGCCCGATTATTTCAGACGGCATCTCGGAAACGATCTGACAGCATTTATCGCCGAGATAGACGGAGTCCCTGTCGGAACGGCATTCATGCTGGTTATAGAAAAACCCGCAAATCCCGTATTTCTGAACGGAAAAACGGGAATGATGCTTAATGTGTACACCTCTGCGGAATACCGCCTGAGAGGCATAGCTACAAAGGTCATGGAAGCTGTCCTTGAGGAGGCAAAGCGTCAGGAGCTTGTGTATATCGAGCTGCTTGCAACGCCCGCAGGAAGAAAAGTTTACGAAAAAATGGGATTTTTTGAAAATATCCCCGAAAACGGCAAAACTAATATGAAAATCTACATTAAATAAGGAGAATTCTTATGGTTGCACTTGTTACCGGCGCAAGCTCAGGCATCGGAAGAGATATCGCAAGATCTCTCGTAAAGAGGGGAATAAAGGTCATCATCACGGGACGGAACAAGGAAAAGCTCACCGCCCTCAGAGATGAGCTTGGCAGAAATATGACCGCAGCGATCGTCTGCGATCTCAGCAAGGAAAAGACCTGCTTTGCCCTCTATGAAAAGCTCAGGGACAAGAATATAGATATCCTCGTAAACTGCGCAGGCTTCGGTAAATTCGGCGCATTTCTCGATGTTCCGCTGGAGCAGGAGCTTGATGAGATCAACGTGAATATCAAGGCTGTCCATATCCTCACAAAGCTCTTCCTCAGGGATTTTGCAAAGAGGGACAGCGGATATATCCTGAATGTCGCATCAAGTGCGGGATTTATGCCAGGACCTCTCTTCTCGACATATTACGCAAGCAAAAGCTATGTTGTAAGGCTCACACACGCTATATATGAGGAACTCAGAAGAATGGGCTCCGATGTGTATGTCGGCGTGCTTTGCCCCGGACCTGTTGACACGGAATTCAACAAGGTCGCAGGCGTGGACTTTGCTATCAGCGGAATGAGCAGCGAATATGTCGCTGAATATGCAGTAAGAAAGATGTTCGAGAGAAAGCTGACGATAATCCCGGGCAGGCTCATGCAGTTCTGCATTCCCGCAGTAAGATTTGTTCCCGAAAAGCAGCTGCTCAGAATAGTTTATCACGTTCAGCACAGCAGGCTTGACAAAAGTACGGATTGAAACTGTCCGCCGCTGAGATACAAGCGTATTTCACAAACGGACGGGTGAAAATCGGCAAAATGTTGTTTCATATATCAATTGATTATTTTTCAACGATGTAATATAATAATAAAAGTGCCGCAAATGTGCTGTCGGCACTTTTTTATGTAAATAATTTTTGATATATAGGAGAGTATTGAATCATGAGACAGGTAAAGGTTGTAAAATTCGGCGGAAGTTCGCTCGCAGATGCCAATCAGTTCAAAAAGGTAGCGGGCATAGTTCACGCCGATCCCGCAAGACGCTTCGTTGTTGCTTCAGCACCGGGCAAGCGTTTTAAGGAGGACACAAAGATCACCGATATGCTTTACAGCTGCTATGAGCTTGCTGCAAAGGGCGGAGATTTTGAGCCTCAGTTCGCTGCTATCGAGAGCAGATACAATTCCATCATCAAGGATCTCGGACTGAAAATATCCCTCGACAAGGAATTCGCGCAGATCAAGAACGGCTTCATCGGCCGTGCGGGACGTGACTATGCTGCATCAAGAGGCGAGTACCTCAACAGCAAGCTCCTCGCTGAGTATCTGGGATTTGAATTCATTGATCCCGCAGGATATATCTTCTTCAACGAGAGCGGTGTTTTCGACCTTGACAAAACAACCGAAGTTCTCAGCAAAAAGCTCGCCGAGACCGAATATGCCGTTATCCCCGGATTTTACGGCGCAATGCCTAATGATACCATCAAGACCTTCTCCAGAGGCGGCTCCGATGTAACGGGATCTATCGTTGCAAGAGCTGCAAATGCTGAGATCTACGAGAACTGGACCGACGTTTCGGGCTTCCTTATCTGCGACCCGAGAGTTGTTGAAAATCCCGAGGGTATCACAACTATCACATACAGAGAGCTTCGTGAGCTTTCCTACATGGGCGCAGGCGTTCTGCATGAAGACGCTATCTTCCCCGTAAGAACAGCAGGCATACCCATCAATATCAAGAACACAAACGCTCCCGAGGACGCAGGAACAATGATCGTTGCCGATGCGGGTGATACTCCCTGCAAGTACACTATCACAGGCATCGCAGGAAAGAAGGGCTTCTCCGCTATCAACATCGAAAAGGATATGATGAACAGCGAGCTCGGCTTCGGACGCAAGGTGCTTGAAGTTCTCGAGGACAATAAGGTCAATTTCGAGCATATCCCTTCGGGTATTGATACTATGTCCATCATCGTAAGCACTGCATCTATCGCAGGACGTGAGGATAAGATCATCGAGATGATAAAGGAAGAGGTAAATCCCGATCATATCGAGATCGAGCATGATGTCGCTCTTATCGCTGTCGTTGGACGCGGAATGAGAAAGACAAGAGGTACATCGGGACGTATCTTCTCAGCTCTCGCACACGCACGTGTCAATGTTAAGATGATCGACCAGGGCTCTTCCGAGCTGAACGTTATCATCGGAGTTGCGGAAGAGGATTTCGAAACAGCAACAAAGGCTATCTACGATATGTTCGTACTTACTGTTGAATAAAATACAATAGTTTTATTATGCCGTCTGCGGGAAGATCCTGCGGACGGCTTTTTCGATTTTGCCGATTTATCGGTGCATTTTGCGGTCGGATATTGTAGGAAATAACAGGTTTTTGAGCAGAATTCACAAAAAATTAACACACAAATCTGCTTTTTGTGGTATAATCTTTTTAAATGAATTCTTAATATCCGTTTATTATCCGAAAAGATTTCTTACAAAGGCTCTCGGATCCTGCCGTTTTCGGGGCTTTGAGCCAGGCAGCCGCTTCGCCTTTTTTGGGGTTGATTTAAGAAAGGAATGACCGTTTAATGTCTAACAGACTTTTTCAGGGACTTATACATCAGATGAGAGATACCATGGACTGCACCATCGGTGTTGTCGATGATACCGCTACCATCATTGCGTGCAGCGAACTGAGCAAGATCGGCACGACAAATGAGTTCGTTTCGCTTGACCTGAGCGATTCTCATGATGTATTTGTCAGAGACGGCTATACATATAAGCCGTTCGGCTCGCATATCAAGCCCGATTATGCTGTGTTTGTTGAGGGTGCGGACGAAAATGCCGCTAAATATGCGAATATCCTCGCGATCACACTTTCCAGCATCAAACAGTATTACGATGAAAAGTACGACAGAAACAACTTTATCAAGAATGTCGTTCTCGATAATGTCCTGCCGGGCGATATCGTGGTAAAGGCAAGAGAGCTTCACTTCAATTCAGATATAAGCAGAGTTGTTCTGCTGGTGCGCATCGTGTCTACAAACGATGTTTCCGCTTATGATGTTATCCAGAATCTTTTCCCAGATAAGAACAAGGATTTCGTGTTCAATATCACTGAGACTGATATTGTGCTTGTCAAGGAAGTCAAGAACAATGTTGAGTCCAAGGATCTCGAGAAGCTTGCACGCTCTATCTCCGATACTCTCTGCGGCGAATTCTACACAAGGGTCAATGTCGGAATAGGTACAGTCGTTGTAGGTGTTAAGGATCTTGCACGCTCCTTTAAGGAAGCTCAGATCGCACTTGAAGTCGGCAAGGTGTTCGATACTGACAAGACTATCGTTTCCTACGATAACCTTGGTATCGCAAGACTTATTTACCACCTTCCCACAACTCTCTGCGAGACATTCCTCCAGGAAGTATTCAAGAAGAATTCGATCGAATCTCTCGACCATGAGACGCTCTTCACTATCCAGAAGTTCTTTGAGAACAGCCTGAACGTTTCCGAGACATCGAGAAAGCTTTTCGTTCACAGAAACACGCTCGTTTACCGTCTTGAAAAGATAAAGAAGCTGACGGGACTCGATCTGCGTGAATTCGACCACGCTATCATCTTCAAGATCGCACTGATGGTCAAGAAGTATCTGTCCGCAAATCCGACCAAGTTCTGATTTCGGCATAAGTTAATAAGAATTTTAAGGGGCAGAGAGTCGATTTCTGCCCTTTATTGAATTATCCAAAAGGCGGTGTAACTTTGGTTGAACTGAGAAACGTGTCCGTCACCTATTCAAACGGTGTGGATGCGCTCAATAACGTTAATCTGAAAATAAATGACGGAGAGTTCGTGTTCGTTGTCGGACATTCGGGTGCGGGAAAATCCACGCTCATCAAGCTTCTCCTTCGTGAAATAAAGGCGAATGAAGGCAAGATCACAGTCAACGGCTTTGACCTCGGCAGGATACGCAGAGGAAAGATACCCGCCCTCAGACGCACAATCGGCGTTGTTTTCCAGGATTACAGGCTGATACCTACGCTGAATGTTTATGATAATGTTGCGTTCGTGCTGAGAAGCATCGACGCTGCGCCTAAGTATATAAGGCAGAGAGTGCCGTATGTCCTCGGAATACTTGGCCTCGGAAATAAGCTGAAATGCTTTCCCAACGAGCTTTCGGGAGGCGAGCAGCAGCGTGTTGCGCTGGCAAGAGCACTTGTCAACGATCCCAAGCTCATCATTGCGGACGAGCCTACGGGAAATACCGACCCTATGCTCTCCCGTGAGATAACAGAGCTTCTCCAGGGCATCAACGCAAGGGGAACTACAGTTATCATGGTAACTCATGAGCATGAGCTGGTAAGGGAATTCGGCGGACGCACCGTCACACTGAATGACGGCAGGATCGCTTTTGACGATTATATTTGATTTTGGAGGATATACCGTAAAATGAGAATCAGCAGCTTTCGATACCTTGTAAAGCAGGGTGTCAGAAATATCTGGACAAACAGACTTATGTCCTTCGCTTCATTCTGCGTGCTTCTCGTTTCCATGCTGCTTATCGGATTTGCGACGCTTTTTATCGCAAACGTAAACCTTTTTATCGGAAGCGTGGAGGACAGGAACGAGGTCATCATCTTTCTGAATGATGATGTCACGGAGGAGAGGATCGCCGAAATGGGCGATGAGCTCAAAACAATGGCGAATGTCAGCTCCGTTTCATTCTATTCAAAGGAAGACGCATGGAACGATATGAAGGCTACTATCGACAATGCCGATGAGCTTTTTTCATACATAGACGGCGAGGGCGACAACAGCCCGCTTATTGATGCATACAGAATAAGGGTGGAAGACATTGGCAAAATGAATCAGACTCTTATGCAGATCAGCCGTATGGAGGGCATCTACGATATCCGTTCGCCGGGAGATTTCATTGACATTCTCCTCGGACTGAAATCCATGATCGCCGTAATTTCCGTGATCGTTCTGACTGCGCTGCTTGTCGTAAGCCTTATCATCATCTACAATACGACGCGTGCAAGCGTTGAGTTCAGAAAAAAAGAGATCACTATCATGAAATATGTCGGTGCTACGAATGCGTTCATCAAGATACCGTTCTTTATCGAGGGTATGCTGATGGGCGTGCTTGCAGGCGGCGTTGCAACTCTGCTTACATGGCTCGGATATAACGAGATCACGAAAATACTTACTCAGGATACTACATTCTGGGAGATATTCAACGTTACATCGTTCATCCCGCTGGACGGTCACAGGCTCATCATGATCGCACTCTGCTACATCACGGGCGGCGCAGTCATCGGCGCAATCGGTACTGTCATGAGTACAGGCAAGTACCTCAAGGTATAACGGAGGTATCAGGTGAGTCCCTTTAAGAAAATTACCGCTGCGCTCTGCGCTGTTGTGCTGTGGACGGCGTGCGTGACGTGTTTTCCCGATGCGGTGAACACGCTGGACGTTTCCGCAGGTAAATCCCTTTCCGAGCTTGAAGCTGAGAAAAAGGAGCTTGAAGCCGAAAGGGAGAGCATAAGGAGCGAACTGAAAAAGCTTGAAAGCAAGGCTGACGAACAGGAAAAATATCAGCAGTATTATGCCGAGCAGATAGCCGTTCAGGAGCGTGAGCTTGATAATATAAATGCGCAGGCTGATGCTATCGAGGCGGATATCGCAGAGCTTACGCAGCGCATTTCCGATAAAAAGACGGAGATAGATGAAAATACGCAGCTTTTCCGTGAGCGTGTCAGGGCTATGTATATTGCGGGAAATACAAGCTATGCCGAGGTCATCGCAGGTTCCGACAGCTTTTACGATGTCCTTGCGAGGGTTGAGATGGTAAAGCGTGTTTCTGTGCATGACAAGGACATGATAGATGACCTGAACAGCACGCTGAAGGTCTACAATGCCGACTGCAAGCTGCTGAATGAACGTCTGACAGAACAGAAAGCCGCTCAGACCGAGCAGGAAAAGGTTCTTTCCGAGCTTCAGGAAAGCTACAACAATTCGGCAGAGGTAATAAGCATGCTGAAAGCCGAGGCTGACGATTATGCGGTGCGGTCGGCTGAGATAGATGCTGAGGAGGAAGAGGTGGAAAAGGCACTTCAGGCGGAGATAAAGCGTCTTGCGTCCGCTCAGAAGGTGTTTGTCGGTTCGGATTTCACATGGCCTGCGCCTACCGTCCACAATACCTCCGACGGATACGGCTGGCGTGATCTTTTCGGTCAGCAGAAGTTCCATAAGGGTCTTGATATCACAAAGCCGGGCTGTGCGGGAATGGATATCGTTGCGGCTCAGTCGGGAACGGTCATTCTTGCGCAGAAGACCTATACTCCGGGATACAGCTACGGAAAATATGTGATAATCGACCACGGCGGCGGATATACAACGCTTTACGGCCACTGCAGCGAGGTGTATGTTTCGGTAGGTCAGACTGTCGCAAAGGGAGATAAGATCGCAGCGATAGGAAACACAGGAAATTCCTACGGCGCACATCTTCATTTCGAGATAAGAGTGAACGGTCAGCATACCGACCCGATGCAGTATTTTACAAAACAGTAAAGAGGAACAGCTATGTTTAATAAGAAGATCTCAATAGGAATAACGATAAGCCTTATGGCGGTAACAGCGGCGGTCACATTCGTGCTGACCAACAATTATTCGCTGAATCTTTTCAACTCAAAGGTCCAGAGTGTAAGTGAGCGCGAGGAGATCTACACAAAGCTCAGCGAGCTGGACAGCTTTGCGAGAACGAAATTCTATAAGGATATCGACGAAGAGCATCTTATGGAAGCGATCGCAAGGGGATATGTCAACGGTCTTGACGATGCTTATGCGGAATATTACACCGCAGAGGAATATGCCAAGGTAGCGCAGAAGGATTCGGGCTATACGATGGGACTGGGCTTTACCTTCGAGAAGGAGGAAAGCGGGTACATAAAGGTCACATCTGTTCTCGAAAATACTGCGGCTTATGAGGCAGGAATGAAAGCGGGAGATGTTATCCTCGCTGTCAACGATACCGATGTTATCGCATACGAGGGCGGATATGACGAGGCTGTTCAGCTTCTCGACTGCGATGAGGGCGTAAAGGTGAAGCTTGCAGTCCGCAGACGTGTTGAAGCGATTGTCGGTGAAGAGGGACAGAGCATTCCTCCGCAGTTCCTGAATTTTGAGCTTGTTGCACGAAAAGATGAGATCGTCAGCGTTACCGGACGCATGATAAACGACAAATATGCATATGTGAAGATAACAACATTCAATTCGAAGACCGCAGAGCAGCTGAAAGCCGTGCTTGACGAGCTTACGGCGCAGGGAGCGGCGGGAATAGTGTTTGATCTGCGTGATAATCTCGGCGGACTTGTCACTGCGCTGAATGATTCGCTGAACCTTATCCTCGGCGAATGTGATGCGGTAACTGCCGAATATAAGGATAAAACGGAGGTCATCGTCCATACAACGGGCGAAAGTGAGATAAAGCTGCCGATGGCGGTGCTTGTGAACAATAAGACAGCAAGCTGCTCGGAGCTTTTCGCACTTGCGCTCAGAGATGAGAAAAATGCACAGCTGGTAGGCACGCTGACCTATGGCAAGGGCGTTATGCAGACTACTCACAAGCTCCGTGACGGAAGTGCCATCAAGGTGACGGTAGCTGTCATGAAGACAAAAAACAGCGGCGAATACACGGGAGTGGGTGTAAAGCCGAACTTTGAAGTTGAGCTTCCCGAAAATGTAAAAGCATCAGCGATAACCGAAGAACAGCAGGCGGCAGGCATCGACACGCAGCTTACAAAGGCGCTCGAAGTGCTTGACACCACTATCGGAGTATGATCCGTATAAAAAAACAAATGCACACCGGAACTTCATTTCCGATGTGCATTAATTTTTATAGGGATCATCAGTCGTTTACAAGCTCAAATCTCGGCTTGATGTTTCCGTGATCGTTCACATTTTCCATGAACATTTTCAGCGGACGCACCCATACGGTCGGCTTGTCGTATATCTGCATATAAACGACCATATCTTCAAGGGTTTCACTGTTTTTCGCTACATTCAGAACGACATAATCGCCGCCCTTGAAATGCTTGTAATGTCCGCCGAGAACGATCTGTCTGCCGCTGTCGCCTGCGGACGGAGTGCCGCAGCAAACAGGCTTTGCTATCGGAGGTTCTGGCATGGGCAGTGGGACAGCTTCATTTACGGGTTCGGGCTTTGCCTCGGAAACAGGTGCTTCTGCGGGCTTCGGCTCGCTCTCAGTCACGGGAACGGAAACTATTTCGGCAGGCTTGTCGGTCTCGTTGATAATTGTTCCTGCGGGAAGTGCGTCATCTGCCTGAACGAGAATTCTCGGCTGATTTTTGTGAGATGTGATGCTCATTCGGTTTCCGTCAGCCTTGAAAATTTCACTTGTCAGCTTATCCTCAAGGGTGCGGTACTGCGAATCGAAATTGAATGTGTAATCGCCGTCGCTGATATTCAGTGCGACATAGACCGTGCAGTTGTCACGGACACGCTTGTAAAGGATAGTCTGGTTTTTCAGCTCAACTGTGTCAAAGCTGCCCTCCTGAATGATTATATTTTCCTCGCGGATCTTTCCGAGCTTGCAGATAAGGTGGAAAAGCTCCTCGTTTTTGTCGGGGATATTGTTAAGGTCAAGGCAGGGACGGAGAGCGTCGTCAGATGTGTTCGTTCTTGTACCTTTAACGCCGTATTCGCTTCCGTAGTATATCGACGGAACGCCGTACATTGTGTACATCATTGTATAAACGCAGCCGATCATGCCAATATCTTTTAATGTGGACGCAATTCGGTTGACATCGTGATTATCAAGGAAATTGTAGAGGTAGATATCCTTGTAGATGCCGCCGTTTCCGTTCTGACGCTTGATCGAATGAGCGATCTCGAAGTAATTGCGGTCATTGTGGGAGGAATAGAGTCCCTTGTAGCATTCGTAGTTTGTAACGCTGTCGAACATATCGTTATTTGCCCAGCGTGCATAATCTCCGTGGATTATCTCGCCCATCAGCCAGAAATCCTGCTTTTTGGAGCGGGTGAAGCCGTGTACACGCTTGATGAAGTCCATATCAAGGCAGTCTGCGGCATCGAAACGGATACCGTCAATGCCGAATTCATCTATCCAGAATTCGATAACGCTGATAAGGTAGTCAGCGACTTCGGGGTTTCTGAGGTTCAGCTTAACAAGATCATAGTGACCTGCCCAGCCTTCATACCAGAAGCCATCGTTGCAGGGCGTGTTGCCGCCAAAGTTCAGGTTCTGGAACCAGCCGCAGTAACGGGAGGATTCTCTGTTCTGCTGAACGTCCTTAAATGCATGGAAATCACGTCCGACATGGTTGAAAACGCCGTCAAAGACGATCTTTATGCCATTAGCGTGAAGCTCGTCGCATACGTGCTTTAGGTCGGCATTTGTGCCGAGGCGGCGGTCGCAGACCTTGTAATCTATCGTGTCATAGCCGTGCTTGGTGGACTCAAAAAGAGGTCCGAGATAAACGGCATTGATGTGCATCTCCTTGAGATGAGGGATCCATTCAGCGATCTTTTTTATACGGTTGACAGGAGTCTCGGAGGATTCGGAGCGATAGGTCTCCGCACCGCAGAATCCGAGTGGGTAGATGTGATAGAAGTTTGATTTTGTGATCCAGTTATTCAAAGTATATTGCAGCCCCTTTAAAAAGAAATATGTTGCCAAAACAACATTAATATTATACCATACCCGGGATATAATTGCAAGTGATTTTGTGAAATATGTACAAAGTTACAATAAAATCGGTGTAATACTATTGAATTTTACTTTTGAATATTATACAATATATATCAATTACATTTTGAACTTATCATACGCTGTATTGTGTATAATTTATGTACGGAGGTATATCATGTCTGACAAACGGATAATAAAGCTTGCGGCAATTTGTTCGGCGATACTGCTTATCGAAGCGATGATACTCATAAAAATAGACAGCATCGGCAGCTTCATATCAACGTTATTCAGCGTTTTTTCGCCAGTTTTTATCGGCATTGCAACAGCGTTCGTATTGAACAAGCCGATGATGTGGCTTCGGGGAAAGATAAGAAAGAGATCGCATCGTCTGAGTGACAGGGCGGTAAAAAATCTGTCGGTAGCGGCGGTCTATGTGCTGTTTCTGCTGATAGTCACTGCGATAATCGGGTTTATCGTGCCGCAGTTTGCCGACAGCGTGCGTCTGTTCTCGAAAAATTTCAACGCATACTATGAGAATTTTATGAAATTCTATAACAGCCTGAGCGAAAAGCTTGATGTTGAATGGCTGAACAATCTCCTGAATGACAGGGAGCTGCTCGACAACATACGCCAAAAGGCGGCAGAAGCGGCAAATCATATCCCTGAGCTGCTGGGCGGCATATTCGGCGTGACTTACAACATCGTGACAGGTGCTGTAAATGTCATTATCGGGTTCATAATTTCCATCTACATTCTTGCGGATAAAGAGGCGCTCCTCAAAGGCGCAGGCGAGATATTCAAGGCTGCGCTGCCCGAAAAGGCATACGAAAAGCTCCGGAAAGTCAAGGAAACAGTCGTTTCCGCATTCTCGAACTTTATCACGGGACAGCTCACGGAAGCGGCTATCCTTGGAACGCTCTGCTTTATCGGAATGTCGATACTCGGTCTGGAATATGCGCTGCTTATCAGCGTGCTTGTTGCTGTAACGTCGCTGATACCGATAGTCGGTGCATTTGTCGGAACTGTTCCGGGCGTTATCATACTGCTGCTTGTAAAGCCTATCCAGGCGGTATGGTTCGTTATCTTCATCATTGTGATACAGCAGATCGAAGGCAACCTGATCTACCCGAAGGTAGTCGGAAGCAGCGTCGGACTTTCACCGCTTTTCACGCTTATCGCAATAACAGTCGGCGGCGGTATCGGCGGAATTTTAGGAATGCTGGTCGCTGTCCCGATAACCTCGGTGATATGCACGGCTGTCAATGGGTTTGTAGCTGACCGCAGACCGGCTGAGTCTGCCGAAGCCGTTGAAGATGTGCTGTTTGAATCGCCCGATGAAGATGGAGATGATGAAACGGAGGATATCCAAACGCACGAAAGCCATGATGACAACGAAAGCACTGACGATAACAATGAAAATATGCAATAAAAAATACGGCAGCCTGTGATATCGGCTGCCGTATTCTGCTTTTGTCAGATGGAAAATTTTCCGCTTTTCCGTGTGTTATCAGAACTTTTTATCCGGATCGTCGAGAGCATCGGTCGAGATGCTTGAAAGATCAAGCTCGTCCATTATGCCCTTGCCTGCGCCTGTGTCCTCAAATCCCACACCGACCTTGGATGCTGATGAATTGTCTGCGGATGATGAAGTCGGAGTGCTGTACATATTCATAGACTGTGCTGCCGACTGCTGCGGCTGAGAGTTTGTCGGACGCATATAGGAAGGAGTTGTTCCCGATGGCTGTGCGTATGAAGGCGCTGTGTTATTCGGCTGCGTGTAGGACGGTGATGCGCCCGTTATCGGCATATCGCCCGATTCTCCGCTCTGACGGAGACCGCCTGCCGCACGGAGAGGGAGATGTCCGCCGTTCTTTTTGAAGAGCATAACGAGGATAAAGATGAACAGTGCAAGAGGGATAAGTCCGATAATAAGCATTACTCCGCCGAATCCCTCTGCATTATATTCGATGCAGTAAGGGGATATGTGCTTTGAGATCTCGCTTCTGTCGGTCGTGCCGAAATATTCGGCTTCAACAAGTCCGTCATAGAGGAAATCCTCGAAATCCGAGTCAAGCGGAGCTACCTTTCCCGTAAATTCAATAGATGCGGGTGTGTCGGCATCGCCCCATGTATAGTCTATGATCTTATCCATTATTCTCTGCTGAGAGCTGTTTCCCGTTTTGTAGGATATGTAGTCCCACTTGGTGTAATCGTCTGTTTTTTCAACGGATGATGGCAGAGGAATGAGATAATACTCCACTGTTTTGCTGCTGTCGTCCTCATCATATTCATAAGCATAGTTGTATACGCCGAGGTCGATGGTACCGCTCAGCTTGTCGCCCTTTTTTATCTCGTATGACGATACGCTGCTGTAATCCTTGGCGGGTTTCATCTCAAAGGCTGTCTGTGTTATTCCGAAGCCCGTGAACAGCACTCCGAAAATTCCCAGAGATATTACCAGTCTTGTTTTCATTCTTCCCATATCATATTTCCCCCTGTTTTTTTGATATAACCTAACTGTATAATTATATCACATAAAATTATGAATATCAATGCACTTTATTCACAATTATAAGAAGTCCGTAACGTATAATATATACATATAATAAAAAAGGAGCTGTTGATCATGACACAGGAAAAGATAGACCGTATAAACGAGCTTGCACGCAAATCCCGCACTCCCGAGGGGCTCACTCCCGCTGAAAAGGAGGAGCAGACCGCACTCAGAAATGAATACAGAGCGGGTTTTGTCCGCAACCTGAAGGCTCAGCTTGATAACATTGAGGTAGTTGATGCGCCGAAGCTTGCCGAGGGCGATGACAGAAAGATAGATGTAGTTGAGGAAGATCAGTGACATACAGCTGTCACATTTGATATGATACAATATTGCGGGAAAGGGTGATATGATGATTGAAACTGTTCCTGCAAAGACAATCATAACAAAGACAAAGGGCGGCTGGTTCGGCAATGACTACAACATGAATATTTACCGAGGCTGCTGTCACGGCTGCATATACTGCGACAGCCGAAGCGAATGCTACGGCATAGACCGCTTTGACACGGTGCGTGCAAAGGCAAATGCGCTTGGGATCATTCGTGATGAACTGCGCAGAAAGGTCAGGTCGGGCGTTGTCGGGACGGGTTCGATGTCTGATCCGTACAATCCGTTTGAGAAAACGGAGCTTCTGACAAGGCACGCTCTTGAGCTGATAAACGCTTACGGCTTCGGTGCGGACGTGCTGTCTAAAAGTGCGCTTATTGCACGGGATACCGACATTTTCCGTGAGATAGCCGAACATTCGCCGATGCTTGTGAAAATGACCGTCACTGCCTGCGATGATGAGCTTTGCAGGCTGATAGAACCGAATGTTTCCGTATCGTCCGAGAGATTTGATGCGCTGGCGAAAATAGCCGAAAGCGGCATATTCACGGGTATAATGCTAATGCCCGTGCTTCCTTTCATTGAGGACACGGAGGAGAATATCATCGGCATAGTGCGGACGGCGCATGAGATAGGCGCAAGGTTTGTCTATCCCGCATTCGGCGTGACGCTGCGTGCAAATCAGCGGGAGTATTTTCTGGATAAGCTGGACGAAATATTCCCCGAAAAAAATTACCGCCGCAGATATGAAGAGTTCTGCGGCGGCAGATATGAATGTGTATCTCCGAATGTAAAGAAACTGTGGAAGGTGTTCACCGAGGAATGCGGTAAATACGGCATTCTTTATGATATGGGCGACATTGTTTCGGCATATAAGTCGGGTTATGGAGATACTCAGCTGAGTTTCTTTTAATCCTTGGGAAATGCGCGGTTTTCGGCGATAACAGTCATAAGCGAATCGTTCAGCGAATAAAGATTGCGGCTGCAAAGAATGTCAAAAATTGCTTTTCCGGCTTCAAGGTTATTATCATCTGCATATATTCTGCTCAGGGCGGGAACAGCATCGCAGGAGAGATCGTTCAGGTCAAATCTGTCAAAATCGGTGATGGCTCCGTTGTTATAAAGCCTGTAATTTTCTCTGACTATGAAGCTGTCAACATTTGCAAAGCTGAAAACGGACATCATGACTGCTGTTATAACAAATGCAGTCAGCGAGAGGTCAAAATCCGGCATGAACTGCTTGATGATAACGCCGATAAACACGAGCGCCAGGGCTATCATAAGTATTGATGCATAAATGCGCTTCTGCGTCCAGCCGAATTTGCTGATGTAAAGCACCATCTTGCTGAGGGCGGTAGCAACAAGAAGAACAGTCGATACGGAGAGAAAAACCGTGAAGAACTTCAGGGCTTTCGGTTTTTTTCCGTCCTCGGTCTTTAAGCATAAGCCGTTTATGATAATGATGATGCCTGCGTTTATTACGGCGGTCATGCAAAGCTCAAAAAATCCTCGCCTTGCATATTCCGAATAGGATATTCCGTCGGGGAGATAGCCTATGAATGCGTTCATGAAATAGTCAGCCTGAAGTGCAAAGAAGATGATGTAGATAAGGCATATCGGCACGACTGCTGTGTAAAGGATAAGTCCGTGTATCTTTGCATATGCATCGGCTGATGTCTGCTTTTCCAGTTCATGCTCATCGGCTGTTTTATTGCAGATTATTGCGGAAAATATCATGCTGAAAAGTCCGCAGGCGATGAAAAGCGAAAATCCGAAGGTGATGAGCCGTGATATAAATTCATCGGGGACGATAAGCGATGAGAAAATGCTGTCCATGGTTTTTTCCATGCGTTCATCTGCGCTCATCAGCAGGAAAAGTATCACGAGAAAGGCGGGTATCGCAAAGATAAGTCCGGTGATGATATATCCGATGGCGATGCCGAGAGGAAAGCCGAGAAGTCCACGCAGGAGCAGCTTTTTCTTCATTTTTACCACCTCAT
>OLGV01000482.1_pt1 | contig 16539 bp, 14 predicted proteins | sample 1605761 | NCBI WGS metagenome assembly OLGV01 (sample SAMN03283245) | human gut metagenome | biome: human-associated habitat; material: feces | host: Homo sapiens | place: Peru | collected 2012
AGATGCTCTTGAATGTAGTTAATAAGAGGGCTGGAGAGCCCCAAAAACTAATTGTCTTATTGACAATAATCATAGGAAATAAAAATATGTCAAATATCGAAGATTGGCTTTCAATTCAGTTTGGAGTAAGCTCTGGTGTTATATTAAACGCGTTAAAAATGAGTCCAAGTTCACAAGGCTATATACATGGCGCATTATCAGAAATTTTACTGAAAGAATACCTAGAATCAAAAAATTTCAAGGTTTTTAGAATCAAAGAAAAACCAGCCGGTGGATTTAACGAAAAGAACTCCGGATATTTTAATTCCTCTTCCTCCACTTGCCGAACAAAAAGTCATTGTTGCAAAAATAGAAGAACTTCTTCCATTATGTAAAAAGTTGGTGAAATAAGGTTATGAGTATTAGATATAACACAATATTACAAGACTGTTTTAATAAATATGAAATTTCTAAAACTCAAGAAAATTGTGATTTAGATTTTGATTGTGATATTCAGTGCCTTTCTGATATATTATTCAAAGCATGATATAACTATCACACTGTTCGTGTGAGAAAAAAAATACCATGTTCAAAATACTGGTACCCCTTTTTTATAAGTTTTCACTTATAAGTAAGCTTCTTTTTTCATTCAAAGTTTCTGTTTCACCAACAATACAAGCATAACGATAAACTGCTATTGTTGCCCAACCTGTTACCCGCTGTCCCCAGGCGTTTAATGTCATGGATTCACCTTTATAATTTACCATTGTAGGAGAAATAAGCGTTGCTTCTGAATCTTCAGGACTAACGGTTATATAAATTTTATCTCCCAACGAAATTATTCCGGCATTAATAAGTTCATCCATTTTTGGTAATTTTGAAGGCGTTTTTCTTGATTTTTTAGGCTCATCCGCTTGAATAACAGCTGGAATTGTAAGAACTTTATCAATAAGAAAATCAACAATCACTTTTTCTCTTGCAGTAATATCCGCATAACTTGTAAATCTTCCATAGTCTTTTAATGCTATTGCATTATTTTTTCTGGACGAATTCTTATCTCTATAATAAATTCTTATATTTCCAAATTTATTTAATACCTGCACTAAGAAATCATCATAAGGCATTCCATTCTGTATCTTTTCAGGAAAATCATTACCGTCTTTTAACACAAGAGTTGGACTTCCATCTTCATCCTTACAGAAATATTTATATTCCGAATCATCAGGCTTTGGAGTCTGAACAAGAAGGTGATCTAATGAAAAACTTTCTGAAAACTTAGATGTTAAAACTTCTGCTTGGTCGTAAGATATTTTTCCAGACACTTCATCATATGCTTCAAATAATGCAAGTAATGGAACTGTAATATTTTTATGAGAATAAGCATCGTAATTTGTAATTGAATACTTAAGAATATCTTTTGTAAGATTTGTTTTATCTGATTCCTTTGCAACATAGTAACTAATTACTGCAGCACTAAGACCGTCATTTTCATAAATAGAATCAAATATCTTTGTAAACATTGTAATAACATCTTTACTATCTCTGCTTGCCAAAGTAAGACTTTCAATCATAAAATTTGTTATTGTAACAAATATATTAACGAAATCATCTTCTGAAATTTTATTATTGGCATACTCAATAAATGTTCTATAAAACAATGGTTTAGGATGCTTATAATTTCCGGCGAAGAGTCTAAAATACATTCTGAGTTTATGATTATTAAGAAGTTTCTTTAATTCTTCAATATCAGAAAGCATATTGTAATATTTCACTTTCTTTGTCATATCTTCTAGTAAAGCTTTGAAAGTTTCACATAAGTTTATTTTTCCAAAATGCTTTTGCATTTCATCAGTAGCAATCGTCTTGAAATTTATAAGCGAAATATTTTGTCTGTAATATTTTATGTATGCTCTTATATAAATCATAAGATAATCATAAAGATTATCATTTGTTTGAATTATTAAATCGCCCCACTGTTTTAAGCAAAATTTGTAAGAGCTCTCATCCAATTCTGAGAAAATAAAGCATTTTATCTTATCTATTTCTTCAAGAGGTTTTCCTTTACTGTTAATTGATTCAAAAATGGAAAATACTTTATTAACACTATCTGTACATTCAATATTTATAAAATTGATATTTTCAATAACATATAAAGTATAATCAAGAAGAGTATTCTCATTCGTTCCAATCGTCTCTTTCAATGTTGAATAAACAAGCTTAAAATTTTCGATTACTCTTTTTTCATAGTCTGATTTACAATTATAGTCCATTGCGAAATCATAGAGTTTGCTTGGATTATCAAAAGCATAGTCATACAATTCAGAAAAAGCATTTTTTTCAATACTATTCAACTTTAATGAAGGGAATTCTTTTTCAGGATATCTTGTTGATGTATGCTGCCACAATAGACGTTTCACATCATAAATCAATGGATCATTCTGATTTGAACAAGTTATTGAAAAAAGAGAATGAAGACCAAGCAATATGAGTGTAAAAGTTGTTGTTCTTTGCTGGCCATCAATTATGTCATAAGATTTTATATTTCCGTCAGTTTTTGAGTCATTCTCACGAATAATGACATTACCTGTATAATAGCTTTTTACTATATCCTTTTCATTAAAAGCCTGTAAAATATCTTTTAATAAAACTGACACATTCTCCGCATCCCATGAATACGGTCTCTGATAAACAGGAATTTCAAACAACTTGTTTTCATAAAGTTTTCTTATATTCCATAAATTTGGAACTAATGGATCTCGTGCCATTTTTTACCTCATCATATTTCTTTTACATAAAGCTGCTTTTCATTTTCCAAGAAAGCCGAAAATTCATCAATCGGATAATCACGAATTGTAAGCTTATTAGAAAACTTAACAAAATCTATCTGCCGTTTTGAATCAGGATAAATACTTGGAGCTATGAAAATACACTGAGAAGGAATCTCATGTTCCTTTATAAACTCTGATAAATGTCTTTCAATTGGCCATACTTCCATCATAGTTTGAGTTCGACCTTCTGCCATTGTAACTTCAACTAAAACTCCATTACCATTTTCAAAACATTCGATATCACCTTTATTTCCTCCCGCTGTTGAAGTAGGAAGACCTGTATCATCGTATGAATAATTTGGCTTAACAACTACACTTGGCATTTTTGACTTTATTGCTAATGCTGTAAGAAACTCCAATCGAACTGGAGCAGCCAAGAACTTTAGCACCTCATCTTTTGAAATTTTTCTTGTTGCCAATATGTGCAATTCACTCTTGATTTTTTCCCAATTATATTCTTCCAACCAATTAGCCAACAAATCATCTGACTGCTTCTCAGAAAGTACTTCGGCTTTTTGAGAAATTAATTCCTCATCAATTTCAGCCATATACTTAAAGTATTCATATTCATCTGTATATCTTTCATAATCTGCATAATTATTAAGAATATATTTAACTTTATTATCTTCAATGTGGTTAATGTCTATAAACCTTCCTGCTCCTCTGAGGGATATTAATCCACTCATTCGCATTTTTCGAATAAACTCATCAGTATAATCAACCATAATTGATTTTGGTTCAAACTTTTTATAGTCTCCTTGCATTATTTCATTAACACAAATATCAATAATAGTTTCATCGCTTGGGGTATAACCAAAATCATTTCGGAGTTTCTTTATGCGTAAGTATAAAGCTGCTGCATTGTTATCTTTCCAAAATAAAAGAAGTGGCAATTCCTTTCTTGAAATTCCAACCCCAGAACCACAATCTGGATCTGCATTTATGAGATGAATTGTCTGAAGAAGTAAAATCAGCGGTATATTATCATTCAGAACTTTCACAAATGGATTTGCTCTCTGTGATCTAGCCAATGACTGAAGGAACACTGATTGTTCTCTTTCTGGATTTCTCAAAGAAACAGAAATATCATTTCCACTAACCTGAACGTCCAATATATCGACAAGTATATTTCCTAACTCAGAAAACTCTATTTTTTCACCAACGTTATAATATACAAAACCAAATTCTTTTGCTAAATCATATTCAGTTGCAAATCTTGAAGGATATCCTCTATCAAAGCCAGCTTCTTTGTGTTCCTGAGGATTTTCATTCATTATTTTCTCGACAGCTTTATCTTCTAACAAACTAACAGCAAATTCCCCTTTGGGGCTCTGTTTCCATATTGAACTAATCTCAGCCGAAACTTTCATAGGTCTATATAAACCATAACGAATAAGTTCTCCAATTACTTCAATTGTAAGTTCATTTGTCAAAACCTTTCCGTCGTATTTTTTCAGGACATATAAAAGATTCTTAATTCTTTCTGGATTTCTAATTGTTGTTGTGTATAAAAGTGGTTTATATTCTCGACTTCTAGTTGCCATAATTTGTTATTAAAACCTCCCCGAATGATTTTACAGAATTGTCATGATAATTAATGTAATTACTCTTTATCGGTATTATCTTATATTTTTTTGCCCATTCAATTAATTTTGAATTTTCTTTTCCCTTATAATTTACGACATTTGACATAGCAAAATGAATCCCTTTCGCAGAATATTTGTCGAGAATAGAACAAAGCATATCGTCATCTTCTTGATTCCACAGCTTGTTATATTCACTTGAAGTAATTAAATAAGGAGGATCCACATAGATAAAATCTTTTGTCGTAATTTCAATGCTATTCAGAAATGAAACATAATCTGTATTTGACCAATGCATATCTTTTTTATTAACCAAATCAACATAATTTATCAAAGAATCCACTGCATTTTGATTAAAATCAACATTTCCAACAGGTAAGTTGAACTGTCCTGCTCTATTAAAACGAATCATTCGATTGAAGCCATATATTAACAATAAGTACAAATCATCAATATCCTTTATTTTTGCTGAATTATATTTATCCTTCAATCGTTTATATGGTTCCGTGTTAAACTTTGCATAATAGGTCTTTATGAACTGTTGTTTTAATTCATCTGGAACTGAATTTCCACTATCCAAATATGAGCATGAAAAGCCATACTCTGCAATTTTTTTCAGTAATTTCTTAATTAACTTTTGAGGATCCGTGTAAGTACAAAAATATTCATGAAGTGATATTATATTTTTATCTATATCATTTTCAAAAAACTCTTTAGCTTCCACATTTAGAAATACAGATCCTCCACCAACAAATGGTTCTACAAATTTTTCAATTTCAGAAGGGAAATATTCTTTAATAGAGGAAATGATCTTATACTTATCACCAGTATAAAATAAAGGTGACCTTATTTTTTTATCACTCATTTTACCTTTGTAACAAACAATAACTCTTGATGATTTTCTAAATCAGATTTTCCTGAGTGAAAGAACCTATAATCTTTTGCAAATACTTTTGTTTCCCCCTTAGCTTTTAAGGCTTCCTCAATTTCTTCAAGTTCTATCTTATTCCTAGAAGAACCACTCTTTGAGTTATATGTATTATTATAGGAAACCACCAAGTATTTTGCGTCTAACTTATTAATCAAGTCTGCAAATGTTTTAGGAGCCTGGCTTGTACAATACTTACTCATATTTTCAGCTGGAGGTTTCATTGCAACACCAGAGAGCACTGGCTTATCCCACTTAACAAGAGTCTCATAAACATGATAAAAACGACAATATTGTCGCGAATTATAAGGTGGATCAATATAAACCAAATCAGACTTTATTTTTGTAGCCAACTCATTAGAATCTTCTCTGTATATTTCCAGGTTTTCATATTCTTTGACATCAATCATTCGAAGTTTTAATTCAGACTTCTTTATTGGCTTTTTTATATAAGCTTCAAAATGACCAAGAGTATTAGCATGTTTATCAATATTGTACATCAGAGTTGTCAAAAGGATTGCATATTCTTTTTCAGTTAAAGATGACTTTGAATTCTCAATATCTTCTCTTATCCAACCAATTTTTTTCGACATATCGTAGTCAAAATACTTTCCACCATAATTAAGAGAGAAATAATTATCGTCTATTTCCGAAGCATCCAAATTATTATAAATTTCCAATTTGTTAATAATCTTTGATTTATCCCAAACACCTTTCATAAAAAAGGCTTTATATATCTGATTATTAGAAAATAAAAGGTCATTTACTATTACAGAATCAAATGTATTCAACATTCTCTTTGCAACAACACCTGTCCCTGCAAAAATGTCTGTAGCTGTTTTTACACCTGTTGTTTCTTTTTTTATAATTTCAAATATCCAATCAAGAAGCTTTGCTTTACATCCTATATATCTACGACTCTCTAAACCAATAGCTGCTCCAGGAAGTTTTTCTGCAGCAACTGTTAAATAATTGCCATTTGACTCTAACTTCTCTTTTGCAACATCCAAAGCATCATCAGGATACTGAAGATCTTTTACAGTTTCCAAAAGTTTGTCACTATCTCTTTGAACTAATAAATCTTTCTGGTCCAAATTATATATGGTAGCCAACAAGACAATCTGCTCATTTGTAGGAAAACGTGCCCCTGATTCAATGCGACATAATTGGCTTTCTTTTATTCCTGTTTTTCTTTGAATATCAATAAGTGAAAAACCCTGAGATTCTCTAATATTCTTAATCACTGCACCAAAATACATATAAAATTTCCAATTATTGTCAATTTTACTATAAAAATCTAAAATTTTCAATTGACAATAACTCATTGGATATAAAGGTGATTTCTTAATCTGTAAAAATAAAATTTATTATGTCGTTGAATGCAAAGGTCTAAAGACTAATTCAGAGTTTCGCTCAGCCGAGACTGATGAAGTTGATCATTCAAAAAAATTAGACAAGAAAAAAGCATTCAAGTTTTTGAAAAAGTATATCAATATTGATAAAATGAAGATTTTTCATAAAGGACAAATCACCTACAGCCGCTCAGAGAATAAATGGAAAAATAAAAATCCAAGCAAAAACTTTCCCAGTTTCAGATGGAAGCCAACAACTCCTGGTCCAGACAATGCAGATTTATCCAATATTTTCAAATCAAATAAAGAACTTGAAAAATTTATAAATGATGCAGACGAAACCTTATTAACAGAAAACGCATTTAGAGAACGCAGAGGTCTGTATAAAGTACTACAAACTCATGAACCTAGCGAAAGAACAGATCCTCAAACTGGAATAAAACAAGCAGCCCCTTTAGTAAGTGATTTTTCAATAATGGCAGTTGATTTATTTCAACGAACCGGAAAGCATGAATTTGTTTTTATGAATCCCTTAGAAATTTCTCATTCACCATCGTCCCCTAACCATCTTTATCAAAATTATATAATTGATATTTTAATACCAGGTAAAAAAGACAATTTAAATATCTGTCCGCCTTGGTATTCTGACATTGATAACTGTATAAAATTCACAAAGCCAAACACAGTAGAATACGATGAATCACAAATAGACTTTAGAGAAAACGAATAAAATTTATGCAAACATAAGCCTCATAGCTTCTTCCCTTAGCCGAATTGCTTCTTTTATATTATTTTCTTTTTTCATAAGAACAGATTTTTCTGGAATTGGTACTAAAATATTCTCAAAATCTTCCCGACTTATACAAGGAATTGCCGTTCCATATTTATATTTAAGAATTTGCTTATAAAACAATTCACTGTTAAAAAAACTTAAGAGATAATATGCAGATATATTCTTTGCCTTCATAACAGAAAAACCATTCGTACAGATGCAGCCTTCATAATTTTCTGTCACTATAGCTTTTGCCTGTTTTGGAGTTCCTATAGAACCGCCTGCAGTAGCAACTATAATATCATTTATTTCCAGCTTGTAACTTGCCCGGCTTGGCATATCCTCACCCAAAAGTTTTGTAGAATTTATAATCTCATTTGTATACGCATTTAAATCAGCTATTTCTATATAATCATAATATTCATCATCAATAATTTTTTCTTTTAAATATTTAAATTCCACCAGTTCTTTCAACGGTTTAAAATCTTGTTTCTTTATGAAATTAATAGCTTTATTATAAACAGGAGAATAAAAATGCTCAGAAAGTATAAAATCATTAGCTATAATCTCTGAAATTTTTACAGTATAGCAAAAATCTGTATTTTCTTTATTTTTAAATGACTCTAAAACATCGGAATAATCTTCGTCTGCTGTTCCATTATCTTTAAAAATATCTTTTGAATGCTTTGAAAAAGTATATCCTAATTTTGTAATTTTCCCATAAAAAATATTATAACCAGCTACTACAAGCTCTTTTATTTGCTGCTTTTGAAACTTTGTAAAAAAAATAATACTTGATTTTACACCTGTCCCATAAGGAATAAAAGTCCCATCTGGCAAAGCAACAATTGCATCTATTCTGACATTTTCTGTAAGAAATTTTCTAAAATATTTTAAAGAAGGATTTTCAAAATCTCCATCAGGAAGAACTACAGCGGCCCTTCCACCATTTTTTAAGATTTTTATCACTTTTTCAACAAATAAAATATCAGGAACCTGCGATTTCAAAACAAAACCACCTTCATCTCTTCCAAGCTCATATTTACTAAGAATTGATTGTGTAGAAATCTTCCCCTGAGTTCCAAATGGGGGATTTGTAATAACATAGTCAAATTTATCTTCTATTTCTTCCGAAATGCTATCTTTAACAAAAAGATTTGTATTACAATTTGAAAATTCAAACATCATTCGCATTGCAACCAATTTTATCAAATTCTTGCTTATATCATAGAAATAAACATTTTTAACATCGTTCGCTTCAATTTTTTGATAATTAGAAATATATTCCAATGCAGCAAACATAAATCCACCCGTACCTGAAGCTGGATCGCAGCCTAATTCATTTTTCTGAGGATTTATCATTTTTACAATAAAATCAACAACTGGCGACGGAGTAAAAAATTGCCCTTTACTCTCTCGATAAGATCTATCAATTATTTTCTGAAGTATATGACCTTTTAAATCAAATTGAACATCTTTTAATTTAATATCTTTAAGTTCTCTTATTACAAATAATACAGTTTCTTTTTTTAAATTTATTTTCTCTTTTGAATCTATTAATCCAAAGAGTCTTTTTTTTAAAACTGCAAATAAATTTTCAATTTCTAAAAGCAACAATTCATTATTATCTATTTTTGAAAGATTATCTTCATTTTCTTCATCTATTATTTTACAATAAAAAAGTTTCAGAAATTCATTAAGCGTTTCAGAATTGCTCAAACCGTCATTGGCATAAATATAATTATGAATTTTCGAGATTTTTAAATTTATTTCATCCATACAATTATTATTACATTAATATGTAGCAATGTCTACACCGATATGTAATAATAATTCAAACACCCTCCTTCTCTTTAACCAAGGCTGGCATTTTCACAGTCTTTTGCATTTCAGTTTTTTTCATTTTACGAAAAACCACCGCCCCAAAATTAATAAACCGCGCTGCACATTTCCCCAACGCTACAAAAACTGCTGGAAGAATAAGTTCGCCCTAAATGAACCACGGCGCAAGCATTACGCAGGCGATGGGAAAATAAAAAAGCCGGAAAAAAAACTTTCCGGCTTTTCTCAGCAGAGGCAAAGGACCAAGAATGCTCCCCTACTCTTCGTGCCACTTCTTAAAAATCAAAGATGTATTGATTCCGGCAAACGCAAAGTTGTTGCTCATTACGTATTCCGCCTCGATTTTGCGGCCCTCGTCCTTGATGTAGTCCAAATCGCCGCATTCCGGGTCAACATTCTTCAAGTTCAACGTAGGGTGGAACCAGCCTTCGTTCATCATATTGATTGTAATCCAGGCTTCAACCGCACCGCACGCGCCCAAAGTGTGTCCGATATATGATTTTGTAGAAGAAATCGGAACTTTGCGACCAAAAACGCGGGCGGTCGCAGTTGTTTCCGCAATATCACCGTGATGGGTTGAAGTTCCGTGCGCATTTACATAAGCAATATCATCAGCCTTAAGATTTGCCGAATCAAGCGCAAGCTGCATACAGATTCCCATAGTCTCGCTGTTTGGCGAAGTAATGTGAGTTCCGTCCGTGTTTGTTCCAAAGCCAACAATTTCCGCATAGATTTTTGCGCCGCGTTTTACAGCGTGCTCCAAGTCTTCCAGAATCAAAGTTCCCGCGCCTTCGCCGATAACAAGACCATCGCGGTCCTTATCAAAAGGACTAGGAGCAGTTTCCGGATGCTCATTGCGGATTGAAGTCGAGCCAAGCTGGTCAAAAATAGCAGCATCAGGCGGACAAAGTTCCTCCGCACCGCCGGCAATCATCATATCCTGCAAGCCGTTTTCAATAGTTTCATACGCATAGCCGATTGACTGCGATCCAGAAGTGCAAGCCTCGCTTGTTACAATCATACGGCCTTTAAGCTGGTAAGTTACTTCAATATTAGCGGCGCAAGTGTGCGGCATACATTTAATGTAGGTAGAAGAATTTACCTTTGCAGTGCAGCGGTCTTCCATAACGCTGGTAAGCTCCTGAATAGAATCAAAAGACCCCATAGAAGAGCCATAGGCGACACCAGTCCTGCCGTTTTTACATTCATCAGCAATTGTGCCGTCTTCATTCAAAAGACCGGCCATCTGCAAAGCCATCTGCGAAGTATGATAAGAAAGAAGCGCAACACGCCCCATTCCGCGAATCAATTTGCGCGGATATTTTGGAATTTCACCCTTAGCCGGACACGCAAGATGCGTATTCATTCCCTGGATGTCGTGCCATTCTTCCATATTTTTAATACAGTTTTTATAAGACTTAAGCTGGGCGAACGCTTCTTCCCAAGACTGCCCGAGTCCGCTCATCATTCCTGCGCCTGTAATCACAACACGGCGTTTTCCGTTTGGTTTTGTAAAATTCATATAATTTTCCTTTTATAAAACTTATTTTTCTAGGGAGGAACAACCCCTCTACTTTCTAAGCGGGGGTTTTTCCTCCCTAGAACCCTCCTTTTCCCCAGCAAGACCAGGAGTTCCTGGACCCATTGCATTTTCTTATCATATTTATTGCAAAGGAAAAAGGCGATTTTAATTCACAAAATTTATTTAAGGTGGGGGAAAGACTTCCTGCCGTTCAGGCCGCCTTGCGTCCTTCACTACTCAGAATTAGCTGCTACGCATCTTATTCTGACTCGCACTCTCAACCAGCTGGGGAAAGCCTTCCCCTCGTTTCAAAAACGCTCCGGTTTCGGCAAGCTCAACCACCGCATTTTTTCCACTACCCCTTCTGCGGGGCTCAAACGCCGCCCCGCAACGCCCTGCTCAAATCTTTCAGCAGGCATATAAAAGTTTAATGTAATAAATAAAAAAAATCTATATAACGAATAATTTGCAACAGGGGTTCAGCATGAAAAGAAATTTACATAAAAATTCAAATGTGATAAATTTTCTTCATGATGCAAGGATTTTTTGAAGATATACCGGCCAGCCGGCAGAACTGAAATGTTTTGCACAGTAACTCAACCCAATTCAAACAAAGTGCGGGCACAGCCATAGTAGCATGGGTTAGTAATAACCTTGAAAAGTCGCTGACAGCGATTCCTTCACGATTTACATAAAACTCGATATTCAGGCTAATATAAAAACTGACTAGTTCAAGAAAACTTGAAATTGTTACTTTTTTATAAACAGGAATACACAATGAAAAAGTTTATTTTTTTTATGTTTTTATTATTTTTAACAACTCTACACGCTGAAATTCTTTATCATTCACCTGTGGATTATAAAACATTCAATATTTTTGATACTGCAAATTATAAAACGGTAGAAATTATTTCTAGGCAACAAGCTTTATCAGACTTAAACGACTTTATCTACATCTTGTCATCTTCTTATGCAGGTTATGACGATATGATAGAAAATAGCTTCGATACAACCATTCTAAAAAACAAATTCATTGATTTAATTTCACAAGAAAATACAATATCTACAAAAGATTTTTATAACTTTTTGATTGAAAATACAGCAGGGTATATAAACGATGCACATTTTGCTTTAATTTTAAACAATAAAAGAACTCAATTCTGTAAAAAAACTGAAATACATTATTCTAATACTTACCTACAATATAAAAATGATTCTTTTTATGTTTTTGAAACGGATACTCCTTTGCTAGAAATAAATACAAAATACACTGATAGCACAGCCAATCTATTCATCCACAAGTCAAAAGGTCAAAATATTTACAGAGTCGGTGTTTTATCTAACAATCCAATTAGTCAAAAAGATTTTAGCTTTAACAACAAATTAATAACTCTAGATTTACACAATGACGGCGCAATTGAAGTCCGGCTCGCTGAGAAAATGAAATATCATGAAATAGAAACTGCTAAATCTGGATATGTGTCAATATCAGGTTTTATGCCCGCAGATAATGATTCTATTTACAAAAAAGGTATCGACATAGTTCTAAATAAATATAGCAATCTTAGCAGTAAATGGAATAAAAAAAAGAATATTGTTATAGACATCAGAGCAAATAGCGGTGGCTACCCAGTTTATTCTGCATTATTTTTATATTCACTTTACGACAACAATCTCCTGCCTCTAACAAGAGATAACAGAAACTTAATCATTAATCATTTTAATTATGACTTCAATAGAAATCTATATATAGATTCCCCGGTAAGCGCATTTGCAAAATTACAATCAGCAGCTCATAAGAATCAAACAGATGCTGTTGGATACTACACAAACTTCTTATCACAACAACAGCATAATCCAGCAAGACTAGTATACACCGCAGACTATAATTCATATACAAAGCGAAAGAGGCCATATTACAAAGGCAAGATTATTATTTTAACAGACAGAAACACTGTAAGCGCTGGAGAGGAGACCGTCGCAATTGCAAAAAAATTATTCGAACCAACAAAACAGCTAACAATTATTGGAGAAAATACAAGCGGCATGTATTCTTACTTTGATGTGTTTGCAATCACTCTTCCTAATAGCAACATTATACTTTCTGTTCCATTTGCAAAAAATATTCAGCTGGAAAATGATAAATTTTGGAATGGAGAGGGGTTTGGATATTATCCAGATACTTGGTCAGAGGGTAAAGATTTAAATAATAGTATAATCTCTATAACTAAAGACAAAGAATTATTTGAAAAATTAAAAAACATAGAAAGTGGTTTACAATAAAATGAATCTAAAAACAGCCTTTAATTGTTACAAAAAAAGATGACTTCCAAAAATGGCTTGCAAGCATTGCAAGCCATGCCGCACTACAATCTGTTTCATCGAATTGTTTTATGAGTTTCATTTAGCTATCTGTTTAATTTTGAAATTACAATTTGCCATATCAAAATTTGTTTCTTTAAAATCAATTCCTTCCATTAGTTTAATATGATTTGATGTTACTCCTATTATTGAACCCTGAGGATCTACTGCAACCCACCCTTTTTTATTATCATAAAATTCAGCCCATGCATGAAAAGTGCTCTGTCTTTCAGAGTAATACAATCCTGTTATAAATTTACATGGGATTCCTCTTAATCTCATTAATGCAATAAATAAATTTGCATATTCTCCACAAGTTCCTTCTTGATTTTTTAGTACCCATGAAGCAGGCATACCATAACATGAACCCAAACTTATTTCCTCTGCAAGTTTTCTGTCATATTTTATAACAGCAGAGAGAAAATTTAATATTGTTTTTGCACACTGAAATTCTGATAGCGCAGAAAGCTGTAATTTATTATAAATAAACTCTATATTTTCTTCACTGTAATCAATTAAATCAGAACTCTGTAAATATTTTTTTGCATCCGTAATACTTCCATCATTGATATTACTACTCATTAGATTATATTCATTTAATGTTCCATGAGTTTTTAATTTTATAATTGATTTATTCTTTTTGTTTTTTATATCGATAACTGTCTGAGGATATGAATTCAAAACCTCACAATCAAATTAATTAATTTCCAATTTATAATATTTTTCTTTATTAAAATCTGATACAGATTGTGCAGAAGCAAAAAAAGTCGATAACAAAAACGAAAAAATCAAAATTTTATTCAATTTCTTTTTAATAAACATATATTTGTTCCTTTTGTTGAATTCTATCATAAGTTTTTTCAAGGTATTCTTTTATATTTTCTTTTACAACAGGACATCTTCGTTTATTTTCAATTGGTATCTTCTAGGACAGCCCTATTTCCTTTACATTAAATTATATCGCTGAAACTTTTTAGAAATTCTAGTTGGTGTAAACATAAGTTTTTCCGATTCCAGTTTCCATTTCAATATCAAAACTAGATACACCAACCGTGCGTTCAATTTTATCTGAATGAATTATAAAGTTTTCGTCCTGGATTTTATGAATGTTTTCAAGCAAGCCTTTTTCACTTAAACAGATTTTTGCATTTCTATATCCGTTTTCTTCAAAGTCAAGTTTTGATTCTTTTTCATCACCTTTATCACAACGATATTGAACTTTATCAGCAAACTGATGCCCTTCAAAGCATTTAACAAGAGAATCCACCGCCAAAGTCTGGTATTTTTGTATTTTAAAGTTGAATTTCATTTATTTTCACCTTACTTCTGTTCTATTCTTTTTTCTGTGGATTCAAGAAACAAATCAAAATCGCTTTTATACTGACTATCTTGAATTGCCTTGTATTTTACAAATTCTTCTTCGGCAAAGCTCTTGGCAATTTCATGAGTTATTTTTCCTTTATTTTCAAGAATATCTTCTTCGTTGAATTTTAAAAATGAATCTAGCTTTAGAATCCAGTCTTTCATATACATAATTTGGCTTTTTTTTGCTTGCCGTTCTGCATAATCAAGAAACATTGAAACTATTTCATTAAGATTTTTCAGTTCTTCCTCATTTAAATAATTTTTTGCAATACTTACATCAGGTTTTCTTATTTCTCCAGCCGGTGCATTTTTCCAAGTTGTAAGCCCCATGTTAATTTTCTGACTATCAGCCCGTGTATAAACAATTTCGGCAGCTGTTTGATGACTTACTGCATAATGCAATTTATTTTGTACTGTAGCAAAAAAATCTTTTGTAATCTGACTGTTTACATCGTAATCTGCACTGCATTTTGAATAAATATCCGTAATCTTCTGATAAAATCTACGCTCACTCGACCGAATATCTTTAATCCGTTCAAGTTGTTCTTCAAAATAATCCTTGCCAAAGTAATATTCAGGTTCTTTAAGGCGCTCATCATTCATTACATAACCTTTGATTATGTATTCTTTAAGGATTTTATTCGCCCAAATTCTAAACATTGTGGCTTTTTTTGAATTAACCCTATAACCCACAGCAATAATAGAATCAAGATTGTAAAACTTTGTTTTATAAGACTTTCCATCAGATGCAGTTGTTTCCAAAATGGAAACAACTGCTGTTTCTTCAAGTTCGCCTTCTGCAAAAATATTTTTTAAATGTTTTGAAATTGCAGGTTTTTGAACATCAAAAAGTTCTGCTATTTTAGCTTGTGTAAGCCAAAGGTTTTCATCTTTAAGGAGAACTTCAATTTTTACTTCATTATTGCCATCTTTATAAAAAAGAATTTCATGATTATCTGAATTTTTTATTTCGTTTTTCATTCTCCCTCCCTACAGAACTTTACAATTTGTTTCAGGTTTTTATAAATTATCAATTTAAAAAACGGAAGTTTTTCAGAAGTTCCAGATTGACTTTTAAAGAAATCGAAAGGCGAAAAAAAGTTCTCTAAAACTTTTATTCATTCTTTCTCTTCTCTTTCATATCTTATCCAACCATTCCGCCGTCAACAGTAATTACCTGGCGGGTAATGTAAGAAGCGCCTTCGCTAAGCAGAAAAACCGCCGCGGCGGCAATTTCTTCGGGCTTACCCATGCGTTTCATCGGGATTGTGCTGAGCATTATCTCTTTTGCCTCTGGAATAATGTTTGCCGTCATTTCAGTTTCAATCGCGCCAGGAGCAATTACGTTGCAGGTAATGTTTCTGCCGGCAAGTTCAACCGCCAGCGCTTTTGTCGCGCCAATGATTCCGGCTTTTGAAGCAGAATAGTTCGACTGTCCGCGGTTTCCGATGATTCCGCTTACAGAAGCCATTGTAATGATTCGTCCGCCGCGCTTGTTTTTTCGGCTAGCCATAGTCATAACAAGCGGCTTTAAAACATTGTAAAAACTGTCAAGGTTTGTGTGGATTACAGAATCCCAGTCGCTGTCTTCAAGTCCAACAAAAGTGTTGTCGCGGGTAATTCCTGCATTATTGATGATTCCCCAAAGGATTTCACCGTTTTCTGCCAGCTTAGAAACAAGTCCGCCAAGCTTTGCCTTGCAGTCCTCGCGGTCAGAAACATTGAACTGTATCAATTCACCGTTTCCGCCGGCCGCCTTTATTTCCGCAAATGTCTCTTCCGCGCGCGCCTTGCTGCCATTGTAATGACAGATAACATAATAGCCGGCTTTTGCCGCCTCTACCGCACATGCGCGGCCTATTCCACCAGAAGCACCAGTTACTAAAACTTTCTTATTTTCGTTTTCGTTCATATTTCCCCCAAAAATTATAAGGCTTAATTTCGAGTTTTTTTACAAATTACGAAAGAACGCTTTCGGCATATTTTCAATTTGCTCAGATGGATTTG
>OLGV01000484.1_pt1 | contig 16527 bp, 12 predicted proteins | sample 1605761 | NCBI WGS metagenome assembly OLGV01 (sample SAMN03283245) | human gut metagenome | biome: human-associated habitat; material: feces | host: Homo sapiens | place: Peru | collected 2012
AACGCCGTCCAGATCGCCCAGTACCTTCTGTCCAAAGGCTTCCTGCCACGTCGCTGAGTCCGGTCTCCCGGCCGCTGCGTTCGATGGGCTTGTCAACCGTTCAGGCGCAGAGCCGCCTCTCGATGTCTCCCGGCCGCTGCGTTCGACGGACTCACCAGCCGTCCAGGCGCTCCTTTATTCCTTGTCGGCCAGATGCCTCTCCCAAGCCCAGGCAGAGGCCAGAGTCTCCTCGATCGACCTCTCGGCCTTCCAGCCAAGCTCTTTGTTCGCAAGGGTCGGATCCGCCCAGATCGCTGTCACGTCACCGGAACGCCGAGGCGCAAACTTATAGTTGAGCTTCAGTCCGTTAGCTTTCTCGAAAGCGGTGATGAGCTCCATCACGGACAGCGGCTTTCCAGTACCGATGTTGAAGATTTCATATTCATTCTTCATCTTCCCCTCAAGCATCCTGCGCACCGCGAAAACGTGCGCCTTGGCGAGATCCACGATGTCGATGAAATCCCTTTGGCATGTGCCGTCCGGGGTAGGGTAGTCGTTGCCGAAGACGGAGAGGTACTCGCGTTTGCCGATGGCGGTCTGCGTGATGTAAGGCACCAGGTTGTTAGGCACGCCGCGTGGAAGCTCGCCGATCAGAGCGGACGGATGCGCCCCGATCGGGTTGAAGTACCTCAGCGCTATGCCCTTGACATTTGAATATGCCTTCACGGAGTCCCGCAGGATGTCCTCGCACATCTGCTTCGTGTTGCCGTAGGGAGAGGTGGCGGGCTGCCTTGGAGATTCCTCTGTGACAGGAAGTTGTTCCGGCTCGCCATAGACCGTGGCGGAAGATGAGAAAAGAATATTCCCACATCCGTGGTCACGCGCGGTCTCGATGACATTCATGAACGACTCCAGATTGTTCTTGTAGTACTTGAGCGGCTCGCTCACCGACTCACCGACGGCCTTGAATCCGGCGAAATGAATGACCGCGTCGATCTTGTTGGCCGTGAACAGCAATTCCGTGGCCACAGGGTCGCAAAAATCCATCTTCACGAACGGAATGTCCTCTCTTCCAGTGATTTTCTTCACACCCTCGTAGCAGGTTTCGTCACAGTTGGACATGTTGTCTGCGACAATGACATCGTAGCCGGCCTCGATAAGCTCCACCGTGACATGGCTTCCGATAAATCCGGCACCGCCGGACACAAGAACGCATTTTTTCATATTCAGAACAATTTGATTCAAGTTCGCGTCGCCCGCATTGTTTATGGCACCCTTGCGGTCCGAGCGGTTCGTTCTATCTGCGCCGTACCATCTGCACCGTGCCATCTGCTCCGTACCATCTGCTCCGTACCATCTGCGCCGTGCCACCAATGCTGTCCGCGCGGTTTTATGGCATCAGCGCAGTTCGCATTGTTTGTACCGCCAGTGCCGTCCGCTTCAAATTTTAGTTACCGCTCGCTCTCGCAATGCTGGCATACAAACTACAAATTTAACAATAAAAACACTATTTTTGTACTCCTGCCGTTCCCGGATTTTATCCTGTGGCATTGGAGCGGCCTGTAAATCATATTTTTTTTTGCCATGAGAGTCGGAATATTCATAAATAAAAGTATCGGCGCGCTTGCGCTGTCGTTGGTTGCTGTTTTAACTTACGCCGCTCCTGCCATTGTGGCTCCGGTCGCTGTGGGTCCTGCCGCTGTGGGTCCGGTCGCTGTGGCTTGGCAGTCTCACCAACCCGTCGGGACACCCGTCCCGGCCCTTTTTTCCAAGGGAATTACCGAAGCTCCCGTCCCGTCCCTTCCGACTGCTGAGATTGCCGAAGCGCCTTCTTCTCCGACCCTTTCAGCCGCTTTCCTTGCCGATGCATCCACTCCGACATCCCCGCAAGTCACCTCTCCTAAAAGATTCTCCGTCAAGACCAAGGCCCAGCGCTACATCGAGACTGCCGCGCGGGGTGAGGCTCTCAAATCTTCCGTCTTCGGAGTCCTTGCCGTAACCGAAGGCGGCGACACCCTGGCCTGCTGGAACAGCGACCAGCGCATGGTTCCGGCCTCGACGATGAAACTCATCACCACCGGCATGGCCATCCACCGCCTCGGCCCTGATTTCAAGTACATTACCCGCATAGGTTATAGTGGTGTCATCAAAGACGGAACCCTGGACGGCGACCTTTACATAGTCGGCGGCGGCGACCCGACCATAGCCTCGAAAGACTCGATCTCCATCTCCCGCACCGACCTCTTCCGTCAGTGGAAATCCTTTCTGGACAAGGCCGGCATCAAGCGTGTAAGCGGCAACGTGATAGGCGACGGACGCTACTTTGACGGTCCCATGGAACACGACACTTGGAGCTACCAAGACATCGGCACCGCCTACGGAGCCGGTCTTAACGGCCTGAGTTTCTACGAGAACGCCCAGGATTTCAGGGTGAGTGCCGGCCCGTCGGTGGGTTCGCCGGTCAACGTCTCCGTCATATTCCCCGCCACGCCGTGGATGAAGTATGAATATTCCTGCAAAACCGCCCCTGCCGGCACCGGCGACCAGCTCTACCTCTTCAATTCCGACTTCGCCCCCCGCGCTGAGGTCCGCGGCTCATTCGCCATCGACCGCAAGCCCAAAGTGGAGGAATTCAGCAACAGATTCGGCTCCTATACCTGTGCCTACTATTTTTGTGACTATCTGAGATCCAGCGGAATAGCAGTCTCCGGAACTCCCGCCGACATCATCCGTGGCCGAATCCGCACCGACCTATCTTCCTCTGAATATTCCCGTTACGCCTCAAAGGTGGATGATCTGAATATGCTAGGCCAGACATATTCCCCATCCCTTGCCCGCATAGCCCGTGAGACCAATCTGAAGAGCGATAACTTCTACGCCGAGACTCTTTTCCGTACCCTTGGCCGCCGACTCCATCATTCCGCCTCCTACGATTCCTCCTATGTGGCTGTGAATGAGGTGATGAAGAGTTTGGGTATCTGCGCCGATGACATCCAGATCGTAGACGGCAGCGGCCTGGCCCGCCACAACTACATATCCCCGTCCTTCTTCGTCCGCTTCCTCTCCGCGATGATGGACAGTCCCTCCTTCGCCGACTACATCCAGACCATAGCCCAGCCCGGCTCCCGTCACTACGAGTCACGCCTTCGTGAGTCCCCCGCCTCCGTGAAGTCCCGCGTCCATCTGAAAAGCGGCTCCATGAACGGCGTGCGTTGCTTCAGCGGCTACATCGAGCCCTCCGCCGGCTCCAAATCCGACACCATAGTCTTCTCCATAATGACCAACAACTCCCTAGCCCCCGCCTCCCGCCTGGACCCCATAATCGACCGCATAATCACCCTCCTCGCCACCGACAATTAGCCCGCCGCCGATTCGATCCTCTGCCGATTGGTTCGCTGCCGATTGGTCCTCTGCCGATTGGTCCTCTGCCGATTCGATCCTCTGCCGATTGGTCCTCTGCCGATTCGATCCTCTGCCGATTGGTCTTCTGCCGGCCAATTGACCGACCAGTTATCCCTCCGCCGATTCGGTCCGCCGACCAATTTGCCCTCTCCTAATTATCCAGCCGCCGCTGTCCGGGCGTCCACTCCTACACCAAGTCCTCCCATCCGTTTTCCGCTGCGCCTCTGCGGACACGAATCCGCCCGAATCCCGCTCTTGGCCTCCCACCTGTGCCTCCGCGGGCGATATTTGCGTGGATTCCCGCCCATAATGTATCGGATGTGCCTCAGCGGACACGAATCCGCCCGAATCCCGCCCATACCAACTCCTCCGTTTTTTCCGCCCGTGCCTCTGCGGACACGAATTCGCCTGAATCCCGCTCTTGGCCTCCCGCCTGTGCCTCCGCGGGCGGCATTTGCGTGGAATCCCGCCCATAATGTATCGGATGTGCCTCAGCGGGCGTGAATTTGCCCTAAGTACGCCCTAATCCTCCCATCCGCTTTCCGCTGCGCCTCTGCGGACACGAATCCGCCCGAATCCCGCCCATATCAACTCCTCCGTTTTTTCCGCCAGTGCCTCCGCGGACACGAATCCGCCCGAATCCCGCTCTTGGCCTCCCGCCTGTGCCTCCGCGGGCGACATTTGCGTGGATTCCCGCCCAAAATGTATCGGATGTGCCTCAGCGGGCGTGAATCTGCCCTAAGTACGCCCTAATCCTCCCATCCGTTTTCCGCTGCGCCTCCGCGGACACGAATCCGCCCGAATCCCGCTCTTGGCCTCCCACCTGTGTTCAAGTCCAAATCCTGTGTTTAGGCTCGGGGGTAACTTGTCCACCGAAACCGCCATTCCGTGGACAAAGCCCCGGCATCAGTCGGCTTGTCCACCGGAGCGGTCTTTTCGTGGACAAAGGCCCGACATCAGTCAGTTTGTCCACCGGAACCGCCATTCCGTGGACAAAGGCCCGGTGTCAGTCGGCTTGTCCACCGGATCGCCATTATTGTGGCTAACTTCTTCGTGTTGAGCCTAGTATTAAGGAAAGACAGTCTGAAAGTTGTATCTTTCCTTGGAAATAAAAGCGGATTGCTGTTTGGTGAAGTCAGAGGTCACTTTCTGCGCATAGAGAAAAGGGTTATGAGGCAGTAGAGGATGTGGCATTGCCTTGTGTAAGGCGGATCTGGCTTTTGGTCGGTGGTGATAGTTGCGCTACCGCGTGTTAAGAAGGCAGAACATCGAGGTGGCGTAGTTTGGTGTAACGCCCAGCATTAAGAAGGCCGGTCCTACGGGGCGGAGGACGAAGGGCTACGGAGCATTGTTCCGCGGGAATGGTGGGCGATGCTCCGGGATGTTGGGAGAGTTAGTGGTTAGTCCTGCGGGAAGTAGGCGGGGCTGTTGAAGGTGGAGAGGATTCCTGAGGAGGGCTCGTCTATGTGGCCGACTATGCGGCGGGCTCTGATCGGTTTTCTGTTGTAGAAGTCTTTGGCTCTGGAATCCAGGGAGTTGATGCGAACTAGTTGGGAGGAGTGGATGAACTTGCCGTCGCCGATGTACATGCCCACATGGGTTACTCTTTCTTTGGTGCTGTCTGTGGCGGCTTTGCCCCAGAACAGAAGGTCGCCCGGGAGCAGACCGCTCCAGTCAACGTCCCCGTTGTCCTTGAATATTCCTAAATCCTCCCCGACCCTTGCTTGCTGTGAGGCATTACGCGGCAGGAGCACGCCGTTGGCGAAGTAGACGTTGCGGACGAGGCCGCTGCAATCCACGTTCTTTATTGAGGTGCCGCCCCACATGTATGGAACGCCGAGGAATCGGAAGCTCGTGGCCAGCAGGTCTTTACGAAACTCGTCTTGAGATGTGGCCCGGTCTTTTCGATCCTTGGCCCATTTGTAGAACACATCCACGTCCTTGGCCGGGACGAAGCCGGTCTTGCCGGACGGTAGCACAACCCCTACGAAATGTTTTTTCAAGACCGCGCGACCTTCCTCGTAGCCGCTGTAACGCCCGTAAGAGTGTGTTTTGGCGCTGTACAAAATCCGAACTATGTCACCAAGCACGAAGTCGCTGACAATCCGTGAGTCAGTCGAAGGCTCCTCGTAGACGTGTGTAAGTGAGGCTGTGCAGATGTATTTCGGTGCCTCAAGGTAGTCCAGAAGACCTTTCTCGTCCATCGGCACCAGCCCCATCTCGTTGACCCAGGCGGTGTAAGGTTCTGGACTCTTGATCTTTACCCAGTACCCGGACTTGTCCAGAATCTCCACAACGGTTCCCATCAAGGCTTGGTCGCCAAGTTCGGCGGCGTAGTCCGGAGCCTCGCGCATGAAGTTGGCGGAGAACTCGACCACGGCCCATTTATGGTTGGTTTCTTGAGCCAGGACGGCGATGCCTGGTGACACAAAGGCCACGGAAAGAAAAAGAATTTTTGATAAGAAGCTCATAACAAATCAGTACTGTGAGAAATTGAATCCGTCCTTTGCGCTCTTTCGCTTTAGAAAACCAACCGCTGCCTCGCTGGCGGATTCAAGTTGTAAAAATATTCACAATTCATTAGTTTTGCAAATATGTGGCGTTCTTTCTGGCGTTGAAATTCATCGATAATTCTATGGAACAGATGTTTGAGGAGAGGAAAGAGGAAAAAGATGCAAATAACAAGAAGGAAGAAATGACTATATCAGGTCTGTGCCCGGGGGGCGACAATAATGGACGTAAGTGTCGCCCGGTAGTGCCTGGGAGTACCGTTGGGCGACGATAATAGGCTTAAGTGTCGTCCGGTAGTGCCGATGAACATCGTTGGGCAACGATAATGGGCTTAAATGTTGCCGGGGAGTGCGGCTTGAAGGGAGGTGGTGAAGAGTCGAGGCTTTTGAGTGAGGGAGGGATTTGTGAAGTGAGTGAATATGTCAGGCCAGTACCGTTGGGCGACAATAATGGGCGAAAGTGTCGCCCGGTAGTGCCTGGGAGTACCGTTGGGCGACGATAATAGGCTTAAATGTCGCCCGGTAGTGCCAAGGAGTACCGTTGGGCAACGATAATGGGCTTAAGTGTCGCCCGGGAGTGCCGATGAACACCGTTGGGCGACGATAATAGGCTTATATGTTGCCGGAGAGTGCCGGCTTGAGGCGATGTGGGAGATGGAAAATAGTGGGTTCATAGGAGTGAAAAATGTCGCCGGAGAGTGCGGCTTTAGGAACTAAAGTGGGGATAATGTCAATGATTGACTTGTCGGAAGATAGTAAACTTTTTGGAAGATAATAACTTAATGGTGATAACATAGGAATAATGAAAAGTAATATAGAGGAATTAGCGGGAACGGTGGTAAATAAAGCTGCTGGGGAAATGGAAGCAACAGCGGCTGTAGAAACATCAGAATCATCAGAGCCAGCAGTAGATACAACAGCAACAACTGCAGCAACAACAACAGCTTCAGCGACAACAACAGCAGAAACAGCAGCAACGGCAACAGCGGCGGCGACGGCAGCAACCGCAACCGCAACCGCAACATCAGCAACATCAGCAACATCAGCAGCGGCAACATTAGCAACGGCAGCGGCAACAGATTATTACCCAGAGGGTAAGCGTTATAACTCGTTTGTGGGGTACTATCGTCGGAGGTATGGCGAGAGGGTGCAGAAGCTGGTGCTTGACGCGGGGTTCTCTTGCCCTAACAGGGACGGAACGGTCGGTTGGGGAGGGTGCTCCTACTGTGACAACGCGGCTTTTCATCCGGGGTATAGCACTCCTGGGAAGGCGCTGCTGGCTCAGATCGAAGAGGGAATAGAGTTCCAGAGAGTCCGGTATCCACGGGTCAGGCATTATTTGGGATATTTTCAGGCATATTCAAACACCTATGGGACTCTGGAGCGGCTTCAGAGGGCTTATGAGGAGGTGCTTAGCCATCCAGAGGTGGTGGGGATCGTGATTGGGACGCGGCCGGATTGTGTGGATGAGGAGAAGCTGGACTACCTTAGCGGACTTGCGGGCGGACGCGTGCTTAAGGGGTGGCGCAGGACTTTTGGCGGAAGTGGCATAGATGGCGGGTGGGCCAATGAAAGAAGCGCTGATAGCGGAAGTGGTGCCAATGGCTGGCGGACCGATGACAGAAGTACTAATGACAGAAGTACCAACAGCATAAGTGCCAACAGCATAAGTGCCAACAGCATAAGTACCAACAGCATAAGTGCAAACAGCATAAGTACCAACGGCGGAAGCATCGATGACAGAAGTACCAACAACGGAAGCGCCGACGGCGGGCTGCCGGAGGGGAAGACCATCGACGCGCCGATCGTTGTCGTGGAATATGGCATCGAGTCCTGCTACGACGCCACGCTTCGGAGGATCAACCGCGGCCACGACTTCGAGTGCGCGCGAAGGGCGGTGGAAATGACTGCGGAAAGGGGACTCGACACGGGGGCGCACTTCATCCTCGGGCTCCCGGGCGAGACCAGGGAAATGCTTCTGGACCAGTGCGATGCCATCTCATCGCTGCCGCTCCGTTCCGTCAAGTTCCACCAACTTCAGATCGTCAAAGGCACGGCGATGGAAAAGGAATATGCCGCCGATCCGTCGGCGTTCTACCGGCCTGGGCTTGATGAATATCTCGACTTCGTGATCGACATCCTCGAACGTTTGAGACCCGACCTCTACATCGAGCGCGTGGCCGGAGAAGTGCCGCCAAGGTTCGTGAACGACACTCCTTGGGGGCTTGTCCGCAACTTTGAGATCCTCCGCATGCTGGACAGGCGCATGGAGGAGCGCGGCGCGCGGCAGGGCCGGCTGTTTCCGAAATAAGTAGACATTGAAAAAATGATCACTAAGGCCCGCCGGCGACGGAGGAATATTCATTGTCGATGAAGGAATATGCCCCCTTGCGGCGGTGAAAGATATTCATGGATGATGAAGGAATATGTCCCCTTGGGACGGTGAAAGATATTCATTGGGATGAAAGAATATTTCCCCTTATGACGATGAGAGATATTCCTTCGGCGGGCGAAGGGAAGCGGGGCTACTTACGGGCTACTTATTTTTTAACGCTTACTAACAGCAACTATTGCGTGAAAATTCTTATATTTGTCAAATTTATTTGATTACAATGGCGAAGTTTGTAAACCGAGAGATTCCTGAAGGCCTCACCTTCGATGATGTTTTACTGGTTCCGGCACATTCCGATGTACTTCCACGTGACGTTGATGTCACAACAAATTTCACGACAGACATTAGGCTCCACACTCCGATCGTGTCCGCGGCGATGGACACCGTCACGGAGGCCGATCTTGCCATCGCTATGGCAAGGGCTGGCGGTATCGGCGTGATCCACAAGAACATGCCGATCGAGAAGCAGTGCGAGCAGGTCAGGCATGTGAAAAGGGCGGAGAACGGCATGATCTATGACCCTGTCACCATCAGCCCGGACGCGACTGTCGGCAATGCGCTGGCCATGATGAAGAAGCATCACATCGGCGGCATTCCGGTTGTTGACGGCAACGGCTTCCTTATCGGCATCGTCACGAACCGTGACCTCAGATTCCAGGAGGACATGCAGCTGCCTATCTCTCAGGTGATGACACGGGAGAATCTCGTGACCGCGCCTAAGGGCATAACCTTGGCGGAGGCCACGAGGATCCTTCAGCATAGCAAGGTCGAGAAACTTCCTGTTGTGGACGGCGACGGCAAGCTTGTCGGGCTGATCACCTACAAGGATCTGATGAAGATCAAGGACAACCCTATCGCGTCAAAGGACAGCAAGGGCCGTCTCCTGGTGGCAGCTGCCGCCGGCATCAAGTCCGACACGATCGAGAGAATCGGCATGCTCATTGACGCGGGCGCGGACGCTGTTGTCCTGGACACCGCTCACGGCCATTCCGAGGGCGTTCTGCAGATGATCCGCAAGGCCTGCGACGCCTACAAGGATTTCCAGATCATCGCCGGCAATGTCGCCACAGGAGCCGGCGCCAAGGCTCTTGCCGAGGCCGGAGTCAAGGCTGTCAAAGTCGGTATCGGCCCCGGCTCGATCTGCACGACCAGAATCATCGCCGGCATCGGCGTCCCTCAGCTGACGGCTGTCATGGAGGCCTCCTATGCCCTTAAGGGTACGGGAGTTCCTGTCATAGCCGACGGCGGCATAAGATATTCGGGAGACATCGTGAAGGCCCTTGCCGCAGGCGCCGGCACCATCATGGCAGGCTCCCTGCTTGCCGGAACGGAGGAGTCTCCGGGAGAGACCATCATCATGAACGGAAGGCGCTTCAAGTCCTATCGCGGCATGGGATCGCTTGAGGCTATGGAGCAGGGTTCCAAGGACAGGTATTTCCAGGACATGGAGGCAGACATCAAGAAGCTCGTTCCGGAAGGAATCGTGGCTCAGGTGCCTTACAAGGGAACCGTCTCCGAGGTCGTGTACCAACTTGTCGGCGGACTCCGCGCCGGTATGGGGTACTGCGGTGCCCACACGATCGCCGATCTGCGTGACGCCCAGTTTGTGCGCATCACCAACGCGGGATTCCTTGAGAGCCATCCGCACGATGTGACCATCACGAAGGAAGCCCCTAATTATTCAAGATAATCGTCAGATAGCCAGATGTTTCCAAAAAGGTTGCAAATAGTCCTGCTGGGTGTGCTGCTGGCTCTCCTGCCTTCATGCAAGGCCATCTCCTCGCTTATTCACGACGGGGAGGTGGTCGCGAAGCTTGGGGATCACAAGCTGTACCGCTCGGAACTTGATGATGTGATACCAAAGGGCACGTTGCCGGAGGACAGTGTCAATCTGGCCAACCTCTACATCAATTCATGGGTCAGGGACAAGGCCTTCATGGACATCGCGCAGCAACGTCTGTCCAAGGAGGAGAAGGATGTCTCGAAAGAGCTTGAGGCCTACCGCCAGTCGCTTCTCCGCTATCGTTACGAGCAGCGCTACGTCAATGAGAGGCTTGACACGACCGTCTCCGAGAAGCAGATAACGGACTATTACGACTCTCATAAGGAAACCTTCAAACTTGAGCGTCCGATTCTCAAGGCCCGTTTCCTGAACATTGACAAGGATTCTCCTAATCTGGCCAAGATCAAGAAGTTGATGTCTTCGGACAAGGTCGAGGACGTGGTCGCGGCGGACAGCGTGGCGTTCAACTCCGCCCGCCGCTACCACGACTATTCCGGGGAATGGATCGATGCGATCAAGCTGGCGGCGGAATTCGGAGTGGACTATGTACAGATGCTTTCCCAGCGTTCCGGACAGTTCATCCAGATCCCGGACGGGGAGGACAAAGTCTCTGTGGCTTTTATAGTTGACTATGTCAAGGCCGGCGAGATCGCTCCGGTCGAGTACTGCGAGGACAGGATCAGGGACATCATCATAAGTGGAAGAAAGCACGAACTCCTTACCGGTTTGGAACGGGACTTGATAGAAGATGCCAAGCTTAGGGAGAATTTTGTAATATATTAGAGATGATAAAGAAAGTAGCAATCACCATCTTCGCCCTCGCGTCAGTTTGCGCGATGGCTTCGGCTCAGAAATACAAGTACGTTGACAAGACGATCGCGGTTGTCGGCAACGAGGCAGTCTTGATCTCGGACATCGAGGGTGCCGTCAAGGACAGAAGCGCCCAGGGACTGTCCTCCGACAGGAATGTCCGCTGCGAGGTGCTGGAGTCCATCCTTGAATCCAAGATATTCCTGATGCAGGCAAGGATCGACTCTCTCACGGTCAATCAGGACATGGTTGAGGGAAGCCTTTCCCAGCAGGCGGACAGGATGCTGACCTACCTTGGAGGGGAAGATAAGGTTGAGGAATATTTCGGGAAGCCTCTCTACCGCCTCCGCCAGGAATGGCGCAAGCAGTACGAGGACATGAGCCTCACCCAGCAGGCGCAGCAGGAAATCATGAGGAAGATTCCGGAGATGACCCCTTACGATGTCAAGGAATATCTTGACACGGTCGACGCGAAGAACCTTCCGATTGTCCCGATCAAGTACCAGCTCAGCCAGATCTGCATCTATCCTGACCGTGAGGCGGCCAACATGGCTGTGCGCGAGAAGCTTCTGGATCTGCGCGAGAGGATCATCAACGGAGAGAAATTCTCCACTTTGGCACGAATATATTCGGAAGACCCTGGCAGCGCCCGTAAGGGAGGTGAGCTTGGAATGGCCTCAAAGTCAATCTTCTGGCCAGTGTTCTCTGATGCGGCGATGGCTCTCAAGCCGGGTGTCATCTCGCAGATTGTCGAGACGCCGGACGGCTTCCACATCATAGAGGTCATCGAGAAGAAGGGGGACATGTTCAATGCCCGCCACATCCTGATAAAGCCTAAGTACACCGACGAGGACAGGGAAAAGGCGTTCAAGACGCTGGACAGCCTTCGTACCGAGATCAACAACAACGCCGTCACATTCCAGATGGCGGCCAACTTCTACTCACAGGATCCGGCCACCAAGACTAACGGCGGTCAGATGTCGGATCCGAACACCGGCTCGGCCTATTTCGAGATTGACCAGCTTAAGCCTGAGGACTACATGGCCATCAAGGATCTGAAGGAGGGCGAGATCTCGGAACCTGTCGAGTCTACGGACAATGACGGTCGCCAGGATCAGGTCAAGGACTATGTGGTCGGCAAGACCATCTACAAGATCATCAAGGTAGACCGTATCATCCCAGCCCACACTGCGTCCTTCGACGAGGATTTCAGCCAGATCCAGGAACAGGTGCGCCTTGACAAGCAGATGAGGGCGATCGACGACTTCCTCGCCGGAAAGATCAAGGAGACTCACATCATCATCGATCCGATGTTCAGGGACTGTGAGTTCCGCCGCTCCGGCTGGGCATCAAAGTTCGCGGAAGACTGATGCTCCCGAGACGCCTGGCATATTCATTACTCCTTTTGCTGCTCACGTTCAGCCTTTCCGCCCAGACCACGGAGCGGAAGGACAGTCTTGTGAGGCTGCTCGGCTGTGATGAGTTGCAGCAGGTTGATGAATATGGTGTCCAGTACCGCAAGGCCTTGGGGCACGCGCGTTTTGAGCACAACTCGACCCTGCTGGTCTGTGACACCGCCTTGTGGAACGTCAACACGAATGTGATCAACGCCTTCGGCAATGTCCAGATCATCCAGAACAGCACGGTGCTCAGCAGCGAGAGTCTGGATTACCTGATCGACCAGAACCTCGCGCAGTTCCGAGGCTCTTTGGTACAGCTTCGGGACAAGGACGGCAACACGCTCAGGACAAGGGATCTGGACTACAACACGAAGGACAGTGTCGCGGTTTTCCGTGGCGGAGGAGCCTTGCGTGACAAGGACGGCCAGGTCATCGAGAGTGTCGAAGGGTCTTATTTCTCCAAGCTCAGCACGTTCACGTTCACGAACAATGTCAACATGTACACGGACTCGATGTTCGTGAAGACGGATTTTCTCAGCTACGACACCGAAGCCAACCGTGCCACGTTCGGCACCGGCACCAATGCCTGGAAGGACGACAACATGCTTTCCTCCAGGGCCGGTCTCTATGAGAGAAACATTGATAAATTCACCTTCACCACCGACGTCCATCTTTTGACCGAGGGTCAGGAGGCCTGGGCCGACACGCTGGTCTACTACCGCGCCCGTAATGAAGTGGAGATGTTCGGTCATGCCGAGTTGTTGGACACGAGCCGCAATGTGGCCGCTGTCGCAGGCTACATGCAGTACATCGATTCCTTGTCCTATGTCAAGATGACCAGGGATCCGGCCGTCATCATGATCAGCGAGCAGGACGGAAAGAAGGACACCGTCTATGTCGGAGCTGACACATTGATCCTTCGTTCGATACCGAAATGCGATGTGGATTCTGTCGAGTTTGTCAGATCAGAGGCCCGATTGAAGGAGTTGAATGTTGATCCTATCACGGAGTACCGGCGCAAGGCTGCAGAGGCTGCCAAAGCCGCTGCCGAGGAAGCCCGTAAGAAGATGGAGGAGGAAGACCCGAACGCGAGGGGAGCCTTTGACAAGGGAGCCGCCGCGATGACCGAAAGCAGAAAACCGATCCTTCCCGCCCCGTGGGATGATGATGTCATTGAATATGAACCGCCTCGCTGGTGCTGGACACCGCCGGCCACGGAGTCATATTCTTTGCCGGTCGCCGGGCTTGTCAAAACTCCCGCCCGCCCGCTCGCTCAGAACCCCGACACTTTGAAGTCGGCAAGTCTCAAGCCTCAGTCCGACACCCTTCGCACCCGGTCCAATACCCTTCGCACCCCGGCAGACACCCTTCACGCCTCTGCCGACACCCTGAGACCTCAGTTGGACACAACGGCGTTCCAATCTGACAGTCTTGGCTTCGCAAAAGATTCGCTGGCCATGGCGGACTCCCTTTCCATTGCCGCGAAAGACTCGCTTGACCTGACTCCGAAAGACTCCACAAAGATCAATTTCATCTACGGAATCAATAACGTCAAGGTCTTCAGAACCGACATGCAGGTCGCGTGTGACTCTCTGGCCTACACTGACCTTGACTCGTTGATACGTCTCTACAGGAAACCGTATGTCTGGAATGAAACCAAGAGGCAATACACGGCGGACAGCATAACAGTGATTGTCAAGAACCAGTCCATCGAGCGCGCGAGCCTGATGTCAAACGCCTTCATCATCGTCCAGGAGGACTCCCTCTCGTTCGATCAGATCAGGGCGACGGAAATGATGGCCTATTTCGACAGCACTGGAACACTCCGGCGTTTCGACGCGATGGGCGGGGCGTCCGGTGTCTTCTTCATAGAGGAGAACAATTCGCTTGCGACGGTCAACAAGTTCGAGTCGAAGATGATGACGGCCATTTTGAAGGAAGGGAACATTCAGGATCTCAACTATTTCGACGCTGTCAAGAGCGATGCCTATCCTGTCGTCCAGCTAAAGAAGGACGAGAGGATTCTTAAGGGTTTCGACTGGCAGCCTGAAAAGCGTCCCAAAGGTCCGGAGGACATCACCGAGTACAAGCCGCGAGAGTCTCAAAGGTCTGTCTACGAGCAGATTCCACGTGCGAAATTCGCCGAGACCGACATTTATTTCCCTGGCTATATGAGCAGCGTCTATAAGATGCTTGCGACCCAGGATTCTCTGAAGCACGTCCGTAAGGCGGAGAGGAAGCGGCTGGAGGAGTTGCGTAAGGCCGAGGAGGCTCGTGTGGCGGATAGTCTGCGGGTGGCAGCCGACAGTCTTGCGCTCCGGGACAGCCTTGCCAGAAAGGACAGCCTTGCGTTGAGGGATTCCTTGGCCGCGCGTAAGGACAGCATAGCGTTGAAAGACACCCTTGCGGTTTCCGCGGACAGTGCGTCTGTAAAGAATCCGTTGGATCCGGCAGCGTCGAGGAAGGCCGCGAAAGAGGAAAGCCGCAGGAAGCGTGCGGAGGCGCGTGAGGCAAGATGGGCTGAGCTTGACGCCCGTGATGAGGCCAAGGCCAAAGTCAAGGAAGATAAAGCCTTGAAAAGGAAACGTAAGAAGACCCTCAAGACGCTGAAAGCAATGGAGAAGCGGCGTGCCAAGGAAGATCGGATGCTGGAACGCTATCGTCTCCGCTTCGAGAAGCAGAAAGCCAGAAAAGAAGCCCGGGCCGCCAAACGCTCCGCCCGCTGATGCCCCGCTCAGGCTCTGCAACCGAGGTTGTGTGCAGGCCGGGGTACAGGTTGTGATGAATCCAAGGCGCGAGCGTATCGGCTGAGGGACAAAAAAGAGGGTGACATTGGTCACCCTCTTCTTTATCTTTTTGATGTATAATTTCTAGAGCAGCTTCTTGCGGAGCGCGTCGATCATGTCCACGGTCATGGTCTCCAGATCATAGGACGGTGTCCATCCCCACTCCTCGCGGGCGCAGGAGTCATCCATCTTGTCCGGCCATGAGTCGGCGATCGCCTGACGGACAGGATCGACCTCATAGCGCATCCTGAATCCAGGGATGTGTTCCTCGATCTTCTTGCGCAGAATCTCAGGATCGAAGCTCATTGACGCTATGTTGAATGAGTTGCGGTGTTTCAGCTTGGACGGGTCGGCGTTCATGATGTCCACGGCGGCCTTCAGGGCGTCAGGCATGTACATCATGTCCATGAATGTCCCGGCGGCGATAGGACAGACAAACTCCTCACCCTTCACGGCGGCGTAGTAGATCTCAACGGCGTAGTCGGTTGTGCCTCCCCCAGGCAGAGTGACATTGGAGATCAATCCCGGGAACCTCACCGAACGGGTGTCCACGCCATACTTCGTGTGGTAGTAGTCGCTGAGCAGCTCGGTGGCCACCTTGGTCACGCCGTACATTGAGCGCGGGCGCTGGATGGTGTCCTGCGGGGTCCCGACGCGTGGAGTCTCGGGGCCGAAAGAGCCGATGGAACTCGGCGTGAAGACGGCGCAGCCCTTCTCCTGGGCGATCTCAAGGATGTTCAGAAGCCCGTTGATCTGGATGTTCCAGGCAAGCAGAGGTTTGGCTTCGGCCACAGCGGACAGGAGAGCCGCCAGGTTGTAGATCGTATCGATCTTGTACTTGGACACAATCTGGGCCAGCTGCGCCGCATTGAGGACATCGGCCTCCTCGCACGGCCCGCTTTCAAGCAATTCCCCCTTGGGCTCAGCCCCCTTCACATATCCCGCAACCACATCACCATCAGGATACAAGCTCCTGAGTTTCATCGTCAGTTCCGAGCCGATTTGGCCTGTGGAACCGACCACGAGAATATTTTTCATATCGAAATGTGCATTGATATTTGCTGCTAATATACAAAAAAATCGTAATTTTGTAGGAACTGACACACATACACTATGTACGGCAAATTCAAGCAGCATCTTCAGGACGAGCTTTCCTCAATCAAGGAAGCCGGCCTGTATAAGAACGAGCGGGACATCGTCTCCGCACAGTCAGCAGAAATCACACTTCAGGACGGCTCCAAAGCCCTGAATTTCTGCGCCAACAACTATCTCGGGCTCGCGGATTCCCCCCGCCTGATCGAGGCGGCGGAGAAGGCCATGCGCACGCACGGCTTCGGCATGTCGTCCGTCCGCTTCATCTGCGGCACCCAGGATCTGCACAAGGAGCTGGAGAAGGCCGTGTCGGATTTCTTCCGCACGGAGGACACCATCCTCTATGCTTCCTGTTTCGATGCCAACGGCGGAC